>Ga0070741_10005217_pt1 | contig 29147 bp, 32 predicted proteins | sample Coa_R1_4_FD_66440 | JGI IMG/M metagenome (GOLD analysis project Ga0070741, IMG submission 66440) | Surface soil microbial communities from Centralia Pennsylvania, which are recovering from an underground coalmine fire - Coalmine... | ecosystem: Environmental > Terrestrial > Soil > Unclassified ... | reverse complement strand
TGGAAAGAATTCCCCTTCGAGTGGGTGCGCGGGGAGCGCTACGTGGTCCGTCGCGAGTTTGAGAGCGGGCCCGTCGGCGCCGCGGAGATCGGGATCGAGCTCGCGGCGGATGCCGACGCCGTCATCGTCAGTGCCTTTGCCGACCTGACCGCTCCAACCCTCCTCACACCGGCCTTAAGGCGGCTGGCCATGCCCCAGGTGACCGAACTGCTGAACTTCTGTGACCGTTACCTCGCACGCAGGGCGGCTGGGAAGGTCGACCCGGTGCCCATACCCGATCGGCAGCCGACGGTGGACACCGATCGCTTGGAGAGGCTGGTCGCGCAGCTGCGAGGGCATCCAGTGCGCACCGATTTGATCGCGGCGTTGCGGGACCGCGTCCTTGAGGGAAGCGACGATCAGCTGGTGAGAGTGCGGCCATTTGCCCTGGCCGACACGTGGAAGGCGGACCGGCGAGAAGTACTCCGGCTCATGCTGCACGCAACTCGGTGCGGACTGTTTGAGCTGCGCTGGGAGTTGATGTGCCCGAATTGTCGGGTGCCCAAGGACGAGGTCGGAAGCTTGAGCGATCTCCCCACGCGCTTTCACTGTGAGATCTGTGGAATCTCGTACGGAGCCACGTTTGACCAGAGCGTTGAACTGCGGTTCTCGGTTCATCCCGCGATTCGCGCGGCAACTGACCACGTTTACTGCATCGGCGGGCCACTGCGCATGCCCCACATCGCCGCTCAGCAGTACTTGGAGCCGCGCGAGGAGCGCAGGCTTGCGATTGCCGCCACGGCGCCGCTGCATCTGCGCACCGTCGGTTCTACCAGTCGGCTGGCGATCGCCCCCGGTCCTGCCAACGGCAAAACCGAGACGGTCACGCTGACCTACGCCGATGGGCGTTGGGCGGCTCCGCACAGCCTCACGGCCGGCGACACGCTTTCCCTGCCGGATGGCGCCTCCCTGTCGCTGCGCAACCAGACCGCCGCACCGGTCCTCGCGGTGCTCGAAGACGCCGCGTGGAGCGCGGACGCGACCACGGCGGCGGAGGTCACGACGATGCAGGAATTCCGGGATCTGTTCTCCTCGGAGGTGCTCGCGCCCGGCCAGCAGCACGCAATCCGCCATGTCGCTCTGGTCTTTAGCGACCTCAAGGGATCCACGCGACTGTACGAGGGCATCGGCGACGCGGCGGCTTACAGCCGCGTGAACCGCCACTTCGACTTCATAAAGCAAGCGGTCACGCGTCTCAACGGGAGCATCGTCAAGACCTTGGGGGACGGCGTGATGTGCGCGTTCGCGCAACTCGACGACGCGCTGGAGGCAGCGATCCAGATGCAGCAACAGGTGGATCCGTGGTGCCGGTTGCAGCAGATCGATCCTCCCCTGGTCCTCAAACTCGGGGTTCACGTGGGCCCGGCCATTTCCATGACCGCGAACGACCGGCTCGACTACTTTGGCCGGACCGTGAACATCGCCGCGCGCCTCGGCGACCAGAGCCGCGGCAACGACGTCGTGATGCTCCGTGAAGTTTTCGATCAGGCGGCGAGTTGGAACACGCTGGAGCACGAGAACGTTGCTACCGAGCCGTTCAGGACGCGCCTGCGCGGCTTGGACTCCGAGCACGAGCTGATTCGTCTGACCTTCGACGGGCGTCAACCCATCGACATGTCAAATTAGCTGCAGGTCAGGGTCAGGCTGCGACGGCGATCCGGACTCCAGGGTGATCACGATGGCGCTGCCCGGTGGCGGGTCGGAGGCCGCCAGTAGCTGCCACGACGTCGCGGGCGCGACACACAACTGTCCGGGGCGGAGATGAGCCGCCCAGGCGGGGCCGTCCGGTGCCCGCTCGAGCACGTTGGCCCCTCCGAGTCGCGTCGCGATCTCTGCAGCTAGGCGCACGGCGTTGGCTGCCGCCGGCCCTGGACGAGGCGCGTCGGTCCGGATGAGCTGGACCTCTTTGATGCTCTTCAGATCGCCCATGAGGATGGCCACGGGAACCGGTGTGGCCGCGGCGACGGCCTCGGCGGATGTGCCCAGCGCCGATGCAGCCTCCGCAGACCGCTGGCCGATGAGTACGAGCGATGCCTGCTCTGCGAGTGCCGCGTTGAGGATCCCTTCGGCGAGCGCGGCGTGGACCATCAAGCGAGGTTCGGTGTCCACGCCGGCTGCGAATCCGGCCGCGCTGAGCTGTCGCAGCAGCGCGGTTCGGGCTTTGGCATCGCTCGGCGAACTCGCCAATACCCCACGCACGACACCGCTGTCCGGTGCGGCCACGCGAGCTCCGATCGTGAATCCGAGCGGCGCCTGCGCGGGGTCCTCGACGGTGACGAGGACGCGCGCACCCAGATGCCGACTCGCCACTGCCGGCACGGGCACCTGGTCCTTCGTGCGTTCAACGATCAGCGTTCCGACCACGATCGAGACGAGGATCAGCACCAGCGCGGCGTTCACCACGGACTCATCGAACAGCCCGATGTTGAAGCCCACCACCGTAGCCGCCAAGGTGGCAGCCGCCTGTGGGATTGTGAGTCCGAGCATCAGGCCCGCTTGAGGCCTGGAGAACCCCATGGTCCAGTGCGCGAGCAAAGAGGCGAGAGACTTGCCGCCAACACTTGCCGCGATGAAAAGCGCGGCAAGCTTCAGTGTCTGTCCCTCGATCATCACCTTGGGATCCAGCAGCATGCCGACCGAGACCAGAAAAATCGGCACGAACACCGCGGAGCCGAAGAAGTCGATTCGCTCCATCAGCGGACCTTCGTTGGGGACGAGGCGGTTCAGGGCGAGCCCCGCAAAGAACGCGCCGACAATCGGCTCGATCCCGAAGCTCTGGGCCAGGGTGCCGGCCGCCAGAAACGATGTGATCGCGAGCAGGTACCGGACCACGCGATCCGTCCCCAGGTAGCGAAAGGCGAGCCGCGCAAGTCGGGGCAACAGACCCAGCGAGAACACGACGAGGACCGTCAGCCCGACGACGATCTGAAGGGCGATCGATGCCGTCGACCCGCCCGCGAGCTGTGATCCCGATACGGCCGCGAGGACGACGAGCGCCGCCGTATCCGTGAGGACTGTCGCGCCCACGGCGACCGCTACGCCGAAGTCCGTGGAGAGACCGCCTTCCCGGACCGTCGGGTAGAGCAGAAGGGTGTGGGAGGAGAGCAGACCACCCAGCAGCAGAGCTGCGGGCGCAGACCATCCCAGCGCAAAGCCGATCGCGCTGCCGAACAACATTGGAAGCGCAAACGTGACGCCGCCAAAGGTGAGCACCGCCCGGCGGTGTACGCGTATGAGTGCCAGGTCGAGCTCGACGCCGGCCACGAACATGAGGTAGAGCAGGCCCAGCTGTCCCAGTTCAGGGATGGTGGTGTTGCCCGCTCCGATCAGGTTCAGCCCGAAAGGGCCGATGACGTAGCCGCCAACGATCAGGCCGATGATTCCGGGAACCCTGGCGCGTCGGACCAGGGGCGGGCCGAATATCACCACCAGGAACAGGATCAAAAACTCCCAGGCAGGCCCGGTGGGCGATGCGATCGAGAGGGAGGCGAGCGAAAGCCCCGAGAGCTGGGCCGTCATCCGAGTGTCGTGTGTAACAGCGGGATCGAGCTTCCGGCATCGGTTGCAGCCGGTCCCACCCACTTCTTGAGCAAGCGGTCAATGGTGCCGTCCGCGCTAAACGCACGGATCGCGGAGCTCACGGCCTGCTCGTTATTTGAGTCCTTGGGCAGTGCGGCCGCAATGGCCTCCTTTGTCGGAAGCTGCGCAGCGGCCTCGAGCTTGCCGTGAGACTGGCTGGCGGTGGCGACCGCGAGGGGCAAGTCCTCAAGCACGGCGTCGATCGCTCCTCGCTTCAGCGCGGCCATCATCTGTGTCTCCTGATCGAAAATCCGGAGAGGGAGATCCGGGTTGATCCACTTGTTGATGTCTCCGATGAAGGTGGTCGCACGTGTCGCTCCCCACCTCAGAGCCTGCGCGGTGTCCAGGTCGGGAATCGGGGTTCCGCTGCGTACGACGACGGTTGGCGCGTCGGTGAGGTATGGAGACGAGAACTGCAGATGCTGTTCGCGTGCCGAGGTCGGGGTAATCAAATCCAGTGCTAGGTCCGCGCCGCCCAGGTTTCCGGCGACGATTTGGTGGAAGTGCTTGACGACGATTCGCACGGATCTCAAGCCAAAGCGAGTGGCCATCGCCTTCGCCAGCTCGTATTCAAAGCCGCCGGTCGGATGCTCAGGGGTGCCTTCCCAAAAGCCCGCCGTGGGATAGCCGGACATGGCCACCGTCAGCACGTGCGGAGTCCGGGGAGTGAAGGTCCCGGCGGCAGGAGACGTCGACAGAGTCCCGCACGCGGCCGAGCCCGCAGCCACCAGCGCCGCGCCAACCAGCGCTCCCCATAAGCGTCGTATCAGCGCTGTCGAACGGCTCCTGCGCACCCGCAAATCGCTGCCCCCAAAAGACAAACCGACCAACGTCACGCGACCGGCGCCACAACCGCCCGTCGGGCGTGCAGCTCGCCCGTCGCCAGAGTGAACCGGTCAATCTTGTCACCAAGGCAGGCGCGAAGCGCGGCTCTTGACAAGGGGGCGAACATATGTTCTGGTAATGACGAGCGACGGGAGCGCGTACGCTCGCTTCAGGCGAGCGCTTCAGACAGGCAACGAGCTACTGGTTCTGACAGCGGCGCGTGAGTTGCCGAGAGTGGCTCTACACGACGCGCTGCGAATCTGTCTGGTGCTCCGCGACGGCGACCCCGACCGGTACGAGCGGGCGGCGGTACGCTGGCTCGGGCGATTCGCGCTCGAGGCCGATCGCGTGACGATCGATGATCTGCGCCTCGCCGCCGATGCGCTCGACGCGCTTCCACACCAAGCAGCTGAGGCGATGGAGCGCCTTCAGGGTCTGTGCATCGCGCACGGGGTCAGGTGAGACGGACGGCCGCTTCCGCCGTCAGGCTGGAGTGACCGCTACCTCGAACCAAACCTTTGTATGCGGAGTGCTCTCCACTCCCCAGCGAGTGGACTCTTTCTCTAGGAGATAGAGACCAAAACCACCCCCGAGCTGGCCAGGGCTGCGCTTTCTCGGCGTGAATCCGGTCCCCTCGTCGGAGACCTCCACCCGAATGGTTTCCTTGCCCAGCTGGGCGAAGAGCTCGACCTTTCCAGGCGGATCGAGCTCGGGGTGCACGACCGCGTTGGTGACGACCTCTGAGACCAACAGCATCACCGTCGCGATAGTGCTCGGCGATGAGTCTGAGTCCTGGCAGAAGCCCACGATCGCGGCACGGGCCACCGAGGGCGCGTCGACGCTTCGCTCAAGCTCAAGCTCGAGGGTTGAAGGATCTCTTTCCTGAGACGCCCTTGTCGAGAGTGTCATCACGGCGAGGGCGTCTCCGCAAACGGCAGCGCTTTGTCCGCTCCTGTGGCGCGTAGAACCAAGACCGCGGCTTCGTACTCAGGGGCGACCATTTTGAGCTTCCACGACTCCGCTCGTGACCGGTCATGCAGGTCAATCAGAGCCTTCAGGCCGGAAGAGTCCATGAAGCTGAGTTTGGCGAGGTCAAGAGTCACATCGGTGACACCGTTCGCGCGTTGTTCAGCGAGGCACTCCGAAAGCTGTCTCGCGGTGCGCATGTCAAGCTCACCCACTATCGCCAGGGTCGCGCGCTCGCCGTTGACGAGTTCCTTGATTTCGAAGTTGGCTGGTCGGACCATGTACCGGGCGCCGGCGTCAGTTAGGCGGGTCCTGCCAGGGCCTCGGTTGCCTCTCGCACGCGACCTCGTTCTTCCTGTAGGGATTGATCGGCTTCCGGCATGTGCCGGATCGCCAGGATGGCTGTGTCGTCGGCGTGGCCGCCGACCTGGAAGTTCGCAAGGGCGTCGTTCAGTCGCCGTACAACTTTGCTCGCGGTGAAGTCGCGGCAAGCATCGAGAGTGTCGCGCAAACGGAACTGTCCGTAGCGTTCACCATCCGTACCTACCGCATCCGTTACGCCGTCTGTGTACATGACCAAGATGCTCCCAGGCGGGAGGGGCACCATGGTATCCCGCCATGCGACGCCCTCGAACGCACCGAGCATTGGTCCGAACTCGCCAACCTGTTCGGCTCCGGCTGAAGTGATGCGGATCGGCAGCGGATGACCCCCCATCGCAAGCGTCGCGCCGTCCTCGTCCAAGCGCAGCAAGATGGCCGTGCAGGTTGAGCCCCCGCGTTGCTTCTTGAGCACGAGATCGAGCCGGGCGAGTAACTCCGCCGGACTCGAGACGAACTCAGACATCGCCCGCAGGTTGTGACGAACGAGAGAGGTCAAAGCAGCCGCCTCGAAACCTTTACCCGTGACATCCCCGATCGTCATCATCCAACCATCGCCCACTCCCCAAGCGTCATAGAAATCGCCGCCCACCTCGGTGCCCTCGAACGCTGGGAGGTACGCTCCGGCAAGCTCATAGCCGGCAATCTCGGGGAGCCGCTCGGGCAACAGGCTCTTCTGGAGCGTACGGGCGATCGTCGATCGTTCGCTGTAGAGCCTGGAGTTCTCGATCGCCACGGCGGCGCGCGAGGCGATCTGTTCAGCCAACTCGAGGTCAGCGCGGTCCAGTACGCGCCCCGACTCAGCGCCGACGAGTGTCATGGCACCGAGGATTCGCTTGCCCAGACGGATGGGAACGATGGCCGCCGACCGCATTTCGACTGCACGCAAGAGTGCGAGATGCTCATCGCTCACGGCAGCTTGTAAGAGCATGTCCTCCGGTATCTCGGGATAGAGCACTGACTCTCCGACGCGAAGCACCCGACCCAGACCATGTTCGAGGTCGGCCTCGGTGAGTGGATAGCGGCGTAACTCGTCGGCGAGCTGCAGCCGAGCCGGGTCTACGTGGGCCACGGCCACCGGAACTCGGTCACCGTCGGCATCCAGCAAGTCGACCCCACACCAGTCGGCAATCTCTGGCACAGCTAGCTGGGCGACGTTCTGGAGCGTCTGCTCGTAGTCGAGCGATGAAGCCAGCACTAGGCTGGCCTCGCCCAAGACGGCCGAGCGCTGCTGCTCCCGTTGCTGTTCAGTGACGTCTTCGATCAGCATGATGGTCGCCTCTAGGCGACCGCTCTCATCGAGCACCGGCGCCGCCTTCAGCAAATTCCAGCGTTCAGCTCCACTGTCACGGTGGATGGTCCGGATCAGCAAAGGTTCGGGCGTTTCGCCTTGAAGCAGCCTCACCGACGGGATCTGCTGCATCGAGATCTCGCCGCCGTCCTCCCCCAGCACTATGTAGTCCGCCATGATCCGTTCGGGCGGCGTTTGCTCCAGCTCCGCCACGGACTGGAAGCCGAGGTGCGAGAGGGCCGCTCGATTCGCGTACACGATCCTGTCAGTGCGGTCGCGAATGGTTACTGGCTCGCTCAGCGAGCCGACGATCGCGTCGAGCCGTCTTTCGGCTCCCCTCAACGCGAGACGTAACTCCGCGACCAGTCGCTCTCGCTCCTTGTCGGCAGCGCGCCGCTCCGAGATGTCCTGCACGAACGCGGTGAAGCTCCACTCACCGCCCGCACGCCACGCCGAGATCGTCATCTCTACCGGGAATTCGCTGCCGTCGCTGCGGCGCGCCGGCATTTCGACCCGCCGATCGATCAGTTGCCCGGCGCCGCCGGCCACCAATCGCCGAATCCCGGAGCTGTGGGCCTCCCGCAAGCGCTCCGGAATGATCAGCTCCGCAACCTTCCGGCCCACAGCCCGCTCGCGGCTGACGCCGAACACCGTCTCGGCGGCGGGATTCCAATACGTCACCAGTCCACGCTGATCCATCGAGATGACCGCGTTGTGGGCGCGGTCGAGGATCAGCTCCGTCAATTGACCAGCCATCGTGTCCGACAATTATCCCCTCCGCGACGAGGCCGTATGACAAGAGGCCTGGCACGGTCCGAGCGTTCCTTGATAGAACGCGCCTTCGCTGGCCGAGGGCTGGAGGTGCAAACGCTGTTCCGTGGGTCCGCCGGTCGCGCGATGGAGACCACGCAAAAAGGAGGAGGAGAGGATGCGGTACTCGCGCGAGCAGTCCGAGTTCGATCGCGCGGTTGCCTTCATCGACGCGACGTTCGCCGTCGCGTTGACGCTGCTGATCACAACGCTCGACATCGGAGATCGGTCCAAGGCCTTCAAGAGCCTGTCGAACCTCTACGCGGCGGTCGGACCGCAATTCCTTGCCTTTTTGATCGCATTCGCCGTCATCGCGGGCTATTGGTTCGCACATCACCGCATGCTCGCGAACTTTGTCGCGATGGACAGCCGGACGCTCGTCGCCAACATTTTTTTGATCGGTGCGGTCGTGCTACTGCCGTTTACCACCTCCTCGGTCGGGGACCCGGGCGTCGCCGACCTTGCACTGCCGACAGTCTTGATGGCCGTCGACGTCGCCGCGGTTTCGGTCCTTTTCACCCTGGTTTGGTGGATGGCTGATCGGGGCGAGCTTCTCGTGGACAGGCCGAGTGCAGCCGAACGGCTCCAGCGGTTGGCAAGCGGCCTGGCCCCTGCCGTCGTGTTTCTGTTGTCCGTGCCGATCGCGTATCTCGCCGAGCCGTACGTTGCGCGGCTGTTTTGGCTCTTACTCCTCGTGTTCAATCCGGCGATCGGAATGATGGCGGCGCGGATCGGCGGATCGCCAAATCAGTCCTGATCTTCGGTCGTGAGGCCCGCGTGCGACATTGACGCGTGTTGCCGGGAACCCATCGATGCAAGACTCACGGTATGCCGACTGACATCTACTTCGCCGGCGAGAACGTGCGCGTACAGGTTGACGAGGACCCCGGTCAAGTCGCCGAGGCCTTCGCCGCCGCCCGCGGTCTCCCATTTCCGCTAACCGTTCAGGACGGCCGCCAGAGCGCGGTGTACGTGAATCCCTTGACCGTTGCGTTTTGGTCAGCCGCGGAATCCGGCCCTCCGCCAGAGCCTCCCCAGGATCCCGCGCCACCGACGAAGAAGCGTCAGGTGGTCACCGACATCTGGGGACGGCCGATCCGCACCGCCCCGCCCCACTGAAGCCGCGCTGCAAACCGCACGATCTGGAGTCATAATTCCAGATTGGGAGAGCACCGAAGAATGGGACATGCGATTGCATCCTCGTTCATGCTGGGGCGCCCTTAAGCCTTCCAGCTTGTGGCAGCGCGCAAAATCGGCAGGGGGCCGTTCTGTTCGGCTGCGTGGAGGTCGCGCCGCGGTCGTTGCCGTGGTCACGGTGCTCGCGCCTGGTGTCTTTGCTGCTCCCGCTGCCGCGGGGGTGACGACCGGCCAAGCGGAGCAAGCGGCCACACAGGGTGTGACGGTGGCCGGGAATCAGTTTTATCTCAATGGACGGCCCTTTGTGCCTCACGGGCTCAACTCCATTTCGCAACTGAATTCTCCTTGGTGCACCACGAACCTGACCGCGGCGGCGGCTGCCAACTACGGCGATTCTGAGATTGAAGCTGCGAAAGACACCTGGCACGCGAATACGGTGCGCTTCCAGGTCAGCCAACCGGTCTTGGCTGGTCCCAACGGACCGGCCTATGCACAGCAGATCCAGACCAATGTCGAGGAGGCTCTGAATGCCGGCCTGGTCGCGATCATCTCGATGCAAGATGAATCGTTGGCGTGCGGTCCAGCGGAGCCTTTGCCCAGCCAGGAGACGGAAACCGCCTGGGCCACACTGGTCACTAACACCACGCTCCAGGACGATCCATACGTCATGTTCGAGCTCTTCAATGAGCCGCAAAATCTCGCCACCAACACCCCTACCACCGACCCGCAGCAATCCACGTGGGTGGACTGGGAGGACGGCGGCCGCGAGCTTGCGCCGACCTCATCGCAGACCTGGACAGCCTATACGCCGGTGGGCCACCAGGATCTAGTCAATTACCTGCGCAGCCTCGGTGTCGGCAACGTCTTGATCGTCGATGGGGCCCACAATGCCGGCCAGCTGCAAGGTGTGCCGATATTGACGGACCCGGGCTCCAGCTACCAGATCGCCTATGCGATCCACCCGTTTTACTACACGGACGGCCAGGCGGGCTGGGACAACCGCTGGGGTTACTTAACCACCAGTCAGGCCGTCATCGCGACGGCGTGGAACTATGGCGCGAGTGACTGCGGGAAAGCGGCTGAGACCATGGCGCCTGCGCTCCTCAGTTACATGCGCAACACCGTGAACGTGGGCATGATCGGACACGCGCTCGATGTCTTCAACGGGCTGCTCATGGCCGACCCCAGCCTGACGCCAACTCAATGCGGAACCAGTTCTCCCGGGGGCGGCCAGGACTTTCTGAGCGCCTACATGGACTCGTTCTACGCCCCTCCGCAGACACCGGCCAACCTCGCCGCCAACCCAAGCAGCGCGACTGAAATCGACCTCACCTGGGATCCCGTGAGCGATCCAGCGGTAGCGGGCTATGACATCTATCGCAACGGAGCCCTGATCGGTACCAGCACCGACGCGTCGTTTAGCGACGCCAGCCTCAGCCCCAACACTAACTACAGCTATACGGTTGACGCCTACGACTCGCAGGGAAACATCAGCGGGCGGAGTGTCGCCGCCAGCGCCACGACGCCACCGGACACGACTCCTCCGACGGTGCCAACTGGGCTGACGGCGACGCTGGCGGGATCACAAGCTGACCTCAGCTGGCACCCCTCGGGCGACAACGTCGGGGTGACGGGTTATGACGTCTACCGTAACGGCGCCAAAATCGCGAGCACCACCGGCACCGCCTATGCCGATTCCGGTGTGTCGCAGGGCAAAACCTATCGATATAGGGTCGACGCGTACGATGCGGCGGGGAACTTCAGCGCCAAAACTGCGCCGCAGAGCCTGAGCGACCCGGATACCACACCCCCGTCGGCTCCAACCAACCTCACACTGAGGCCCGGGTCCAAGCGCATCGCCCTGACGTGGACGGCGTCGACCGACAATGTGCGCGTCGCCGGCTACTACATCTACCGCAACGGCAAGGTTATTGCGACCGTTACCGCCACTCGCTACACCGATACCGGGCTTGTCAGTGGAAAGACGTACAAATATCACGTCGTCGCTCACGACGCCGAGGGGAACAGGAGCGTCGCCAGCGCGACCGTTAGCGGCAAAGCGAAGTAGGCGCCGCCTCGGGGGATTGGTCTCGCTGCTGCTCGTCGTCGCCATCGCCGGGTGCGGGGCCGGCGGCGGCCACCGCGACTACTCAAGCGCGATTGTTCGCAGCATCGACACCAACGGTGCTCACCAGATCCGCCTAGCCGCCAACGGAGCCGGCCCCTTTGGCAACGCGAAGATCAATCACGCCAGTTGCGTTCAAAGAGCCGGTACCGAGCGCTACTCGTGCATCGTTGACTACACCTACGGAAACTCCGAGGGAACTTATACGTACAGGGTCGATGTCTCAGCCGCGTGCGACGACCGCGGGTCCTGCCGATGGCACGTCGTCGGGGGTGGAACCCTGCTCGGCGCAGAGCCAGACTGACGGATCGGATGAGTTGGGTTCGTCGAGACGGGTCGCCGTTCCACCGCGTCGTCGTAAGCTCCGTGCGGGGTATGAATGGTCTATCCAGCCGAGGAGATTTTCGATGAGCAAAGCCGAGTTTCACCACGCCGCCGACGGCCGCCCGCTGGCGATGGTCGTGCGCGCGGACTTCGACGACTTTGCCGCTCACCCTCCGACCTTCGAGAACGAGGAGGAGCGGAGATGGCTCGAGCGCTATTACCGGGTCTCTAGCCCTGAGGTGGAGCGCGACACCAAGGCGCATCTGACCGATGATGCGCTGCCCTTGCAACTCACGGTGCTCAACCGTCCTCGGGGCGCGTACGTCAAGCCGCACTACCACACCAACGACCGCGCCACCGAGAGCGCGACACGCCACCAAGTGATGGTGTGCGTGGCGGGGCGTGCGCGAATCGGTGTGTTCGCCAAGGAGGGTGACCACGTCGTCGATGTCGAACTCGGGACGGGCGATCTGGTGTTGCTCTACGAGGGTCACTCGATTGAGACGCTCGAGGATGGAACGCGGCTCTTGGAGATCAAGCAGGGACCGATGCCTGAGGATCCCTTCGCCGACAACGTGGCATTGCCCAGCGTGTCGGCCACGACCGGGTAGGCGCTTGCGCCTCCGGATGACCACCCATCAACTCAGGACGCCTCTGTGATGACGACCGGCGAGCGGTTACCGGAGCGGACGGACCTTGTGATCCGGGGGGCTCATCTGGTTTCTATGGACCCCGCGATCGGCGAGCTTCGCGACGTCGACGTGCGCGTGCACGACGGCGCGATCGCTGAGGTCGGGCACCGTGTCAAGGCGGCGGGGGAGGTCGTCGAGGCTCAAGGAATGCTGCTGCTGCCGGGATTCGTCGATACGCACTGGCATCTGTGGAACACGGTGCTGCGACCAGCTGTCGGCGATGCACCCGGCCGCGACTACTTCACGGTCAAGCGCGCGGTTGCTCCTCACATGGAGCCGGAGGACCACTATTGGTCAGCCCGCCTCGCGCTCGCTGAGGCAGCCGACGCGGGAATCACCACGGTCCACAACTGGGATCACAACGTCCGCTCGCCCGCCGACGCTGACGCCAATATCGCCGCCCAGCTCGACTCGGGGTTGCGCGGGCGGTTCTCCTACGGACCACCTGACTCCAGCGAGCCCCAGATCCCCAACGATCTGCAAGACATCACTGGCCTGACCGAGCGGTGGCCTCCCGAACGGCTGGACGGCCGGCTCAATTTCGGGATCGCCGTGCGCGGCCCCTACCGCACTCCACCCGACGTGTGCGAGGCGGAGTGGGGGCTAGCCCGTCGACTCGGACTGCCGATCACCATGCACTGCGACCGCTGCCTGCGCGAGGCCGACTGTGACCGGTGCGGACTGGACCGCCTCGAGCCGCTTGGGTTGCTCGGACCCGACGTGCAGATTGTCCACGCAGTGCACGCGACCGAGGCCGACATTGCGGCGCTTGCCCGTACGAACACGCGCGTGTCGGTGAGTCCGATGACCGAAATGCGCACCATGGGCTTCCCGCAGATCACGGAGTTGCTCGAGGCCGGCGTGCTGGTATCGCTCTCGCTCGACACGCTCGCGATGCCCACCAACGCGGACGTGCTGGGACACATGCGCACTGTCCTCTCGGTCGAGCAGGCCCGGCGCGGATCACCGCTGATGACGGCTCGCCGCGTACTTGAGATGGCCACGATCGATGCCGCACGTGACCTCGGTCTCGAAGCGATCACTGGGTCGGTGACACCCGGGAAGCGAGCCGACCTGGCCCTCCTCTGTATGGACGAACTCCACGACGCTCCCGGTTGGGATCCGGTCGAGTTCCTCCTCTACGTGGCCCAGAGCACGAATGTCGACACGGTCATCGCCGACGGTCGCGTGATGAAGAGACGCGGATCATCCACCGTGATCGCGCCGGCCGAACTCAGCCGATCGATCAAAGACCGCGTCGGCGGGCTGCTTGCGCGCGCGGGCCTTGCGCAGGCCGTCGCGAGCTCTGCGTAGCGTCCCGTCAGTTCCGTGCAGCGCTGCGTCCGAGGTCTGATAGCGGGTAGCCGAGGTGGCCGAGCTTGTCAGGGTTGATGATCGATCTGATCGTCTGGATGAGGCCGTCTGCAATCTCGAAAATGAATACGTTGATCAACCGTCCTTCGGCGTCGAGGTTGAGTGTCCCCGGCGCGCCATTAATTGTCGTCCGTTGGATGCTCGCACCGGCCTTTGCGTACCGGTCGTGAGCGGACAGAAGTAGGCGACCGACACGCTCGGCGCCGTAGATGGGGCGCGGGAGCCCCTGGCCCTTGCCGCCTCCATCGCCGTAGAACGCGACATCCGCCGCCAGCAATCCGACCAGCTGATCCATCTCTCCGTTCTCGAACGCGTCCAAGGCGCGGTCGGCGAGCTCGCGCTGTCGTTCGCGGTCGACTTCGAAGCGGGGTTTGCCCTGGTCGAGTCGCCGACGGGCACGTGCGAGGATCTGACGGCAGTTCGCCTCGTTTCTGTCGACGATCTCGGCGACCTCCTCGTAGTCGTAGTCGAACACCTCACGCAGGAGAAATACCGCTCGCTCCACCGGAGTGAGCGTCTCCAGCAAGACGAGGAACGACAGCGACAGAGAATCGGACAACTCGGCGGCCTCCGCCGCGTCGGGCTCCGTGGCGGTGACCAACGGCTCAGGCAGCCAGGGCCCGAAGTAGCTCTCGCGCTGCGTCCGCGCCGAGCGCAGCTGATCGATCGCGATCCGGGTCGTGACGGTGATCAGGAAGGCCCGGTGCGATTTGATCACGGTTCCCTCCCGGCGAGCGCGCTCCAATCGCAGGAACGCCTCTTGAACGACATCCTCGGCGTCGGCGACCGTCCCAAGCATCCGGTAGGCGATCGAGAACAGTTGCGGCCGCACCTGCTCGTACCACGCGGGATTGCTCTGGTTTCGTTGATCCATCCCAGTACCTATGACGAGTCACACACTGCGCGTGTGACATCACGGTGTCACAGCCGGGGCGGGTTGCTCGTCTAAGTCATTGCAAGTCCAAACACGTTTTGATCGGAGACGCAATGAGAATCCTCGTAACAGGAGGGACCGGTCACCTCGGACGGGCGATCGTGCCCGCCCTGCAGCACGAAGGCCACCACGTTCGGATCCTCTCCCGCCAACCCCGCGGCGGCCCGGGCGTCGAATGGATCCAAGGCGATTTGTCGACTGGCGACGGCCTGCCCGATGCCGTCACAGGCGTCGAGGCGATCATCCATGCCGCCACCAACTCGCCGGCAGCGCGGCGCGGGCGGTTCAACTTCGCTGATTTCCTGCGCTCACCCATCGATGTCGACGTCCGTGGAACGAGCGCTCTGGTCGCCGCCGCCGAGCTTGCCAAGGTCGAGCACTTCCTCCACGTATCGATCGTCGGACTCGAGCACCTCAAACTGATGCCCTACGCGCGCCGCAAGCTCCAAGCCGAGCGGATCGTCAGGAGCTCGAGCGTGCCGTGGTCGGTCGTACGCGCGACTGGGTTCTTCTGGCTTGTGGAGCGGATGTTCGCCAACCTGGTCAAACAGCGGATCCTGGCGCTCCCAGCGCACGTGAACATGGCGCCAGTTGACTCCGACGAGTTCGCCGGATTGATCGTCGAGCGGGTCGCCCAAAGATGGCGCGGACGCCAAGAAGACTTCGCCGGACCGCAAACGGTCCGCATCACTGAACTCATGGAGCAGTACCTGGCTGCGAACGGACTACAGCGTCGGATCAGGCGTGCACCGCTGCCGAAGAAGATCCAAGCGGCGATTACCGCCGGCAACACGTCGCCCCATGGCCGAGTGGGAGCCACGACGTGGGCGCAATGGCTGCAGCGACGTCAAGCGATAGAGCATCCAGAACTCGGCCTGGTCGCGTGATGCTGCGAGTGCGAACGGGGAGAGCCCAATGAGCGAAGTCGTGCGACGGTTTCGGCTCGCCCTTGAGGCACACGACGCGGACGCCGTAGGGGAAGTGCTTGCCGATGACGTGGTATTTCGAAGCCCCGTCGTGTTCAAGCCCTATCACGGTCGTGCGCAGGTGAGGCCAATCCTGGAGGCGGTATTTTGCGTCGTGGATGAATGGCGCTGTCTACGAGAGATCGGCGCGCCCGACAGCCGCGACCATGGGCTCGTCTTCGTAGCGAACATCGGCGAGCGGCAACTTGAGGGCTGCGATTTTCTTCACCTCGATCACAACGGCTTTGTCGACGAGTTTTACGTCATGGTTCGTCCGCTCTCGGGAGCGCTCGCGCTGGCAGAAGCCATGAAGGCCCAGCTTGCCTCCGCTAAAGCCAGACGATAAGCGTGGGTACCGACTGAAGCTGTGGGTACCGACTGAAGCTGTGGGTACTGACTGAAGCTGTGCGGGTTAAGCTGCAGGGTCGATGCGGTCCCGCCTTGCAATGCTCGCAGTCTTGGCGTTGCTCGCCGCCGGTTGCGGCGGGTCCGGGGGCGCGTCGAGTAACGGAGTCGCTTCCAAGTCCCCAGACGCGATCGTTGCGGCCGCGACGGCAGCTATCAGAGACGCTAAATCGGTCCACGTCTCCGGCTCGATTTCAAACAGCGGCTCACCGATCACACTGGACCTAAACCTCGCTGCGGGGAAGGGGGGGACTGGCGAGATGTCTGAAAACGGCCTGAGCTTCCGCATCATCGTGGTGAAAGACGTTGTTTACATCAACGGCAGTGACGCCTTCTGGCGTCACTTTGGCGGCACCGCCGCGGCTCAGCTGTTTCACGGAAAGTGGCTGAGGGGACCCGCCACCGGCCAGCTCGCGTCAGTTGCCGTGTTGACCGATTTGCAAACTCTGTTCAACAGGCTCTTGGCCAGCCACGGCACGTTGGCGAAGGGCGGAACCTCCACCGTCCACGGACAGAAGGTGGTCGCTGTCAACGACAAGACCAGGGGCGGGACGCTGTACGTCGCGACGACGGGGAAGCCGTACCCGATTGAGATCTCAAAGACAGGGCCACAGGGCGGCCACGTGATCTTCGATCGCTACAACGAGTCGGTCTCGCTGAGCCCACCGGCGAACTCGATCGACGTCTCCAAGCTGCGGTAATTAATCCCATGACGTGCGAACCCACGCTGGTCGGCGGGCTGCGGTAAGCCGCCGCTTTCATTTTCACGGACCGGCCTCGAGTGAGGGGTCGGTCACCGCTGCGTCCGCGAGCGCGGAGGAGGCGCCGAGGTATCGGGTGGGATCGAGCGCCGCGGCGATCCGGTCCGCCGAAAGATGCTCGGCCACCCGCGGATCGTTCGCCGCAACCTCAGCGAACGGCCGGGTGCTCTCGTCGGCGGCGCGGGTCAGCTCAATCAGCAGGTGGTGCGCGCGGTCGCGGCCGATCGCCTCATCGAGGGCCATCATCAGTGACTCCGCCACGATCTGGCCACCGGTGAGGTCTAGGTTGCCTCGCATCCGGTCCGGGCGCACCACGAGCCCGTCGAGCACCTGCCGTAGATCGGACACCATGGCGCCGGTCACGATCATCAGCTGGGGGACCACGAGCCACTCCACCGCCCACGCAGCCATGTCACGTTCGTGGCGGTGTGACCCGTTGCCGAGCAGGGTTGCCGCGAGGCCGTGAACGATCCGAGCCTTTGCCACGATCGCCTCCGAGGCGTGGGGGTTGCGTTTTTGCGGCATGGTGGAGGACCCGATGTGGCCGCGCTGGAGCGGCTCGGCGAGCTCGCCGAGCTCGGTTGACTGGAGATGCACGATCTCTGCGCCGATCCGCTGCGCTGCCCCGGCAAGCAGCGATGCCAGCGCACTCAGCTCCGCGATCCGGTCGCGGGTAGCGTGCCACGGTACGGCCGGGTCTCCAAGCCCGAGGCGGGCTGCCACTCCGCGTTTGACCTCCAGTGCCCGCTCGCCGTAGGCAGCGAGGGTGCCCGCAGCGCCGCCCACCTGCGCGACCAGCAGGCGCGGTCGCAGTTCGCGCAGTCGCTGCGCCGTGCGCCGAAGCTCATCGAGCCACGTCGCCGCCTTGAGCCCGAAGGTGATCGGCACCGCGTGCTGACCGTGGGTGCGGCCAGCCTGGGGAGTGTCGCGGTGAGCTCGCGCCAGCGTCCGGGCGGCCTCGACGGCAGCCGCCAGGTCGCGCTCGAGCGCGTCCAGTGATGCGCGCAGCTGCAGTGATTGCCCAGTGTCCATGATGTCCTGGGTTGTCGCGCCGAAGTGCACGAAGCGCTTGGCCTCTCCGGCTCGGTTCTCCAGCGCGTGGACAACTGGCACGATCGGATGCTGGCTGGCGTTGATCTCTGCGCGGAGCTCCTCGAGGTCATAGCCCGAGGCGTCGCAGGCTGTGGCGATGCGCGCCGCAGCGTCTGCGGGAATGACGCCCAGCTCAGCCTGGGTGTCGGCGAGCGCTCTCTCGACGTCGAGCCATGCTTGTAGCCGGGCCCGGGCGTCAAAAATGCGTCGCTGCTCCTCCGATCCGAAAAAGTCGCGCAAGAGCTCGTCGTCGAGCGTGGTTGACATCACTTTCTCCTCTCTGCTGCCCGCTGGCGCCGACCGTCTCAAGGACAGCGCCCGCAGTTCGTTGTTCGCGCCCAGTGTCAGCGGCGGGCGAGCCAATCGGCGAATTCGGTGGCCACAATCCGTTGGTCGTGGATTCCGGCGGCGTCGTCCGAAGCCAGCCACACGATCGGTGGACCCATGATCGCCGGGTCCAGCAGCCTCGTGCGCATTTCGGCTGAAACGTCATCGGGGATCATCCCGGTCGCGGTGGCGCCGCCCGGAAGCAGGATGTTCACCGTCACGGGCGTTTCGGCCAGGTCGGCGGCCATTATCCGGGAGAGCGCTTCGACACCGGCGCCCGCCGGCCCGTATGGCACAAACCCGCGGCGGGTCATGGTCTGCATATTCATCGAGACGTTCACGATTCGACCGCCGCCCGCCTCGAGCATCCGAGGAACGATCGCGCGGGCGGCGAGGAAGACGCCGGTCATCTTCGTCTCGATCACATCGCGAAACCCGTCCGGTGACACCTCCCAGAATGCCTGCGGTGAGCTCATGAAGCTCGGGTTGAAGGACCGCATTCCGATCCCCGCGTTGTTAATCAGGACATCGATCCCGCCGAAGCTCTCGTAGACCTGCTCCAGGCACGCCTCCACGGACGCTTCGAGGCGGACATCCAGCTCATAACCGGCGGCTGCCTGGCCGAGCTCGCTCGCCACCGCCTCGGCGCGAGTCCGACTTCGACCGGTGACCGCAATCTGCGCCCCTGCATCAACGAGCGCCTTTGCCATCGCGCGCCCGAGGCCGCTGGTCGCGCCGGTAACGATTGCCCGGGTCCCAGTCAGCGTCTCCATCAATCGAGCGTAACGTCCCGCTGTGAGACATCGCTCGGTGCTCGATCTCCGCAATCAATCGTTTAGCGCTAAGCCGCTTTGACCACGAGTAGCACGCCGGAGCCCGTCGGAGCGAGCGCCTCGTACACGCCGGGAGTTGTGCTGACGAGCGTCCTGAAGGCGCCGAGCTCGTCGGCGTGCGAGAGGACGTTGTCGACGGTCAGCAGACCGCCGGGCCGCAACACCCGCTGGAGGTCTGACCAGTAATCCACGTATGCGGGGCGCTCGGCGTCGAGGAAGATCAGATCCCATTGATCGTCGTTCGAGCTGCGCAGGGCCTCGCCGGCGTCCTGCACGCACAGGTCGACAAAGTTCCTTAGTCCCGCACGCTCCAGGTTGGCTGCCGCCATCGCGCTGCGGGTGCCGTCGATCTCGATTGTCGTGAGCCGCCCACCAGTTGCGCGGACAGCGTCCGCCAGCCAGACCGTTGAGTAGCCGTTGGAGGTACCCAACTCCAGGACCGAGCGTACGCCGGTGGCCCGCGCCAGCACGGCGAGTAGCTGCGCACTGGCAGGCTCGAGGTTGCGGAGCCGGTCGAGCCTGTCGGCCTTGTCCGCGTCGTGTTCGACGCCGTAATCGTGAAGCTCTTCGAGCAGCTCCCGCAGTTGCGCGTCCAACTAACTTCCCTTCGTGCGGGCGTGTCAAGCGCTCACGCCGCCGGCGGCGGCCCCAGCGCAGCAGATATCTCGTCGAGCGCCTGATTTTCGGCGTCGGTGACGTGCTTGCCGCCGATGCCGAGAAAGCTGCCTTCCTTGTGCGCGCTGGCGACGGCCTGCGCGACGGTCATGACAAACGTCTTGTAGGAGTCGACTTCAGTGGGGGTCGCCTTGGATCCAACGATCCCGGTCGCCTCGCGGAGTCGCTGCGCGCTGACCTCCGCGATGTTGCCCTGGGCGTGGCGGACCTCGTCGGCATCGATTGCGGGTGGGGACTTGACGAGCTCATCGAGCAATTCGCTTTCCCCGTGATTCGCGCGGGCATCCTGGTATGCGCGGCCCATTGCGAGGCTCTCCCGCAGCCTCCCGCCGTGGGACGCTGCGATCACGCGCAGCGCGGCGTACACCGGGCCATCCACGACGGTGGCCCATTCCTCGGCGTTGAAGTCGGCTCTTTTGGTCATCCAGTTCTCTCCTTAGCTATAGCCCGCGGATCGGCAGATGCTAGAGCGCGGTCTCGGCCCGGACCGTTCGGGCGTGCGACTTGCTCAGCGCGCCGCGATGGTGACCATGCGCGGACTTTGCGCGGTCAGCGGTTCGCCGGAATGGTCGACGAACTCGACGCCCGAGAAACCAGCGGCGAGGAGCCAGTCGCGCAACTCGAACGCCTCGTCGAAGTCGAATGCGACCATGGTCCTAGCTCAGGTCAAAGGCGCGACGATCACCGGCGCGTGGGTGGGGACGCGGCTTCCACCGTCAGGCTCGGGCGTGACCAGAATCTGTGTCACGCCGCGAAGCCGCGTCGGCAACCCGATCTCCCCCTCTCCCGACGAGGTCACGCTGAACAGCACATTGGTTGGTGCCGGGGCACGGCGCGGCCGCTTCAACCACATCTCATAGATGTGGCCGGGCGGAGGAGGGGAGAGATGGTGCACGATTAACTGGCCGCGGAGGCCGGTGAGGTGCAGCGAGGCGCTCCCCGAGATTCCGGATACGTGCGCCTGGATCACCCGAGTGTGACTCCCGGTCGAAAGGTCAAGCCCGACGAGAACCGCGAGAGCGATGACCGCGCAGGCGCCGGCCAGGAGCGCCCCTCGCCAGAACCGGCTGGGTCTGCCCTGGACGGCTCGCGTTTGCGGCTGCTCCGAGGTGATCGGCTTTGCTTCTTCCTGCACGGCGGCGAGCACCCGCCGGCGCAGGCTCTTCGGCGCGCGGTGCTGGGGCGCGGCCATGGGCAGGGCGGTCGCGACCTGCGTCAGCGCGGTGACCTCGTCGCGGCACTCTGTGCAGCCCTCCAGGTGGCGCTCGAACGTCTCCACCTCGACGGGGTCGAGTGCGCCGAGCACGTAGGCGGCGGCATCTTCGCCGTAATCATGGGTATGGGACACGCTCTCTCTGTCGCTCATCCTAGGACCCCCTCGACGCCTCCCAACAGCAGCCGCAACTTTGTGAGCCCCAACCGCATCCGGCCCTTCACGGTGCCCGCGGGGAGGCCGAGCATCTCAGCGATCTGACTGTGGGTGAAGCCGCCGAAATACGCCAGCTCGATCACGCGCCGTTGGTCGCTCGGCAGCTCCTCGAGGGCGGAGCGGACGCGACGCGCGTCGTCGCGGCGCTCGGCTTCGGTGTCGGTCTCCTGGGGTGAGCGCAGCTGCTCGGCGAGCCGTTCGTCGACCACATCTCGCGAAGTCGTGGCGAGCTCGCGGCGCAGCGCATCGATGGCGCGATTGTGAACCGCGCTCAATATCCAGGAGCGCACGCTACCGCGGGCTCGCTCATACCGCACGCCGGTGCGCCACAGCGACAGAAATGCCTCCTGGACCACGTCCTCCGCGCGCGCCGCCGAACCGCAGATCCGATAGGCCAGCGAGAACGCGGCGTCGGCGTGGCGGTCGAAGACCACCTCAAACGCGCGTGCATCGCCGTGGCGGACAAGTTCCATCAGGTCCTCGTCGGCGCACCGGCGGAGATCGCCGGGTATCAATGGGCGGGTCGATCTGAACACTGGGTGAGTCCCCGGGAGCGAGCCCGTCGCACGGAGGCGGACTATTCCGCCCACCATTCTCTACGGACACGGACCGCGTGTGGATTAGTTGATCGCCCGGCGGCGCCGCGCCGATGCGGCTAGGCACCTGGGCGTGAGATCTCGTGGTCGTGCGCGGTGACCGCAACCGCGCGCTTGTTGCATAGGGTCAAAGCAGGCACAATGCCCGCTCAGTGAGGGAGGGCGTTGTGAACAAGAACCTGGTGTTGGCGGCGATGGTCTTCGCCGTCGCGATGACGTTCATCGATCAGACGATCGTCGCGATCGCGATTCCCAAAATCTCGAGGGAGCTGTCGTTGTCGTCGACGGGCGCTCAGTGGGTGATCAACGGCTACCTGCTGTCGCTGTCGGCTCTGTTCGCGTTCGGCGGGAAGCTGGCGGACGTCTATGGGCGACGGCGAATGGTCGTCATCGGAGTAATCGGGTTCGCGGTTGCGTCGGCGTGCTGCGGGCTTACGCCCAAGGGGAGCGGGGCGGAGGCGTGGATCATCGGCTTTCGCGTACTACAGGGTGCGACCGCGGCGTTGATGTTTCCGGCGGCGGTCGGAATTGTCGTGTCTTCCTTCCCCTTGCGTGAGCGTGGGCGGGCCATGGCCATCTTCTTCGGCATCTCCGGTGGTCTGACGGCGATCGGGCCAATCGCGGGTGGCTTCCTGACGCAGTGGACCTGGCGCGCGATCTTCTGGATCAACATCCCGGTCGCGATCATCGCGTTGGTCTTGATCTGGGTATCGCGACCAGACGACACTCGGCGCCCCACGAAGCTCGACTATCGCGGCGCAGTACTGATCACCGCAGCGATGGGCCTGCTCGTGCTGGGGCTTCAGCAGTCCGCCACGTGGGGATGGGGCAGCGTTGCGACGTGGGCCTGCATCATCGCCGGCTTGGCGTTGATGGTCGTATTCATCCGCATGGAGGCTCGCACCTCGCGGCCACTGCTCCGCCTGCAGATCTTCGCCAACCGGGCGTTCGCCACCGAGAACATGGTCCTTGCCCTGATGTCGATCGTGTTTGTTCCGTTCTTTTTCTTCGGAAGCGTCTATGCCCAAGTGTCGCTGGGAAAGAACTCCTCGAACGCAGGTGTCTATCTGCTGTGGTTCTTCATCGGCTTCGTGATCATGTCCCAGGTCGGAGGTCGAATCCTCGACCGTCGCGGGGCCAAGCCCGCGGTCGTGGGTGGAGCCGCGCTGGCGGCGGTCGGTTTTTTCCTGCTCGCCGGCAAGCTGACCGACCTTTCCTTCAATGCGCAGGAGCTCTACGTCGCGATTGCGGGTGGGGGCATCGGGCTGATGCTCGGAACGTCGAGCACGGATGCCCTCAACCGCGCGCCGAGCGGGAGCTACAGCGAGGTCACGGGAATCACCCAGACCTCCCGCAACTTCGGCGCCAGTCTAGGGCTCGCGGTTCTCGGCTCGATCTTCACCAGCCGGAACAAGGTCAACGTGACGTCTGCGCTCACCAGCCACGGGGTGCCGAGGTCAGTGGCTGAGAAGGTAGCGGCGTCGTTCGGCTCCGCAGGAGCGAGCACTCAGCATTCCGGGCAGCCGCACGCAATCGTCCACGCGGTGCAACTCGCGAACGCGCACTCGACCCAGACCGTGTTCTACATCATGGCGGGCGTCATGGTCGCCACCTTCATCGTCGCGGTGCGTGGGCTTCCTATAGGCCGAGTGGAGCAGCAGGAGATATTGGACGACCCGGCATCAGGCGCGGACCAATCGCCGCAACCGGCGGGGGTCGGCCCGGCCGCCGAATCAACGTGACGGCTCACGCCAGGGCGCGAGAGCGCGAAATCTAGGATTCGCCAGGCCGTAGCTCGGGCGCGCCGATCGGCGTGTGGGGCGGTCGTTCGGCGAGCCGGGCTGGTCGTTGGCCGCGATGGCGAGGGCGCCACACGCCGCGATGGCGAGGGCGCCACACGCGCAGGTACTGCCAAGTGAGGTACGAGCCGAGCACGATCGTGACGGCACTGATTTGAACGGCGATCGCCTGGACGTTGGGGAACACCGAGAACCACTGACCCGCCCACCCCGGGATGTGGACGCCGATCGGAGTGGTGCCGATCCAACCGGCGAGCTGCATCTCCGAAACCTCCTCCCCGACCATCACGAACATAACTACGACCAGCATCGCGCCCGTGATGATCAGCAGCCGCTCGTACGGCAGCGGTTGGTGCAGCGCGAACGTCAACACTCCAACCGCGGCCGTGAAGAGGCAGCCGAGCACGACGCCCTCGAGCACGACGCTTGAGCCGAACGTGACGCGCAGGTTCTGCAGGAAGATCACGAAAGAACCAGTTCATCACCACCAGCAGCACGAGGATCGCCGGCAGTCCGGTCGCGGCTTGTAGATCGAGTCCGCGCCCACCGAACCCGTCGATTACCCACGCGGCAAGCCCCTAAACGGCCTCGGTCCATCGCGACGCGAGGAGCCTCGGCGAGATCTGGGGCAGTGCTACCGGACGACCAGTCCGGCCACGCTCAGGCCGGCGAGCAACAGCAGCATCAATCCGTCGACCCTGCGCCAATACAGCGATCGCAGGACGGATTGGAGGTAATCAAGATGGTCGATCTCCCTGGCATCCCGCAATAACGCCAGACCCCGCGCTGTGCCGTGAGCGACCCCGACTGCGATGGCTAGAGCGGCCCCGATCTTGATACTTCCGAATGTCGCGAGCCCGATCAGAAGCGCTGTGAACCCGGCGTATGGATTCCGGGTGGCAAGCCCGGGGCCCAGCAATCCACCCCAGACCGCAAGTATGCGTCGTGACGATTTCTTCGTCACAAACGCAGGCGGCACTTGCCAGCGAGTGCCGGGCACCCACAGACCGTTCACGTCGGCAACCTCGGCGATTCCATAAAACAGCCCGTACAGAACCAGCGCAATTGCAGCACCTCGCGCAATCGGCGGCACGTTCACGAGTGCCCCAATCAACAGCCACGTGACCGCAGCGGGCAGAGCATAGGCTGCGAGAGTCGCGGCATATCGACGAAACCTCCCGACCGGAAGGTGGGCGGCCAATGAGGTCGCCGAGTTTGCCCCTCAAGGCGAATACGCTTTTGAATAGCCGTTCGCGGCCGCGAGCACGATCAGGACGCTCGCAAAGACGGTGGTCCTCGCAGGCGTTACTGCTCCTAGTCCGATTGCGCCAGCGAGAGTCGCGCCGGCCAGCAGCACAACTCGGGGCGAACTGGCTCTGGCAGCTACTGCACGGTGAGCGCTTGTTGCCGTGCCTGCTCCTTGTGAAAGTCCTCTGGGCTCCCGCAGTGACAGCAGTTCAGGGCGCTGAAACACGTGCACCAGTGCCCGCAATGTATCCACTTGCAGTCGTAGCAGAGCCGGTAACCGTAACCTCCACACAGGCCGCTGCAGGCGACCCAATAGCCACTTGCGTACTCGCAGCAATAACCCTGTACGTTGTAATGCCCCGCGCTGCAGGAGCAATAAGAGCCATCGTTCTTACACAGGCGGTACCTGCTCGGGCAGCCGTGATGGGGGCAGGGATGGCCCCAGTAACCGCAGTGATACGTGGGGCCGCAATAGCAGCCAGCTGCCTTGGCGGACGCGGGGGTCTCGCCAATCGCGAACGCCGCAACTGCTCCTGCACCGCCCAACATCCCGGTCCGCAGAGCATCCCTTCGGGATATCCTCCTCACCACCCGCTCGGCGATGCCGGCCACCTGATCGTCGAGCTTGGTTCCAACGTCACGTTTTAACCTCATGTGACTCTTCCTCCGTTATGGGCCTGGGCGGGAATATCCGCTGTTGCCGTAACTGCTTTGTCAGGATCGATGATCGTGACTCCAACCTCGTCGGCAGCTGTGGGCGCCAGCGCGGTGTGGATAAGCGCGCGAATGTCCTTGCGCTCAGTGGCTGTGCGCGCCGCCCGAATCACCCCTTCGCCATCTATCGCGATCAGCAGTGGGGTGGCGATCGCGTTGTAGGCCTGTCGTGCGGCTTCTGTCGGCGGCCGCCCGATCTCGATCGCCGTGGAGCAAAACGCGGGAGAGATCTCGGCGTACGCGGGGGGGTCGGACATGACCAGCAGCGTGCGAAAACCAGCCAGCTCGCCGGAAGCATCAGCGGCACTGAGGTTCTCGACCAGCTCCTCGCACGCCGGACAGGTGGGGTCGACGAAACCGAGCAGCGCCGGCCCGTCATTCCCCGCCGGTACGAAGATTTGGTTTGTGTTGTCGCGGATGCGCAGGTAATCGAACTCCTTTGCGCTGCTGCCGGGCGCGGGTCCGAGGGCGCCCGCGGGTCGCTTGCCCGCGAACACGCGGCCAAGCTGTCGGTAAGCCCCAATCACGAGTAGCCCCAGCGCGAGCAGTAGCGCCCACTGGGCGATCGCCAAATAGAGCGGAATCCTCATATCGTCTCAGCCTCGTTGGTCATCGCCACACCTCTGGCAGCCGTGTACGTGGCCATCGCGATAACGGCGGCTCCACCAAGGAGTAACAGGTGACCCGCAGTTGAAAGCGCGATCGCACTCCGCGAAACGGCGATCACGGACACCCCCGTCGCCAGTCCCACGATCACAACACTTCTCAGGATTCCGAGGCCGTCGAACACTCGATTCGATAGCCCGCCGAAGCACAGGCACGACTTTCCCCTGTGTCGGACATAGCCAATGGATGAAACCGTCAGGAACCCGCACGCCGTAGCAAGAACCAGCAGGTTGATGACCGCAACGGACGGAAACGCGAGACTCGCACTGCCGAGGGTCAGCTCAAAAGCTGCGATCCCGATGGCAATCCGTTCCAGCGCGCGAGTTGAACCCTGAACGGGCGCGAAGAGCTTTACGCTCGCGGCGAAACTCGAAACTCCGGCTAGCTTCGCGCTGCCCGCGACGATAAGCATCAGCGCCAACCCAGACTTCGCCGCCAGGACGAGGAAGTTCATGCCTCAGACCCCGGCCAACGCATTGTCGTGACGTGCGCGGCGGGAAGGCACCGCGTCCGATGTCAGTGGAACCTGCGCCAGGCGCCACAGTCTCTCGATCTGCCAGGCATCGGTCACAAGGCTGGAAGCGCGAACCATTCCGGATGAATCGACGAACATCATCCATGGCATCACGCGGACGTTGTACCGGCCGTAGAGCGATGCAGATCCGGTCACCACCGAAGCATCTGTAATTCCGAGGAGCCGCAAGAAGGGCTCCGCGATCCGATTCTCCCCTCGCAACAAGAACACGATCTCGAGCGCAGATCTCGGGGTACTCTGGATGAGTTCTGTCAGCCCCTCGACTACCGAAGGAAACGATTTCAGCGAATGATCTGCGAAGACGATCAGCTGCAGCGGCGTGGCGGATGGCGAGTTGCGCGTTATGCCTGATGAGTCGGCGAGCGACCATCGCGGCGCACGTACCCCGCGATGAAGACCATGCCGCTGGATCCCCTCCGAGCCCGACAGCGCGAGATCGGTGATTTTCAGGATTGCCAGGCACGCCAATCCGCACAGGAGCACGGCCACCGCGACGAAGGCGTAAGCCGCGATCACACTGGCCGCCTTTCTGCCTGCGTGTCACTCTCCGGTATGCCTTGACGCCCCATGCTCCTCCTGTGCCTCCGACTGGTGGAGAACGGCCACACCCAACCATCTCGCGGGGGGTTCCCGCTGACCAGTTGACGCTAGTCCCGGAACTCTCGCACAACTTGCCCCCTGCCAGCAACTACGTTTCCGCCCCCAAGCACGCGTACGTCTTCGGGCGCGGCCTGCAGGCCAACGTGCTGGCCCTCGGCTATCGCTGGGCGGCCGTTGCTGTCGGCGTTCGTCTGAACGGAGAAGCGGGTCAGGCGGACCAGCAAGCGACCGCGATCATCCCGGACGCTCACGACCGTGTCGGTGAGCGGGGTCGAGGCGGGATCGCACAGTCTGAGCTCCCACGGCTGGACGGCGACTTGGACCGCGCCGCTCGCCTGCTGGGCGCTGGCCAGCTGGCCTCCCGCGGCGAGTCGGATCGTCGATCCGTTGGCGTTGGGGGTGGCGGTGCCCTCCAGCACGTTGGCGCCCGTGAGCGCCGCGACCCTCGCGGTGGCTGGACTGTTGGTCAGTTCGGCGGCGCCGGCGAGCTGCACGAGCTGACCGGCGTCGAGCACCCCGATTCGTCGGGCCAGAACAACCGCGTCATCGAACGAGTGGGTGACCACGAGCGCTGGAAGGCGCAGCGTGTCGAGCAGGTCGGCAAGTTGGTCTCGAACCTGCTCGCGGGTGATCGCGTCGAGTGCGCCGAACGGCTCGTCGAGCAGTAGCACGCGTGGTTCGCGGGCGAGCGCGCGGGCGAGGGCCGCGCGTTGGCGCTCGCCGCCCGAGAGCTGACTCGGCCGCGCGCCGGCGAGATGGGCGATGCCAACGCGCTCGAGCAGGTCTGCACGCTGTCGCTTGGCGGCGAAGCGCACGTTGCCGGCGACCGTGAGATGCGGGAAGAGCGCGTAATCCTGCGGCAGGTAACCGACCCGTCGCCGCTCCGGCGGGACGTTGAGCTCGCGCTCGGCGTCGAACCACACTTCGTCGCCTAGCACGATCCGTCCCGCCCGCGGACGCTCCAGGCCGGCCACGCTGCGTAGCAGCGACGTCTTGCCCGAGCCGGATGGACCGAGCAGCGCGACTGTCTCCGCACCGAGCCCTAGGGCTGCGCGTAGCTCGAACGCTCGGCGGGGGAGGGCGATGTCGATCTCGAGGAGGCCCATGAGCCCACCAGTTTGGAGGCCAGCAGGATCGCGGCGCTTACGATTATCAGCAGGACGCCGATCGCGATCGCCTGGTCGAGGTTAGCGTCGAACAGCGAGTAGACCGCCAGGGGCAGCGTTTGTGTGGTTCCCTGAAAGCTGCCGGCGAACAGGATCGTGGCGCCGAACTCGCCGACACCGCGGGCGAACGCGAGCGCCGCCGCCGCTCCCAACCCGGCGGTGGCGAGCGGCACTGCAACCCGCAGCATCCGGCGCAGCGGGCCAGCGCCCAGGGTGCCGGCGACGTCGAGGAGCGTCGAATCGACGCCCTCAAAGGCCGCAATCGCTCCACGCAGGTAAAACGGGCTGGCGACGAAGAGGATCGCCAGCACCACCGCGGCCTGGGTAAAGGCGAGATCGATCCCGAGCACGGTCAGCGTGTGCCCGAGCAGCCCAAAGCGACCAAACGCGACCAACAGGCCGAGCCCGGCGACCGCCGGCGGCATCACCAGCGGCACCTCCACCAGCGTGATCACGACGCTTCGCCCCCGGAAGCGCCGTCGCCCGATCAAGTACGCGAATGGAGTGCCGAGCGCGATCATGATCGCGAAGGCGATCGCGTTCGTCTTCAGCGAGACGAGGATCGCGTCGGTCGCGACCTTCGCGCCGAAGTTGTTGATCAGGTCATGGACCGGCTGATACGTGAACAGCGCGACTATCGGGAGCAGCAGGAACGCCATCACGACGGCGATCACGATCGTCGCTCCTACGACGACTGCGACGCGTCCCAGCGCACCGTGCCACGACGGTTCGTGTGTGTTGTCAGGTGAGCCGCTGCGAGCGGCGGTCGTCACGGCTTGCCGAATCCGGCGTCCTGGAGCATCGCCTGACCCTGCGGTGAGAGGACCTTCTTTACAAACGCCTGGGCCGCGGACTGATTCTT
>Ga0070741_10005216_pt1 | contig 29148 bp, 22 predicted proteins | sample Coa_R1_4_FD_66440 | JGI IMG/M metagenome (GOLD analysis project Ga0070741, IMG submission 66440) | Surface soil microbial communities from Centralia Pennsylvania, which are recovering from an underground coalmine fire - Coalmine... | ecosystem: Environmental > Terrestrial > Soil > Unclassified ... | reverse complement strand
TACCCGGCAGATCCGGAACGGGTTGGAGGAGCGCAGGATGCGGACTCGGGATAACTCGATCGATTGGCCGACGGGATAGGTGAGCAAGTCCACGTCGTACCCGAGCTCACCGAGGGCCTGAAGAACGTTGCGGACGGCGATCGGGGTACCCCGATCTTCATAGAAAGGCTCGGGGGCGACGAGAAGGACGCGGCGATCGCCACCCCCTGAGCCGTGGCCTGCGATCAATCCCGACCGGTCCAACCCGGCCTCCCAGTCGGCGTTCAGGTGGTCAGGCGCACCGGCGCTCCATTCAACCGACTCGGCGCGGCCGGTGTAGTGCGGGGCCATTCCGACTCCAGGGCAGAGTCCAGTTCGTTATGGCGCGTACGCGGCAGGCGACCCGCAGCCGCCCCCGGAGCACTCGTCGGCGAGCGGCTACAGTAGCCACACCTAGCTGCCGTTGCGCGCGCAACTTACCGGGTCGAGCCAGGCTTGCCGGTCTCGGCCCGGCTGAACGCGAGGCTAGGCGGCGCGATGAAGTCGGGGGTGCAAGCCATTGCAATGCAGGTCGCGTGCCAGCATTGGACAGCGCGAGTCCCCCGCCCCGGCTTGATGGTGTCAACGGCACTGAGCGGCGGTCAGGACGCGAGCATATGCTTTCCTCGGGCCTGCGACCCCCGGCAGGGCGCGGCGCAAGGAGTATTCGCGACGAACGGCCCTATCTTATCGCTGTTTGGCCCGCTCTGTTAGGGCTTCTCCTCACCTCGCTGTTCGACCCGCCCGGTACGGCTTCCCTTCGCGATCGTGTCCGGCCGGGAGGGTCCACTATGGCTCCCGCCTGCTCGGGCATATACTTCCGCACCTCTCACCCGCGCGCTCCGACTCGCGACGAGGATCGATGTTTTACCACTTGCTGGCGCCGCTGGGCAAGCAGTACATCGTCTTCAACCTCTTCAACTACATCTCCTTTCGGGCCGCCGGCGCGACGGTCACGGCGCTCCTGCTCGCCTTCCTGGTGGGACCGCCCATCATCGCCCGGCTCAAGGCCCGGAAGATCGGACAGGTGATCCGGGCCGACGGGCCGGCCTCCCACCAGGGCAAGCGGGGCACCCCCACCATGGGCGGGCTCATCATCCTGCTCGCCACCATCGTGCCCACGCTCCTCTGGGCGCCGCTCACCAACCGGTTCGTGATCGTGGCGATGATCTCGACTTTGTGGATGGGCTGCATCGGGTTCGTGGACGACTACCTCAAGATCGTGCAGGGAAAGCCCCGCGGCCTGGTGGCCAAGTACAAGCTGGTGGGGCAGTGCAGCTTCGGGATCCTGCTCGGGCTCTTCCTCTACTTCCGCCCGGTCGTGCCCACCGAGACCATCCCGGCCACCGCCACCACCCTCCCGTTCTTCAAGTACCTGGTGGTGAACTTCGCCCCCTGGCTCTTCGTGGTCTTCGTGACCTGCGTGATCACCGGGACCAGCAACGCCGTGAACCTCACCGACGGGCTGGACGGGCTCGCGGCCGGGCTCGCGGGCATCGCGGCGTTCGGGTTCGCCGTGTTCGCCTACCTCTTCGGCCGGGTGGACGTCACGACCTACCTGAACCTCTTCTACCTGCCGGGAGCGGGCGAGCTCACCGTGTTCTGCGGGGCGCTCATGGGCGGGACCATCGGATTCCTCTGGTTCAACGCCCATCCGGCCCAGGTCTTCATGGGCGACACCGGCAGCCTGGCCATCGGCGGCGCGCTCGGCACCGTGGCCATCCTGCTCAAGGCGGAGTTCCTCCTGCTCCTGATCGGCGGCGTGTTCGCCGCGGAGGCCGGCTCCGTGCTGATCCAGACCGGCACCTACAAGTGGCTCAAGCGGACCCGGGGCAAGGAGTACGCCGACGCCCACCGGGTCTTCCGGATGGCGCCGCTGCACCACCACTTCGAGAAGCTAGGCTGGGCCGAGACCACGGTGGTCACCCGGTTCTACATCCTCGGGCTCCTGTGCGGGCTGGTGGCGCTCTCGACCCTCAAGGTGCGGTGATGGGCGTCCTGGTGAGCCAGTGGCGGGCGGACGGCCGCGAGGTCGCGGTGGTGGGGCTCGCCCGAAGCGGCGTGGCGGCGGCCCGGCTGCTCCGCGACCGGGGTCTCCCGGTGTACGCCTCGGACGTGGGCGCGGGGGAGGAGCTGGAGCGGGGCGCGGCCGCCCTGCGGGAGGCCGGTGCCGCGGTGGAGCTGGGCCGGCACGATCTCGCGAGGATCGGCCGCGCGGCGGCGGTCGTGGTGTCTCCCGGCGTGCCGCCCGACGCGCCGGTGCTCGAGGCCGCCCGGCGCGCCGGGCGGCCGGTCTACGCCGAGGTGGACCTCGGCTTCACCGAGCTTGGGTCGAGCCGCTGCGCCGCCGTCACCGGGACCAACGGCAAGACCACCACCACCGCGCTGGTGGCGCACCTGCTCGGGGCGGCCGGGATCCGGGCCGAGGCGGCGGGGAACATCGGGCGGCCGCTCTGCGAGGTGGCCCGGGCCCCCAACCCGCCGGACTGGATCGCGCTCGAGGTCTCGTCCTTCCAGCTCCACGACTCGCCCCACCTCCGGCCGGCCGTGGGCGTGCTCACCAACCTCGCGCCCAACCACCTGGACCGCTACCGCACGCTGGAGGAGTACTACGCCGACAAGGCGCTGCTCTTCGCCAACGCCGACGACCGCTCGGTCTGGGTCAGCAACGGAGACGACGCCGCGGTCTGCCGGATGACCGCGGGCGTCCCCGGCCGGCACCTTCGCTTCTCCCTGGCCGGGCGGGCGGATGCCTGGTACGACCGCGCCGGGCGCCGGCTGATGCTGGGCGGCGAGCCCCTTCTCGCCCGAGACCAGCTGCCCCTGCTGGGCGATCACAACGTCGCCAACGCGCTGGCCGCGGCCCTCGTGGCGCGGGAGGCGGGGGCTCCGCCCGCCGCCATCGCCGCGGGGCTCGCGAGCTTCCGGGCCATCCCGCATCGGGTGGAGCCGGTGCGGGAGGTGGAGGGAGTGCTCTGGATTAACGACTCCAAGTCCACCAATCTCACCTCGACCGAGGTGGCGATCAGGGCGCTCGACCGGCCCTTCGTCCTGCTTCTGGGGGGCCGCCACAAGGGAGAGCCCTACACCCGGCTGATCGAGCCGCTCCGCGACCGCTGCCGCGGCGTGGTGGCCTACGGCGAGGCCCGTCCCCTGATCCTTCGGGACCTGGGGGGCGCGGTGGACGTCGTCCCGGCGGGGAGCTTCGAGGAGGTGCTGGCGATCGCCCGGCGCCTGGCCCGGCCGGGCGACGCGGTGCTGCTCTCCCCCGCCTGCTCGAGCTATGACATGTTCCGGAACTACGAGGAGCGGGGCCACCGATTCCGCGCCCTGGTGGAGGCGATGTGACCTCCCGGCCGGTGCGCCATCCGGGCGAGATGCGCTGGGAGACGCGGCTCCTCGGCGTGGTGACGCTCTGTCTCCTGGTGTTCGGCCTGGTGGCCACCTACGGGGCGTCCAGCCTGCTCACGGTGAAGGGACAGAGCGTCGGCATGTCCTTCGCGCTCCGGCAACTGGTCGGGGTGGCCGTGGGGGGATGTCTCCTGCTCTACCTCTCCCGCACCGACTACTACCGCTGGCGCTTCTGGGCCTGGCCCCTGCTGCTGGTGACCCTGGCGCTGCTCCTGGTGCCGCTCCTCCCCTTCACCCGCGCCATCGCGCCCGCGGTGAACGGGGCCCGCCGCTGGATCGACATCGGGCCGCTCAACCTCCAGCCCTCGGAGCTGGCCCGGCTCACGGTGGTGGTCTGGTGCGCCATGCTGGCCTCCAAGAAGGGCGAGCAGGTGCGCGAGTTCAAGAAGGGCGTGCTGCCGTTCATCCTGGTGCTGGGCACCGTCTCGCTCCTCATCGCGCTCGAGCCCAACCTCTCCATGGCCACGCTGGTCGCGCTCCTGGGCGGGCTCGTGCTCTTCACCTCGGGCGCCAAGATCGGTCACTTCGTGCTGCTCGCGGCCGGGGCGGTGCTGCTCGTGTTCCACCAGATCCGCGACGCGCAGTACCGCCTGGCCCGGCTCCTCACCTTCCTCAATCCGGGGGAGGGGAGCCTCGAGGGCGGGTTCCAGATCCACCAGTCGCTCGTGGGCATCGGCTCGGGCCGGCTGTTCGGCGTGGGGCTCGGCGAGGGGCAGCAGAAGCTGGGCTACCTGCCCTACGCCTACTCCGACTTCCTGTTCAGCACCATCGGCGAGGAGTGGGGGTTCGTGGGGGTGGTCGCGGTGGTCACGCTCTTCGCGCTGTTCTGCTGGCTCGGGTTCCGGATCGCGCGAACCGCGGCCGACCCGTTCGGGCAGTACCTCGCGGTGGGGCTCACCGCGGCGATCGGTCTCACCGCGTTCATGCACGTCGCCGTGTCGCTCGGCCTCATGCCCACCACCGGGCTCCCGCTCCCGTTCATGTCGTTCGGCCGCTCCAGCCAGGTGATCTCGCTCGCCGCCACGGGGATCCTGATCAACATCGGACGGCTCAGGGGGAAGAAGCCGACCGGAGGGGGCCGGCGGGACGACCCGCGCGCGGCGCGCCGGGACGACAACCGGCGGCCCGATGCCGGGTGAGCCCCGCCGCACCGTCCTCGTCGCCGGCGGGGGCACCGGCGGGCACCTGATGCCCGCGCTCGCGATCGCGGCGGCCCTCCGGGAGCTCACGCCCGAGGTGGAGCCGGTCCTGGTGGGCGCCGAGCGGGGGGTCGAGGCGACCATCCTCCCCGGGCGCGACTTCCGCTACCGCCTGCTGCCGAGCGAGCCGATCTACCGGCGGGCCTGGTGGAAGAACCTTCGCTGGCCCGTGATCGCGGGCCGGCTCATGCGCCGGGTCGCCCGGCTCTTCGCGGAGGAGTCGCCGGCCGCCGTCGTCGGCACGGGTGGGTACGCCTCGGCGCCGGTGGTGCTCTGGGCCGTGGCGCGGGGCGTACCGGCCGCGATTCAGGAGCAGAACGCGTATCCGGGCCTCGCCTCGCGCTGGCTCAGCCGCCTGGTGCGCCACGTGTACCTCGGCCTCCCGGAGGCGCGCCGCCTGCTCCGGTTCGGCCGGCGCACGGAGGTCTTCGAGACCGGGAACCCGATCGCGCCGCCCACGCCGGAGCGCCGGCCCATCGCGCTCGCCCGCTTCGGGCTCGACGGCGACCGGCCGGTGGTGCTCGTGACCGGGGGAAGCCAGGGCGCGCTCGCCCTCAACCGCGCCGTCGCGGGGTGGCTGGACGCGGGGCTCGAGCAGCGGATCGCGCTCCTCTGGGTGACGGGCCGCGGCACCTATCCCGAGTTCGCCCGCTACCACCGGCCGCCCGCCGTGCAGGTGATTCCGTTCCTCGACCCGATGGCCGACGGATACGCGGTGGCCGATCTGGTGGTCTCGCGGGCCGGGATGCTCACCGTGGCCGAACTCTGCGCGTGGGGCCTGCCCGCGATCCTGGTGCCGCTGCCCACGGCGGCGGCCGACCACCAGACCCGAAACGCCCGCGTGCTGGCCGACGCGGGGGCCGCGGTGGTGGTGCCGCAGCGGGAGCTCTCGCCCGAGCGGCTCGCGCGGGAGATCGGCGCGTTGCTCGGCGACCCCGGCCGGCGGGAAGCGATGGGGACGGCGGCGCGGCGGCGCGGGAGGCCGGATGCCGCACGGGACATCGCGTCCAAAGTTTTGACGCTGATCTCCTGACGCCCGGACTTTTGTAAACTCCCGCAAGTTTTTACAATTGTTCAGTCTCCATGGCACTGTTCGATTCCGCGGATCGGCGGCCGGTTCATTTCGTGGGGATCGGCGGCGCCGGGATGAGTGCGCTTGCTTCGATCGCACGCCGCCGCGGAGTGGTCGTGACCGGATGCGACACCGACCCGAGCGGCGCCGCCGATCTGGCGGCGCTCGGCGTGCCGGTCGAGCGGGGGCACGCGCCGGCGCACGTGGAGGGGGCCCGCGCCGTGGTGCACACCGCGGCGGTGTCGGCGGACCATCCGGAGCTCGCGCGGGCCCGCGCGCTGGGGATCCCGGTGGTCCCGCGGAAGGCCGCGCTGGCCGAACTGGTCGCCGGGAAGACCGTGGTCGGCGTGAGCGGTACCCACGGGAAGACCACCACCACGGTGATGACCACCGAGGCGCTGGCGGCGATGGGGCGCGCGCCCACCGGGATCGCGGGCGGGCGGGTGGCGGCCTGGGGCGGCAACGCCCGGATCGCCGGTGACGAGCTGTTCGTGGTCGAGGCGGACGAGTACGACCGCGCGTTCCTCACGCTCGAGCCCCACGTGGCGCTGGTGAACAACGTCGAGCCCGATCACCTCGAGTGCTACGGCAGCCTGGCCGCGCTCGAGGACGCGTTCGTGGAGTTCGCGGGGCGGGCGCGGGTCGCGCTGGTCGGGGCCGACGATCCGGGCGCCCGGCGGATCGCGGCGCGGCTCGGCGCCCGGGCCCGGACCTTCGGGATGGCGGAGGACGCGGACATCCGGATCCGCGACGTCACCCAGAGCCCGGAGGAGACGGCGGCCCGGGTCGAGATCCCGGAGCGCGGCGCGCTCGGGATCCGGCTGCGGCTCCCCGGCGTGCACAACCTCCGGAACGCCGTGGGCGCGCTGGCCGTGACGCTCGCGCTCGCCCCGGGCGACCCCGCCCCGGCGCTCGAGGCGCTCCGGCGCTTTGGCGGCGTGGGGCGGCGGTTCGAGCGGCTGGGCGAGTTCCGGGGCGTGGCGATCGTGGACGACTACGCGCACCACCCGTCGGAGCTCGCGGCGACGCTCGCCGCCGCGCGCCAGGCCTTCCCGGCGCGGCGCCTGGTGGCCGTGTTCCAGCCGCATCTCTTCTCGCGCACGGCGGCGCACGCCGAGGCGATGGGCGCCGCGCTCGCGCAGGCCGATCTCGCCGTGGTGACCGAGATCTACGCCGCCCGCGAGCAGCCGATCCCCGGGGTGAGCGGCCGCCAGGTGGCCGAGGCGGCCGAGCGGGCCGGCGCGGGCGGGCGGACCGTGTTCGAGGGCGATCGTCCCGCGGTGGGCCGGCGGGTGCTGCAGCTGATCCGCCCCGGCGACGTGGTCCTGATCCTGGGCGCGGGCGACATCACCCGGGTGGGGCGCGAGCTGGTCGAGTGGCTCCGGGCCGCCTGAGGCGCGCGGCGCGGATCCTGGCCGGGCTCGCGGTGGCCGGGGGCGTGGCGCTCGGGGCGCCGCCGGCGTTCCGCCGGCTCGAGTTCTTCCGGGTGCGGCGGATCGAGGTGACCGGGGCGCACTATCTCGCGCCGGAGGCCGTGGTGGCGGCGCTCCGGCTCGGGCCGAAGGCCAGCGTGTTCGACGACCTCGGGCCGCTCGAGCGGCGGCTCGCCGCGGTGCCCGGGGTCGCGCGGGGCGAGGTGGGCCGGCGCCTGCCGGGGACGCTCACGGTGGCGATCGCGGAGATCGAGCCGATCGCGCTCACCCCGCGGCCCGGCGGCCTCGCCCCGATGGATGCGCGCGGCCGGGTGCTCCCCTACGACCCGAGCCGCGCGGCGCCCGATCTCCCGATCGCGACCGCGGCCGACTCGGTCGTCGGGCGGGTGCTGAGCCTGGTGCGGGAGCACGATCCGGCGCTCTTCGCGCGGATCGCGACGGCCGGCCGGGTGGCCGGCGACGTGGTGCTCGAGCTGGACGGGCGCCGGCTCTGGTTCGATCGTGGCGCAACGGCGGAGGACATCCGAGCGGTGACGGCGGTGGCGCAGGACCTGACCCGGCAGCGCCGGGACTACCAGGAGCTCGACGGGCGGTTCGCCGGCCAGGTGGTCGTGCGGGGCATGGACCCGCCGGCCCGCGGGCCGGCGGGGACCGGGGCGCGCGGGAGGGGCGCGTGAGCGTGCCGCCCCAGCGGCTGGTGGCCGGACTCGACCTCGGCTCGACCAAGGTCGTCGGAATCATCGCCGAGGTGGTGGGCGCGGGGCGCGAGGCGGGGGCCAAGATCCTGGGGATCGGGATGGAGCGGAGCACCGGGATCCGGCGCGGCGTCGTGCGCGACATCGAGGAGGCCACCCGCGCGATCGGGAAGGCCATGCGGGACGCGGAGCGGATGGCCGGGGTGGAGGTGGGAGCGCTCTACTGCGGGATCGCGGGCGAGCACGTGGCCGGGCGGAGCTCCCACGGGATGGTCTCGGTCACCGGCGACGAGATCCGCACCAGCGACGTCGCCCGGGTGAACGACATGGCCAGCAACATCTCGTTCGGCCGCGACCACGAGCTCCTCCACGCCATCCCCCAGGACTACCTCATCGACCAGCAGGGCGGCATCAGCGAGCCGATCGGCATGACCGGCTCCCGGCTCGAGGCGGAGGTGTACTTGGTCACGGTGCTCTCCAGCGTGCTCCAGAACCTGCGCAAGTGCGTCGAGCGGGCCGGCTATCACGTGGGGGAGTTCGTGCTGGAGCCGCTCGCCGCCTCGCTCGCGGTGCTCACGCCGGACGAGGTGGAGCTGGGCTGCGCGCTGGTGGAGCTGGGCGGGGGGTCCACCAACGTGGCCATCTTCCAGAACGGCAAGATCCGGCACACCGGGTCGCTGCTCTGCGCCGGCGGCCACGTAACCGGCGACATCGTGCACGGGCTCCAGGTCACCCAGGTGGAGGCGGAGCGCCTGCGGGAGCGGTACGGCGCGGCCTACGAGCCGATGGTGCCCGAGAGCGACCTGGTCTCCCTGCCCGCCACGCCCGGGCAGGGAACCCGCACCGCCCAGCGCCGGGTGCTGGCGCACATCATGCACATGCGCTTCCAGGAGGTCTTCGAGTTCGCGCTCGACGAGATCACCCGGGCCGGCTATCACCAGCGGCTGCCCGCCGGCGTTATCTTGACCGGCGGCGGTGCGCTCACACCCGGAATCGTCGAGCTGGCCCGCGAGGTGTTCGCCATGCCGGCCCGCTGCGGGGTGCCGGGGCAGCGGCTACGCGGCCTGGCCGACAGCGTGGAGTCGCCCCGGATGGCGGTCGCGGCCGGGCTCGCGCTGTACGGCGCGCGGCAGGTCGCGCTGGGCGCCGGGTTCGCCGCGGGGGGGCGCCGGTCGCCCGCGATGGAGAAAGTGTTCGGTCCGGTGAAACGGTGGCTGCAGGACTTCTTCTGAGTCGGACCCGAGGGAACGCGCCATGATCTTCGAGCTGGAGGAGGGCGGCCTCGCGCAGACCGCCAAGATGAAGGTGGTCGGGGTCGGCGGCGGCGGCGGCAACGCCGTGAACCGGATGATCGACGAGCACCTGGGCGGGGTCGAGTTCATCTCGGTGAACACGGACGCGCAGGCGCTCCGCATGTCCAAATCGGACATCAAGATCCAGATCGGCCGGAAGCTCACCCGCGGGCTCGGCGCCGGGGCGCGGCCCGAGATCGGCCGGCAGGCGATCGAGGAGAACAAGGACGAGGTCGCCGCGGCGGTCCAGGGCGCCGACATGGTCTTCGTGACCTGCGGGATGGGCGGCGGGACCGGGACCGGCGCGGGCCCGATCGTGGCCCAGCTCGCCCGCGAGACCGGCGCCCTCACGGTCGGGATCGTCACCAAGCCGTTCCTGTTCGAGGGGCGGCGCCGGATGCGGCAGGCCGAGCAGGGCATCGCGGAGATGCGGAAGAACGTGGACACCATGATCGTGGTGCCCAACGAGCGGCTGCTCGCCGTGGTGGGGAAGGGGATCCCGTTCCAGGACGCGCTCAAGAAGGCGGACGAGGTGCTGCTCCACGCCACCCAGGGCATCTCGAGCTTGATCACCAGCACCGGCATCATCAACGTGGACTTCGCCGACGTCCGCACCATCATGCAGAACGGCGGGGCGGCGCTGCTCGGCACCGGGATCGGCCGGGGCGAGAACCGGGCGCTCGAGGCCGCCCAGCAGGCGATCTCGAGCCCGCTGCTGGACAACATCTCGATCGCGGGCGCCACCGGCGTGCTCATCAACATCATCGGCGGCGAGGACCTCACCCTCGGCGAGACCACCCAGATCAACGACATCATCCACGACGCCGTGGGCGACGAGGCCGAGATCATCTTCGGCGCGGTGACCGATCCGGCGATGCAGGGCGAGGTGCGGGTGACCGTGATCGCCACCGGGTTCGACCGCGCGGTGACCGGCGAGCAGCCGGCCGTCGCGCCGGGACGCCCCTCGGGTGTCATCAGCTTCCCCAAGCGCCCGGCCCCGGTGCCGCCCGCGCCCCAGCCCCCGCGCGTCCCGCCCAAGCCGCTGGCCCACCCCGCGACCTCGGCCGACGTACCGGAGATGGAGATCCCCACGTTCATCCGGCGGCAGATGGATTGATGCGGGGACTCCGGGTTCCGCTGGCCGCCGCGGTCTTCCTCGGATCGGCGCTGGCCGCGCTGAGCGGATGGTGGCCCTGGCGGCGGCCGGGCGTCCGCCCGCGCCCGCTGGTCGCCGCACCGCTCGCCCCCACCTCCGACCCCGGGCCCTCGTTCATCGAGACCGTGGACACGCTCCGCCGCGGCCAGACGGCGTCCACCCTGCTCGCCCGGCACGGCGTGATCGGGCTGGACTTCACCCGGATCACGCCCCGGCTGCTCGACCCCCGCCGGCTCCGGCCCGGCCTGGTCTTCAGCTTCCGCAGGGTCCACCGCGATTCGAGCCCGTCCGAGGTCCGGGTGCGGGCCTCGCCCGAGCTGCTGGTCACCTTCGCCCGGGACACCCAGGGCTGGCGCGCGGCCGCCGACACGATCCCGTGGCGACCGGAGCTGCTCCGGATCGAGGGCGCGATCGACAACTCGCTCTACGACGCGATCGACCGCCAGGTGGCCGACAGCCAGCTCGGCCCCGCCGAGCGGGTGCGGCTCGCCTGGGATCTGGCCGACGTCTTCGCCTGGCAGGTGGACTTCACCCGCGACCTCCAGCCGGGGGACCGGTTCGGCGTGGTAGTGGAGCGGCTGGTGGCGCCGGACGGCGAGGTCCGGCTGGGCCGCATCCTCGCCAGCGAGCTCGCGGTGGACCAGAAAGCGCTCACGGCGTTCCGCTTCGAGGCGGCCGGCCGCGAGACCTTCTTCGACGCGGACGGCAACTCGCTCCGCCGGGCGTTCCTCCGCGCGCCGGTCCAGTTCCGGCGCATTTCGTCCGGCTTCGCCCGGGCGCGCTTTCACCCGGTGCTCGGGCGCTGGCGCCGGCACGAGGGCACCGACTACGCCGCGGCTCCGGGCACGCCGGTCATGGCGGCGGGCGACGGGGTGGTGCTCCGCGCCGGTGTGGTGGGCGGCTACGGGAAGCTGGTCGAGCTCCGGCACCGGAACGGCATCACGACCCGCTACGGTCACCTGCGGGGTTTCGCGCGGGGCATCCACCCCGGGGCGCGGGTGACCCAGGGTCAGGTGATCGGCTACGTCGGCTCCACCGGCCTCGCGACCGGCCCGCACCTCCACTACGAGTTCCGGGTGAACGGGGTCGCGCGCGACTCGCGGCGGGTGAACCTGGGCCACGGCGCGCCGGTGCCCGCGGCCCTGCGCGCCCGCTTCGAGCGGGAGCGCGACCGGCTGCTCCCGCTGCTCCACCCGCCGGCGGCGGTGCCGGCGGCGGGTCTCTAGCGGTCCTCCTGGATCTCCTCCCCGCCATCGATCTCCGCCGCGGCCGCGTCGTTCGGCTGAGCCAGGGCGACGCGGCGCGGGAAACGTCCTACGGCGACGACCCGGTCGCCGTGGCCTACCGATTCGCCGACGAGGGCGCCCGCTGGATCCACCTGGTGGATCTGGACCGCGCCTTCGGCGAAGGCGACAACGCGGCCGAGGTCGCCCGGGTGCTTCGCGCGGTGGGCGGCCGGGTGCGGGTTCAGCTCGGCGGCGGCTTCCGGTCTCTTCCGCTCGTCGCGGCGGGGCTCGAGCAGGGCGCCGCCCGGGTCGTGATCGGCACCGCCGCGGTGCAGGACCCCGCGCTGCTCGACGCGGCGGTCGCCCGGCTGGGCGCCGACCGGCTCGCCGTCGGGATCGACGCGCGGAACGGTCTGGTCGCGGTGCGCGGCTGGCGCGAGGCCGGAGGCGAGCGGGCGGAGGCGCTCGCCGCGCGGGTTATCAGCCAGGGCATCCGCACCATCGTGTACACCGACATCGCCCGGGACGGGATGCTCGTGGGCCCCGACCTCGCGGGCGCCCGGGCGATCGCCGCGGCCGGCGCGCGGGTGATCGTGAGCGGCGGTGTCGCGACCCTGGACGATCTCCGGGCGATCCGCGACGCCGGCCTCGCCGGCGCGATCGTGGGCCGCGCCCTGTACGAGGGGCGGTTCACGGTGGCCGAGGCCCTCCAGGCAGTGAGCGGTGAGCTGTAGGTGAGCGGGAAGCGGTGAGCGGGTTGGTGAGGGCGGGGCTCGTGGTCGCGGCGGGGCTCGGGCTCGCCGCGTTCACCTACCTCTATCTGGAGCGGGCGGGCCGGCGGGGGGTCGTCCCGCTCGTCTTCCGGGCGGTGGCGTGGGCGGCGCTCGGGCTCCTCCTGCTCGACTTGAGCTGCTCGGCGGGCGCCGGCGGGGTCCGGCCGCTCGTGCTGCTCGACGGCTCGCTCAGCCTGACCGCGGCCGGGGGCCGGTGGCGCGAGGCGGACAGCGCCGCCCGGCGGCTGGGCGAGGTCCGGGTCTTCGGCGACGAGCGCCCCGGCGCCGACACCGCGCCCGACCGCGGGCGCTCGCTGCTCGGGCCCGCACTGGCCGCGGCCGCCGCCTCCGCCCGGCCGGTGATTGTGGTGACCGACGGCGAGATCGAGGACGTGCGGGCCATTCCGCCCGATCTGCTCGACCGGACCGGCGTCCGGCTCTTCCCGCGGCGGCCGGTGCCGGACGTCGCGATCACCCGGGTGAGCGGGCCGGCGCGGCTCACGAGCGGCGACTCGGTCCGGCTCGAGGTCGAGCTCGGGGCGTTCGGCGGCGCGCGGCCCGAGAGCCTCGCGGTCGAGGTGGTGAGCCGGGACCGCCGCCTCGCCCGCCGGGTGGCGCGGCTCGAGGGCGATGCCGCTCGCGCCCGGCTCTCCTTCGGCTCGACCGGGCTCGGGCCCGGCGACCACGTGCTCCGGGTGAGGCTGGCCGACCACGCCGACGCCGAGCCCCGCACCGACGAGCGGCTGCACCTCGTCACCGTGGTGCCGACCCCGGCGGTGGTCCTGCTCGCGGCGCCCGCGGACTGGGACAGCCGATTTCTGTATCGGACGCTCAAGGACGTGGCCCGGCTTCCGGTCCGCGGCTACGCCCGGCTGGAGCGGGACCGGTGGCGCGCCCTGCACGACCTCAGCCGGGTCACGGAGGATCAGGTCCGCCAAGCGGCCCGGCGGGCCGACGTCCTGATCCTCAAGGGCGACGTGGGCTCGCTGGGCGAGGCCGCGCGGGCCCGGGGGATCTGGCGCTGGCCCAGCGGGCCGATCGGCGACGCGACCCCCGTTCAGGGGGACTGGTACCTGGCCGCCCCCGGCGGCTCGCCGCTCGATCCCGGGTTCGCGGGGTTCCCGATCGATTCCTTCCCCCCGGCGGTGCAGGTCGTTCCCATCCGGCCGCGCCCGGGCGAGTGGGTCGCGCTCACCGCCCAGAACGGCCGCCGGGGCCCTGCCTGGCCCGCGATCGTGGGAGAGGACAGCGGCCGGGTGCGCGTGGTGACCGTGCTCGCGGACGGGCTCTGGCGCTGGGCCTTCCGGGGCGGGTCGAGCGAGCAGAGCTACCGCGCGTGGGTCGCCGCCGCGCTCGACTGGCTGCTGGCCGCGCCGGATACGGCCGCGGGTCTCGCGCGGCCGGTGCGCCCCGTGGTCCAGAACGGGCGCCCGCTGGTGTTCGAGTGGACCGCCCCGGGTCGCCCGCGGCCGGTCGCGGTGGAGTGGTCGCCCCGGCCGGCCGCGGGCGGCGACGACACGCTTCGCTTTGACGGGAGCGGTCGCGCCACGGTCTGGCTTTCGCCCGGCGAGTACCGCTACCGCCTGGGGGGCGGGGGCGGGGGTGGAGGGACCGTCGCGGTGGAGCGGTACTCGGACGAGCTGCTCCCGCGGCCGGTGGTGCTCGCCGCGCGCGAGCCCCGCCCGCCCGCGGCGGGCGCCGGCCGCTCGGCGCGGGACCGGCCGTGGCTCTTCGCGCTGTGCGTGCTGGCGCTCGCCGGCGAGTGGCTCGCCCGGCGGCGGCTGGGGCTGCGGTGAGGTGAAGCGTGAGCGGTAAGCAGTGAGCAGTAAGCGGGACCGAGGGACGGGCCCAACGCGCGGCCCCCGCTCACTGCTGACCGCTCACTGCTCACGCAGTTCCCCCACTCCCCGTTCTCGGTTTACCGTTCACCGTAGTCCCAGGTCTGCCCCATGTCGCCGAAATCCAGTCTGTGGGCCCGGATCAAACGCCTCGCGCTGAGCGACGTCGGGGCCATCATTCGCGAGCTCAACGCCGCCGACCTGGACCGCATGGAGCGGCTCCTGATCGAGGCCGACTTCGGCGTGGCCGCCACGGTGGAGCTCACCGAGGGTCTGGAGGACGAGGTCCGGCGGGGGCGGCTCAAGACCGAGGCCGACCTCCGGCGCGCGCTCCGCGGCCGCATCGTCGCCATGCTGGGCGGCCCGGCCGACCCGGGCGCGCTCGCCGCGGCCGACGGCGCCGGCCCGGCGGTCGTGCTGATGGTCGGGGTGAACGGCACCGGCAAGACCACCACGGCGGCGAAGCTCGCGCGCCGGCTCCAGCGCCAGGGCCGGCGGGTGCTGCTCGCGGCGGCCGACACCTACCGGGCCGGCGCGGTGGCGCAGCTCCAGATCTGGGCCGACCGTCTCGGGGTTCCCTGCGTGGCGGGGGCGCCCGGCGGCGACCCGGCCGCGGTGGCGTTCGACGCGATCGACGCCGCCCGGTCGCGCGGCGCCGACACGGTCATCGTGGACACCGCGGGCCGCCTGCACACGCAGGAGAACCTGATGGACGAGCTCAGGAAGATCGCCCGGGTGGTGGGCCGCCGGGTTCCCGGGGCCCCGCACGAGACCTTCCTGATTCTCGACGGCACGGTGGGCCAGAACGCGGTGCAGCAGGGCAAGCTCTTCACCCAGGCCGTCGCCCCCAGCGGCATCATCGTGACCAAGCTGGACGGCAGCGCCCGCGGCGGCGCCGTGGTGGCCCTCCGCCGGGAGCTGGACCTGCCGATCCGGTTCGTCGGTCTGGGCGAGGGGCTGGACGATCTCGAGCCGTTCGACCCCGAGCGGTTCGCCGCGAACCTCGTGGGCGAGGGGTGAGCGCGCTCCGGCTGGATACTCCGGTCAAGTTCCTCAAGGGCATCGGCGAGCGCCGGGCCGAGGCGCTGGCCCGCCTCGGCATCCGGACGGCGCAGGACCTTCTCTGGCACCTCCCGCACCGCTACGTGGACGCCTCGACCGTCACCCCGCTCGCCCGGGCGGAGGTGGGCACCGAGGCCGCCTGCGTTGGGCGGGTCGTGGCCAAGGGCGTGCTCCCCACCCGCAAGGGGCTCCGCATCTTCCACGCGGTGCTCCGGGACGACAGCGGGCTCCTCGAGTGCGTGTGGCCCGGCCAGGCCTTCCTCGACCGCACCATCACCGTGGGGCAGACGCTCCTGGTCTCCGGCCCCGTGCGCTTCTATCACGGCCGGCAGATGGCGCCCCGCGAGTACCTGATCCTGGCGGAGGGGGACGGCGAGGTCGAGGGGCTGGGCGCGGGGAAGGTGCTCCCGGTGTACCCGGCCACCGAAGGGCTCAGCCACCGGGTGATCCGCGGCCTGGTGGACCGGCACCTGGACCAGTTGATCGCGCTCTCCCGCGACGTGCTGCCCGAGGCGCTCCGCGGGGGGCTGCCCGCCCTGCCGGACGCGCTTCGGATGGTGCACCGGCCGGCCAGCCTGGCGGAGGCGGAGCGGGGGCGGCGGCGGCTCGCGTTCGACGAGCTGCTGGATCTCCAGCTCATGCTGGCGCGGGCGCGGGCGCTGGCCAAGCGGCGGCGTTCGGGCGTGGCGTTCGAGATCAAGCGCGAGCTCACCACCCGCCTGAAGCAGAGCCTGCCCTGGCGGCTCACCGGCGACCAGCAGCGGGCGCTCAAGGAGATCACCGCGGACATGACGGCGCCGGACCGGATGCACCGCCTGCTCATGGGGGACGTGGGGACCGGGAAGACGGTGGTCGCGCTCTTCGCCATGCTGCTCGCGGTGGAGAACGACTACCAGGCCGCGCTCATGGCGCCCACGGAGCTCCTGGCGGAGCAGCATGCGGCCACCCTGTCCGGCCTGCTCGAGCCCCTGGGACTCCGGCCCGAGCTCCTGATCGGCCGGATGAGCCCCGCGGAGAAGAGCGCGGTGCGGAAAAAGCTCGCCTCGGGCCAGGCGCGCCTCGTGGTGGGGACCCACGCGCTCCTTCAGGAGAGCACCTCCTTCCGTCGGCTGGGTCTCGTGGTGATCGACGAGCAGCACCGGTTCGGGGTGGAGCAGCGCGCCGCCCTCATCGGCAAGGGCACCGGCCCGGCGCCGGACGTCCTGCTCCTCACCGCGACCCCCATCCCGCGCTCCCTCGCCCTCACGGTGTACGGCGACCTCGACGTGTCCACCCTCAAGGAGCGGCCGCCCGGCCGGGGCGCGGTGCGCACCGCGATCCGGACCGCGGGGCAGCGCGAGCGGGTGCTCGCCTTCGTGCGGGAGCAGTGCGCGGCGGGGCGGCAGGCCTACGTGGTGCTGCCGGTGATCGAGGAATCGGAGCGGGCCGACCTCCGGGCCGCGACCACCATGGCCGAGAGCCTGGCGGCGCGCTGGCCCGACCTCGAGGTGGGGCTGGTGCACGGGCGGCAGAAGCCGGACGAGCGGGACGCCATCATGCGGCGGTTCCGGGCGGGCGCGATCGACGTGCTGGTGGCGACCACGGTGATCGAGGTGGGGATCGACGTGCCCAACGCCACCATCATGCTGGTCGAGCACCCCGAGCGATTCGGCCTGGCCCAGCTCCACCAGCTCCGCGGGCGGGTGGGCCGGGGCGCCGAGGCGAGCTACTGCATCCTTCTGGCCGACGGCGAGGCGCCGGAGCGGCTCCGGGCCTTCGCCGCGACGGAGGACGGCTTCCACATCGCGGAGCTGGACCTCCGGGAGCGGGGCATGGGCGACCTCATCGGGGCCCGGCAGTCGGGCGGCTTCGAGGTGCGCCACGCCCGGCTGCCGGAGGACGAGCCGCTGCTCGCCCGGGCGCGCCAGATCGCGCTGGACGTCGTGGAGCGCGATCCGGCGCTGGCCCGGCCGGAGCACCAGGCGCTCCGCGCCCGCGCCGTGGCGCGCTACCCCCGCGCGGTCGAGCTCTTCCGGGTGGGCTGAGCGCGGGCGCGGGCGTCGGAGCGCGGCGCCGGCCGCGGGCCGCCCGTTTGACCGGGCGGGTTCGCCGCGGTTACTCTAGGTGGCCAAGCGCGACGTGACCGAATGCGCCGCGCCAACCCCAACGCCGGACCACCCGCGCCATGCCCTCCTCCAGCGTCCTCATCCCCGGGAGCTCCGAGGCCGCGGGCAGGGGCGGGCGCGTCGCGGCGGCGAGGTGCCCCTGACGGGCTCCTGGCTGTCGCAGCTGCTGAGCCGGCTGAAGCGGTCGGCCGGAGTGGCGACGGCCACCCCGGTCTCGCCGCCCGTGGCCGCGACACCGGCCGGGCCCGCCGCGGAGCCGCGCCCGGCCTCCCCGCCGTCCCCGCTCGACCCGGTTCGGTCGGTCGCACCCTGGTCGACCGCTACCAGATCCTCGAGCGGCTGGGCGGCGGCGGGATGGGGGTCGTCTACCGCGCCCGCGACCTCCGGCTCGAGCGCCTGGTCGCGCTCAAGTTCCTCCCGCCCCACTTGAGTGAAGAGCCCGCGGCCCGGGACCGCTTCCGGATCGAAGCGCAGGCCGCGGCCGCCCTCGACCACCCCAACATCTGCACCATTCACGAGATCGGCGAGGCCGAGGACGGCCTGCTGTTCATCGCGATGCCGGTGTATCAGGGCGAGACCCTGAAGGCGCGGCTGGCTCGGGGCCCCGTGCCGGTGGACGAGGCGCTCGGGCTCGCGATCCAGGCGGCGCGGGGTCTCGCGAAGGCGCACGAGCACGGCATCGTCCACCGCGACATCAAGCCGGCCAACCTGATGGTGACCGGCGACGGCGTGCTCAAGATCCTCGACTTCGGGGTCGCCAAGCTGGCGGGGATGCACCTCACCACGCCGGGCCAGCGGCCCGGCACCGTGGCGTACATGAGCCCGGAGCAGGCGCTGGGCGAGCCGCTCGACGGCCGGACCGACGTGTGGTCGCTGGGCGTCGTGCTCTACGAGGCGGTCGCCGGCGACCGGCCGTTTCGGGGAACCCACGAGCTGGCCCTGATGCACGCGATGCTGCACGAGGAGCCGACCCCCATGCGGCTCCGGCGGCGGGAGGTCCCCGAGGGGCTCGACCGGGTGGTGGCCCGCATGCTGGCCAAGCGTCCGGCGGATCGCTACACGGCCGCGGAGCTGCTCGAGGCGCTCGAGCGCCTGCGGCGGCCGTCGCCGACCGGTTCGGCCGGCGGCGCGGCTCCCCGGGTCGAGGAGGTTCCCGAGGTTCTCCCCGAGGGCGAGCGCCGCCAGGCCGCGGTCCTCGCGGTGACCCTGGCCGACTCGGAGCGCCTCCTGGACGCGCTGGGGTTCGCCCGAATGGACGCCTTGGTCGGCCGGTTTCGCGCGGCGGCCGACGAGGTGGTGCGCGGGCACGGCGGCGTGATCAACGAGTTCACGCCCGACGGCGTCGTGGCGCTCTTCGGGGTGCCGGCCACCCACGAGGACGACCCCGCCCGCGCCGTCGGCGCGGCGCTCGAGCTGGGGGGGCGCGCCCCCGAGCTGCTCGATGCCGCCGGGGGCCCTCAGCTTCGGCTCCGGGCCGGGATCCACGCCGGGTCGGTCGCCGTGCAGCCGGCCCGAGGGGCGGGGCAGGAGTACCGGGTCGCGGGATCGGTGGTCCAGGCGGCGGTGAGGCTCGCAGGCTGCGCCCCGGCCGGCGAGGTCTGGGTGACGCCGGACTGCCGGCGCGCCATCACCCGCCGGTTCCGGACCGAGGCCGTGGGACCGGTGACGATCTCGACCGACGGCCCGCCCGTAACCCCGTTTCGCGTGGTGGGACCGGCGGAGGCTGCCGCCGGCGAGTTCGGCGAGCGGACGGGAGCCCCGGCCTTCATCGGCCGGGAGCGCGAGATGGCCGCCCTCCGGTGCTCCCTGGAAGAGGCAATGGCCGGCGAGGGGCGCTTCGTCACCATCACCGGAGAGACGGGGGTGGGGAAGACCCGGCTGCTGTCCGAGTTCGGGCGGGAGCTGGAGGGGGCCGACGTGACCGTGCTCCGGGGCCGCTGCGACCCGCACCGGAGCGGCGCCGCGTACCTGCCGTTCGTCGAGGTGCTCAGGGAGTGGCTCCGCGCCCCGGAGGACGATGGGAAGGCGCCCGGCCCGGAGGCCTTGCTGGACCGGCTGCCGGAGCGGGCGCCCGAGCTGGGCCGGTACCTGCCCCTCTACCGCCAGCTCCTCCTGCCGCCCGATCCCGAGCGGACCGTGACGCAGCCGCTTCAGGGAGAGGAGTTCCGGCTCGCCATGCAGGAGGCGCTGGCCGGGTTCGTGACGGTCAACGCGGCCCGGCGGGCCACGGTCCTGGTGCTGGAGGACTGGCAGTGGGCCGACGACGCGTCGCACGGTGTGCTGGAGCAGCTGGGCGAGCTGGCCGCCGGATTCCGCCTGCTGGTGCTGGTCACCTGCCGGACCGGGGAGACCCGAGGCTGGGGGAACCCGAGCCGGCACCTCAACCTCGCGCTCGAGCCGCTGGGTCCGGACGCGCTCGAGGCGATGCTCCGGTCGATGCTCGGAGTGGAGGCCGTCCCGGGGACCCTGGTCGCGCTGGTGCACGAGCGGACGGCGGGCAACCCGTTCTTCGTCGAGGAGGTCGCCCGGACCCTGCTGGAGGAGGACCGGCTCCGCGTAGAAGCGGGGCAGGTCGTTCTCGCCGCGGCCCCGGACGCGCTCCAACTGCCGGACACCGTGCAGGGCGTGGTCCGGGCCCGCCTGGACCGGCTCGACCGGACGACCCGCGAGGTCATGCGGGTCGCCTCCGTGGTGGGCCGGGAGTTCACCCGCGCGGTCTTGGATCGCGTGGTGGACTCCGAGCGGGTAGCCCGCGCGCTGCAAACCCTCAAGGCCGCCGGGATCGTCCAGCAGGTTCGGGTGGTGCCGGAGCCGTCCTACCGGTTCAAGCACGCGCTCACTCACGAGGCGGCCTACGCCAGCCTGCTGGAGCACCAGAAGAAGGACCTGCACGGGCGGGTGGGCGCGGTGATCGAGGCGCAGTACGGCGCCGAGCTGCACGATCACCTCGACCGTCTGGTGGAGCACTTCTGCCGGGCGGAGAACTGGCCCAAGGCGGTGCACTACGCCCTCCGCTCGGCTGAGCGGGCCGGCGCCCTGAGCCAGTTCGGCGAAGCGCTCGAGCTGCTCGAGCGGGCGCAGGGCTGGCTCCCCGGGATCCCGGCGGAGCCCGAGCGCCGCGACCTCCTGCTCGAGATCCTGTTCCGGCAGGAGCGCCTGTGCGAGACCCTCGGGCTGCGCGACCGCCAGCGGGAGATCATCGACCGGTTGCTGGAGGCCCTCGAGCCGTCGGGCGACCGCGCCCGGCTGGCCGAGGCCTACCTGCGGGACGGCGACCTCAACACCCTGCAGCGGCGCTTCGCGGAGGCCGAGACGGCGTTGGAGCGCTCGCTCCGCCTGCGGCGGGAGGCGGGCGATCGGGTGGGCGAGCGGAACACCCTCAAGAGCCTGGGGCTGCTCCGGTGGCACCAGGGCCGCGACGAGGAGGCCTTGCGCTGCATGGAGGCGGCCCTCGCCATCGACCGGGAGCGGGGGGACCTCGAGGCGCAGGTGGGGAACCTGGTCAATCTGGGGAACGTGCTCAAGGCGACCGGCGACCTCGGCCGGGCGCGGGCCCGGTTGGAGGAGGCGCTGGGGCTGAGTCGCGAGCTCCAGGGCCGGGATGCCGGCGCCGATCTGGCGATAACCCGGAGCAGCCTGCTCCACATCCTCGCCAACGTCCACCGCGAGCTGGGGGACGACGACCGGGCGCTCGAGTACCTGAGCGAGGCGAGCGCGCTCGCCACCGAGCGGGGAATGCCGGTTCAGCTCTCGTACCACCTCACGGCCACCGCGCACATCTACTTCCGCCGCGGCCGGGTGGACGAGAGTCTCGCCCTCTACCGCGAGGCGGTCGAGCTGAGCCGCCGGGCGCGGTTCGTCCCGGGGCTGGCCCAGACCCTCCGGATCCTGGGCGAGGTGCTGCTCGGGCTCGGGCGGGACCAGGAGGCGCTGGCCCCGCTGAGCGAAGCGGCCGAGCTGTTCGCGCAGCTCCGCGATCCCTCCACCGAGGCGTCGCTCTGGCGCGAGGTCGCGGGCCTCTGCGAGCGGCGGGGCCCGGCGGAGGACGCGGTGGCCGCCTGGCGGCGGGCCCGCACCCGCTATGCCGACGCGGGCGACCCCGCCGCGGAGTTGGAGGCGCTCGAGGCGCTCGGCCGGCTGGCACGGCACCGGCTTCAGGATCCCGCCCTCGCGGCGGAGTGGTTCGGCGAGGCGGTCCCGCTGGCCGAGGCGCTCGGCGACCGGCGGGCGGCGGGGCGGCTCCGAAACGCGCTCGGCGTCCTCGCCTGGGAGCGCGGGCGCTACGAGGAGGCGCGCGGCCACTACCAGGCCGCGGTGCGGCTCTTCCGCGAGATCGGGGATGGCACGAACACCGGCCTGGTGCTGGCCAGCCTGGGCGTCACGCTGGGCGCGTTGGGGCGCGCGGCCGAGGCGGCCGCCTGCCTGGACGAGGCCCGCGCGCTCCACCGGAGCGCGGGAGACCGGCTGGGCGAAGCGCGCGTGCTGGGCGCCCGGGGCGATCTGGAGCTCCGCCTCGGCCGCCCGGATCGGGCGGTGGCGCTCTACGAGGAATCGCTGCAGATTCGGCGGGACGCCGGGGATCGCGCCGGCGAGGGCTGGATGCTGCACCACCTCGCGCGGGCGCACGGCGCGGCCGGCGCTCCGTCGCGCTCGGCGGGTTGCGCGGCCGAAGCGGTCCGCATCGCCAGGGAGACGGGAGACGCGGAGCTGGGCGCGGCGTGCGCCGAGCTGAGCCGCGGCTCGGGGGACTGACCGGACACGGGAGAACGCATATGCCGCGGTACATCATCGAACGAAACGTCGCACCTCTCACCCGCGCAGAGCTCGACGCCGCCGCCAAGCGGTCGCTCGCGGTCCTGGCCGAGATGCCGGGCGTCGTGTGGATCCGAAGCTACGTGTCGGCCGCCGACGGGAAGATCTACTGCGAGTACGACGCCCCCAACCCGGAGGCGATCCGGGAGCACGCCCGGCGCGCCGGGCTCCCGGCGGACCGGATCTCGGAGGTGAGCCTCGAGATCAGCCCGACCATGTTCCGGTAAGACCCTGCCGGGCCGCCCGCCGCGGCGGCGGCCCGCGGCGGGCGGCCCGCCCGGTCGGAGACGCGGTTCGCGCCCGCGCCCGCGGGTGGGCCGGCGGCCCGGCGGCCCGGGCGGAATCGCGTTGACCCTCCTCCCGGCGGGCGCTAGACTCCTCCGACTTTGACCCGCCCGACCACCTGAGATGAAACCCACCCGATGATCGCCGCCCGGATCAGCGAGCTCGGCCGGCACGTCGGAGAGACGGTCACGCTGCGAGGCTGGGTGACCACCACCCGATCCAGCGGCAAGATCGCCTTCGTGGTGCTCCGGGACGGGTCGGGCTACGCCCAGGGGGTGCTGGCGAAGCGGGAGCTGCCCGAGGAGGTCTGGCGGCGGTTCGAGGCGCTCACCCAGGAGACCAGCGTTGCGCTCACCGGGACGGTGCGGGCGGAGCCCCGTGCCCCGGGGGGCTACGAGCTCGCGGTCACCGGGCTCGAGATCCTCGGCCCGTCGGTGGACTTTCCCATCGGCCCCAAGGAGCACGGGACCCAGTTCCTCTTCGAGCACCGCCACCTCTGGCTGCGGAGCCGGCGCCAGGTGGCGATCGCCAAGGTGCGGCACGAGGTGGTGCAGGCCATCCGGGACTTCCTCTACCAGCGCGACTTCGTGCTGGTGGACACGCCGATCCTGACCGGGGCCATCGGGGAGGAGGCCGGCAACCTGTTTTCCACCGATTACTTCGACCTGGGCAAGGCCTACCTGGCCCAGACCGGGCAGCTCTACGTGGAGGCCGCGGCCGCGGCGCTGGGCCGGGTGTACTGCTTCGGCCCCACGTTCCGGGCCGAGAAGTCGAAGACCCGGCGCCACCTCACCGAGTTCTGGATGGTCGAGCCCGAGGTCGCCTTCAACGACTCCGAGGCCAACATGCAGCTCCAGGAGGAGCTGGTGGCCTACGTGGTGGAGCGGGCGCTGGAGCGGAGGAGGGCGGAGCTGGCCGAGCTGGAGCGCGACCCGGCGCCGCTCGAGCGGGTGCAGCCGCCCTTCCCGCGGATCTCCTACACCGACGCCGTGGCGGAGCTCAACCGGCTCGGCTCCGACATCGCCTGGGGCGGCGACCTGGGCGGCGACGACGAGACGCTGCTCGCGCGGCAGTACGACCGGCCGGTCTTCGTGTACAACTACCCGAAGGGCGTGAAGGCGTTCTACATGAAGGAGAACCCGGACGATCCGCGCACCGTGCTGAACGACGACCTCCTCGCGCCGGAGGGCTACGGCGAGATCATCGGCGGCTCGCAGCGCGAGGACGACTACGACAAGCTGCTCGCCCGGATCACGGAGCAGGGGCTCGACCCGGAGGCCTACCGCTGGTACCTCGATCTCCGGAAGTACGGCACCTTCGTGCACTCGGGGTTCGGGCTGGGGATCGAGCGGACGGTGGCCTGGATCTGCGGGATCCCCCACATCCGCGAGGCGATCGCCTTCCCCCGGCAGATCCACCGGCTCTATCCGTGAGGCGTGAGCGGTGAGCAGTGAGCGGTGAGCAGTAGTGGTGAGCGGGTCCACCCACCGCTCACCGCTCACCGCTCACGCCTCACCGTCTTTCGCCTCCTCCCACAGCCGGTCCAGCGCCTCCAGTCCCGCGCCGTGGAGATCGAGGCCCCGCTCGGCCGCGAGCCGCTCCATCGTCTCGAACCGCCGGCGGAACTTCCGGTTGGCCCGGTCCAGCGCGGGGCCCGGCTGCACCCCGGCCTTGCGGGCGAGGTTCACCACGGCGAAGAGGAGGTCGCCCACCTCGTCCGCCAGCCGCTCGTGCCGGAGCTCCCCGTCTCCGCCCGCCCGCTCGAGCTCCCGCGCCACCTCCGCCAGCTCTTCCTTCACCTTCTCGACCGGCCCGCGCGCGTCGGGCCAGTCGAACCCCACCGAGGCCGCCCGCTCCTGGAGCCGGTAGGCGCGGAGCAGGTCCGGCAGCGCGGCCGGAAGCTGGCCCAGGACGCCGCCCCGCTCCCGGCGCTTGAGCCGCTCCCAGGGCTCCGCCGGGCCGAGGTCGAAGAGATGAGGGTGGCGCCGCTTCATCTTCCGCTCCAGCGTGGCCGCCACGTCGTCCGGCGTGAACTCGCCGCGCTCCTCGCCCAGCACGAGCTGCCAGGCGAGGTGCAGCAGCAGGTCGCCCAGCTCGTCCCGGATCCGGTCCGGCGCCTCCTCCGCCAGCGCCTGGTCCAGCTCCAGCACCTCCTCGACCAGGTACGGGCGCAGCGTCTCGCGGGTCTGCGCGCGGTCCCAGGAGCAGCGGGCGCGGAGGTCGCGCACCATCGCGAGCGCGCGCCCGAGCGCCGATCTATCTTGCATGCATTCCTCGCGACGAATTAGCATTCGCGCCCGTGACCACGACCACCCCCTGCGACGCGACCCGGGCCTGGGTCGACGTCGATCTCGCCGCGCTCGTGGCCAACGCCAAGACGGTCGCCGAGGTCTCGGGCGGCCGCCTGCTTCCGATGGTCAAAGCTAACGGCTACGGCCTGGGCGCCGTCCCCGTCGCCCGGGCGCTGGAGCGGCTCTCGCCCTGGGGCTACGGGGTCGCCACGGTCGAGGAAGCGGCCGAGCTGCGCCGCGCGGGGATCCGGCGCCCGATCGTCGTCTTCACGCCCCTTCTGCCCGAGTGGATCGAGCGCTGCCTCGAGCAGGACGCCCGGCCGCTGGTCGGCGACCTGGAGGCGCTGCGCGGGTGGATCGGGCGCACCGACCGGCCGTTTCACCTGGAGATCGACACCGGAATGGGTCGCTCGGGGTTCCGCTGGGACGACCCCGCGCTCCTGGGCGCCGCCGCGGCGCTCGTGCGCGACGCCCCCGGCTGGGAGGCGGCCTGCACTCACTTCCACTCGCCGGAGGACGACCCCGCGGCGACCGAGCGGCAGTGGCGCCGGCTTCAGGACACGCTGGCCTGCCTGCCGCGCCGCCCGCCCCTGGTGCACGCCGCGAACAGCGCCGCGGCCCTCCGGGGACCCCGCTACGCCGCGGACCTGGTGCGGCCCGGGATCTTTCTCTACGGCGGCGCGGCCGGTCCGGGCCCCGCGCCCCGGCCGGTGGCCGCGTTTCGCGCCCGGGTGGTGGCGCTCCGCCGGGTCCAGCCGGGCGACACCGTGAGCTACGGGGCCGAGTGGACCGCCGACCGCCCGACCACCGTGGCGACGGTGGCCGTGGGCTACGCCGACGGGTTCCCCCGGGCGACCGGGCGCCCCCGGGTGCTCGAGCTGGGCGGCCGCGCGGTGCCGGTGGTGGGGCGGGTCGCGATGGACATGACCATGGTGGCCGTCCCCGACGATCTTCATGTGTCGGTGGGCGATGTGGCGACCGTCTACGGCGGCGTCGTCTCCCTGGATCGTCAAGCGGAGGCCGCGGGCACCATCAGCTACGAGCTCCTGACCGCGATCGGGCCGAGGATCCCGCGGCGCTATCATGGCCTGACATGAACCCGCATTTCGTCTCGCTCGTGCTCGGGCTCGCCCAGCAGGCCGAGGCCGCGCTCGCCGCCGAGCCCAAGGACCAGGCCGACGGCCGGGCGGTGGCCCGCACCCTGATCGATACCCTGGCGATGCTGGCCGAGAAGACCCAGGGGCATCTCGACCCGGAGGAGCAGCGCCTGCTGGATCAGACCCTCACCGCCCTCCGGTTCCGGTTCGTGCGGGCGACCGCGGGCAGGAGCTGATGCGCCGCGCGGCGATCGTGGTGTTCGACGGGCTCGGGATCGGCGCCGCGCCCGACGCGGAGCGCTACGGCGATGCGGGGAGCGACACCCTGGGCAACGTGGCCCGCGCGGTGGGCGGGCTCTCGCTGCCCAACCTGGAGCGGCTCGGGCTCGGCTGCTGCGCGGCGCTCCCCGGCGTGCCGCCCGCCCCGGAGCCCGCGGCCGCCTACGGGATCGCCGAGCCCGCCGGCGCGGGCAAGGACAGCACCACCGGCCACTGGGAGCTCTGCGGCCTGGTGCTGGGCACGCCCTTTCCGACCTACCCCCACGGGTTCCCCGAGGAGATCATCGCGGAGTTCGCGCGGCGCACCGGGCGGGGCGTGCTCGGGAACAAGCCGGCGAGCGGCACGGCCATCCTGGACGAGCTGGGAGAGACCCACCGGCGGACCGGCGCCTGGATCGTCTACACCTCGGCGGACAGCGTGTTCCAGATCGCGGCCCACGAGGAGGCCGTGCCGCTGGAGGAGCTCTACGCGGCCTGCGCCGTGGCGCGCGAGATCCTCCAGCCGCCGCACGCGGTCTCCCGGGTGATCGCGCGCCCCTTCGCGGGCGAGCCCGGTCGCTGGCGGCGCACCCCCGGGCGCAAGGACTTCAGCCTGCCGCCGCCGGGAGACACCCTGCTCGACCGGCTGGCGCAGGCCCACATCCCGCGGGTCGGGGTGGGGAAGGTGGACGACCTCTTCGCGCGGCGGAACATCGCGAGCGTTCACGCCGCCACCAACGCCGACGCCTACGCCCTGATCGAGGGCGCCCTGCTCTCGATGCGGCGGGGGCTCCTGCTCGCCAACGTCATCGAGTTCGACCAGACCTGGGGCCACCGGAACGACGTGCGCGGGTTCTGCGGCGGCCTCGCCGAGCTGGACGCGGCCCTGCCCCGGCTGGTGCACGGCGTGCGGGACGACGACCTCGTTATCTTTACCGCCGACCACGGCAACGACCCGACCACGCCCTCGACGGACCACTCGCGCGAGGTGGTTCCGGTGCTGGCCTTCGGTCCCCGGGTGCGCCCGGCCCCGCTGGGCCGGCGCCGGACCTTCGCGGATGTCGGGCAGACGGTCGCGGAATTCCTGGGCGTCGCGCCCCTCGCGGCCGGCGCATCGTTTCTGAAAGAGGTGTGGTGTGACTGATCCGCTGGTGCTCGCGGCCCGCGCGGTGCGGGAGCGCGCCTACGCGCCCTACTCCGGGTTTCCGGTCGGGGCGGCGCTCGAGGCCGAGGACGGGGCGGTCTACGTCGGCTGCAACGTGGAGAACGCCTCGTACGGGCTCACCCTCTGCGCCGAGCGCGCGGCGGTTTCCGCCGCGGTGAGCGGCGGCGCGCGCCGGTTCCGGCGGGCCGTGGTGGTGTCCGACTCCGATCCGCCCGCGCCGCCCTGCGGCGCCTGCCGGCAGGTGCTCGCCGAGTTCGCCCCGGATCTCGAGGTGGCGGCCGTGGGGCCCGCCCGCACCCTGCGCTGGCAGCTCAAGGAGCTCCTGCCCGCCGCGTTCGGCGGGGAGCACCTCGCGTGAGCGTGCTCGGCGGCCGGCGCCTCGGCGCGGCCGCCGTCCTGGCCCTGGCGGTGGCCGGCTGCGAGGAGCACCTCACCCAGCCCGGCGACTGCCCCGAGCTCTGTCCCGGCGGGATCCCGCAGGCGCTGGAGGAGCTCCTTACGGCGCTTCCCGGCCGGGATACCAGCTTCACCGGATACGTCGCCAAGGCGTCGAACGGCGTGCTCCTGGTGTCGAGCGGAGTGCCGACGGCGGCGGATACCAACCTCGCGGTCATCGAGTTCGGGCGGCGGCCGGACTCGATCCAGTTCCGGGACACGCTCCGGGCGTTCACGATCGACTCGATCCGGCTGAGCGTCGGCCTCATCGCCCGCGACACGGCGGTGCGGAACCTCCAGGTCCTGCTCTACCGGCTGCCGTCCAACCCCGACACCACCGCGCTCACCTACGCGGGGGTGAGCCCCTCCTTCACCCCGGCGAACCTCATCGCCGCCATCCCGGTGGCCGACAGTCTTGCCAGGGGTGACGTGCCCGTGGTCTTCAAGGACTCGGCCGCTCTCGCGCGGCTCGCCTTCGCCCCGGGCGACAGCAACCGGCTCGTCATGGGCGTCGCCGTGGCGGCCCCGGTCCCGACCGGGATTCGCATAGGGACGTTTACGACCAGCGTGCCTCCCACGTTCACGACCTACGTGAAGCCGATCGCGGAGAATCCCGGCAACACCAGCCAGGTGCTTCCGAGCGGCGTTCAGTTCAACACCTACGTGAGCCGGGCCGAGCCGCCGCCGGACCCGCTTCGGCTCACCGTGGGCGGCGCGCCTTCCTCCCGGGCCCTGATCCGGTTCCCCTGGTCGGCCAAGCTCCGGGACTCGGTCACCATCGTGCGGGCGACGCTCGAGCTGGTGCCGGCCGAGCCGGTCCGCGGCCTGCCGCACGACCCGGGCACCCTGGAGGCCGACGTGATCGCGTCCGACCTCGGCGCCAAGTCGCCGGTCTGTCCCGCGTCCCTTCCCTGCGGAGGGACCCTCATCACCAGGATCGGCCAGATCCCGCTTCCCGCCGGGACGACGGACACCGTGCGGGTGGAGGTGACGAGTCAGGTCCGCGCCTGGCAGGGCAGCACCCCGGCGCCCCCCGCCGTGTTCGTGAGCATCACGCCCGAGGCGGCCACCTTCACCGAGGCGGTGTTCGGCTCGACCCGGTCGGGGGCGCCGGCCCGGCTCCGGGTGGATTACCAGCCCCGGTTCCCCTTCCAGACTCCCTAGCGTGATGCGCCGCGTGATGGGCCGCGTGATGCGCCGCCTCCTCCTGCTCGCCCTCCTCGCGGCGGCGCCCGGAACCGCCGCGGCGCAGTCGTCGCAGTTCGGGATCCGCGGGCTCGGCCTCCCGGGGCGGGCCCAGTCGGCCCGGGCGCTCGGGTCCGCCGGCGGGTTCGCGCTGTTCGACGGCGAGTCCAGCGTGAGCCCGGCGACCCTCGCGTACCTCAATCAGCTCACGGCCGCCTTCACCGTGATGGGCGACTACCGGTCGTCCGTCACGCCGAGCGGCGAGGGGTCGGTCCGGGACACGCGCTTCCCCCAGTTTCAGGTGGCGGGCCCGGTCCGGCCGCTCCCGCTGGTCGTCGGG
>Ga0070741_10005215_pt1 | contig 29156 bp, 25 predicted proteins | sample Coa_R1_4_FD_66440 | JGI IMG/M metagenome (GOLD analysis project Ga0070741, IMG submission 66440) | Surface soil microbial communities from Centralia Pennsylvania, which are recovering from an underground coalmine fire - Coalmine... | ecosystem: Environmental > Terrestrial > Soil > Unclassified ... | reverse complement strand
CAGATAGGCGTGGGAAATATTGCCGCTTTTAGCTTCTTCCTCCAGCACCTTGACCACATGGTCCTGGCTGATGACATCGGCGAATTTGGCCGGACGATATTTGCGATAGAGAGCTTCAGACATGAACAGAGTATAGCAGAAATGAAAAAACCCGCATTTAAAAGCGGGCTGTAATGGCGGCCGAAGCCGCCATTGGACAAATTCACAAGAATCTCATTAAGAAGCTATAATTCCATCTTCCTCCTTAAGAATAAGATCTAGCGCAATCTTATCCCAAAAATCCTAAAAAGTCAAGAAAAAATCCCACATACGTGGGAAAATTTGGATGGTGTTCAAAGTGCGGGTTTAGGTCACTTGAACACCATCCTCGATAACTACTCGCATAGGCGGGATGCCATCGGCATTGTGTGTGGAAGGAACTATCCTCTCCTTTCCTCAGAAGTAGCACTTGGGGGAAAGTGCTCTGTGTTAATAGTATGACACTGCATTTACGAATGCAATAAATACCTGTTTACAATCCCCTCCACTTCCCCGGCATTTTGGGTCTCCATCAGTTTCATGCGGAGCTCTTTGGCCCCGTCCCAGCCGGTAACATAGGCTTTGAAATGTTTTTTCATAATGGCAAAACTTTTATGAGGCAAAAGTTCCGAAAAAAGTTTTGTATGTTCTACTAATACTTTCAAAACTTCTTTAGTGTCAAGGATGCCCCTTGACACTTGCTTGTTAAACAGCCACGGATTTCCAAAAATCGCCCTACCGAGCATGACACCGTCGCACTTAGTTTCCAAAACTTTTTTTCTGGCATCTTTGATATCTGTCACATCGCCATTTCCGAAAATCAACGTTTGACTCCCCAACTCGTTTCTAATTTCCACTGCACGTCTGATATGTTCCCAGCGCGCCGGAACATTGGACATTTCTTTGCGAGTGCGGGCGTGAATAGTGATGACGGCGGGATTTGTTTCCAATAATGCCGGCAGCCAAGTTTCCAATTCATTTTTGTTATATCCGATTCTTGTCTTAACGGACACGGGCAAATTTCCGGCTCCTTGTTTTGCTGCCAAAATAATTTCCTGAGCCAGTTTCGGATTCTTGATGCTCGCGGCGCCTGCTCCCTGTTTCTCCACGCTTTTATCCGGACAGCCCATGTTGATATCGATGCCATCGAAGCCCAATTCCCTTGCCAATTCTGCGGCTTTTTTCATCATTTCCGGCTTTGAGGTAAAAAATTGAGCCACGATCGGCCGCTCGGCTTCGGTGAATGCCAAATCTTGTATCAAATGTTCGTATCCGCCGAGAAATAAGCCGTCAGCCGAGACGAATTCCGTCCACATCACATCCGGCTTGCCGTATTTGGCGATGATGCGCCGAAACGCCGGGTCGGTCACATCCGCCAATGGCGCGAGAACCATGATCGGTTTTTTTAGATTGTTCCAGAAAGTCATGATTACAAACTACTTTATTTCAATTTGTAATACAACTTATTCCCGAAGCGCAGATCGATATACTCAAACGGCACATATCCGCCGTTTACATTAAGCAGATTCGGCGTTCGCAGGAGCGCCTTCAAATTTTCCGCGGTTTTTGAAAGCGGCTGAATCGTGTCAAAATAAATCTGGCTTCCGTCGGTCATGACCAGAGAAAATTCTCCGTTATCCTTGGCGACAAGATAGGCCGGATTCAGATTCATATTTTGAACGGAAGCTATGAAGTCATTGATATCGGAAAATCGACCGGTAAGGTATGAATTTCCGACCGGCGTGTCGGTGGCAACCAGGCCATAATATTTGAAATAAGCATTGCCGGAAAATTGCGGAGCCGGAGCGAAAATCATGCCGTTCGAATCGAGGAAATAGCAGCTTTGATTCCCGTCGCACCATTGTCCGACAGGTTTTCGCTCGGTGATAGCCACTTCCAAAGTTTTTAAATTTTTCAAACTAATGTTAATCGCATCAATACGCGGAAACGTTTTCCTTAGATAATTTTGGAGACTGGCTTTCGGATATATAAAGGAGTTATTTTTCGGAAACATCCAGACATAGGAGCCCTGAAGAAAATTCAGGCTTGCGGATTCAACATCATTCTGGGTGACCAATACCCCGCCCGAAAGCACAGCGTGATTGATCCGGAATCTCGACATATGGGAAAGATACGCGGCGATGCCGAGCAGAAGCAGAAAAGAAAAAATGGCAATCTGGTACCGCAAAACTTTCTGCTGTCTTTTTTTTCTTAAAAATTCCTTATGATGAGGCGAGATCATTTGAAATCACTGTTTGATTATTCATATACGGCTGAAGCGCCTCCGGAATTTTGATCGAACCGTCCGCCTGCTGATAGTTTTCTAAAATCGCCACAAGGGTTCTGCCCATGGCCATGACTGTGGCGTCATTCATATGAACCGGTTCGGTCCTGCCGTCGTTTCGCCTCACTCTGGTATTCAATCTGCGCGACTGAAAGCTGGTGGTCAGATCGGCGCTGTGCGTCTCGCGATATTTATTCTGGCCAGGCATCCAGGTTTCAATATCGATCTGCCGATAATCCGGAAATCCCATGTCGCCGGTAGAAACTGCCACGACTTGATATGGCAATTTCAACTGCTTCAAAAGATATTCCTGAATGGCCACCAGGAAATCCTGCTCCTGAACCGACTGTTCCGGCAGGCTGAATACTTCCATTTCCAGTTTGTCGAACTGATGCTGGCGGATAATGCCTTTGGTATCCTTGCCATGGCTGCCGGCTTCCCTGCGAAAGGCAGTCGAGTATCCGGCAAACCGGATCGGCAGATCTTTCTCTTCGATAATCGTATCCATGTACATCGGCCCAAGGGTATGTTCGGCGCTGCCGATAAGCATCAGATCATCGTTCGGAAACATATAATGTTCTTCCGGAGTCATAAAGCGAGCCATCCGATTTTGAACGGCTGGTTTTATAAATACCGGCGGGATAATCGGCGTAAAAGAAGTTACGGGAACAGAAATATTTTTTTCTCTTGCGATTTTTTCCAGTTTTTCCTTGTCAGTCAATACATTCAAACAAAACTGCAAAAGCGCAAACTGCAAAAGAGCAAGCTTTCCTTTTATATATGCGAACCGCGAACCGGAAATTTCTCCGGCTGTTTCCGTATCCAAAATATTTAAAGCCTTTCCGAGTTCATCATGCTCCTTCGGTACAAAATCAAATTCCGGCTTTTCTCCCCATGAACGAATGACTTTATTAGCACTTTCATCCGGACCGACCGGCGTATCCACCGAAGGAATATTCGGAACTTTCATCATCAAAGACAAAAAATTTTTGTCGATTTCGGCGAATTCTTTTTCCAAAATTTCCAGTTCCTTTTTCAACTGCGTGCCCTTGTCGATGTTTTTCTCCCTGGCCGCCTCGTTTCTCTGCTGATTGACCCCGTCGATTTCCTGCAGCAAAGACTTCCGCCTGTCATAAAAATTCAAAAGTTCCTCAATATTGACTTCCCGGTTCTTATCCTTGACGGCCTTTTCGACAATATCCTTATTCTCCCGGATAAATTTGATGTCTAGCATTGTTTTAGTGTATCATAGGTGTAATTAAATTTTAAGAGCTCTTGAAGCCTGCAAACCAATGCAAATTCGAGACCTCTACAAAAAAGATTTTCCGGAGCTGCTGAAGCAGATTCCGGACCCGCCGGAAAAACTTCGAATCATCGGCGATATTCCGCGGACGGAAAAGTATCTGTGCGTGGTCGGCTCGCGAAAGTACTCCGATTACGGAAAAGCGGCCTGCGAAAAATTAATCGAGGGCTTGCGTGGGTATTCCATCACCATCATTTCCGGCCTGGCATTAGGCATGGACGCCATTGCTCATCGGGCGGCGCTCAATGCCGGCCTGCCGACCATCGCCATTCCCGGTTCCGGACTGGGAGAAAAAGTTTTATATCCAAGCATGAACCGCAACCTCGGTTACCATATCGTCGAATCCGGAGGAGCGTTGATCTCAGAATTTGAGGATGATTTCAGGGCGGCGCCGTATGCGTTTCCCCAGCGCAACCGCATCATGGCCGGGCTCGCCCATGCCGTTCTGATTATCGAGGCTGAATTAAAATCCGGCACGCTCATCACTTCCAAATACGCCGGCGATTATAATCGCGACGTCTTTGCCGTGCCTCATTCCATTTTTTCCAAAACCTCCGAAGGTCCGCATATGCTGCTGCGCCTTGGGGCCGCCCTGATAACCCAATCGTCCGACATAGTTACCGCGTTAGGTTTACAAATCCGCGAAAAGCAGCATGTTGACTATTCGGATTGCTCGAGCGACGAAAAAGAATTAATCGGTATTTTGAAAGAACCTCTGCCGCGGGATGAAATTATCCGGAGGCTTAATAAACCGGTGTACGTCACTCAGACTATTCTGGCCACCATGGAAATCAAAGGCTTGATCGAGGAATTTCTCGGCGAAATTCATCTGAAATAATGAAGTTCTTCATTCACGGCATATTTAACCGGTGACTATAGAATTTATCTGGAATTCTGAAAGACTGAAGACGGGGGTATTATGTGTCAAAGAAAGAGAGAAGCGATGAAAGCAAAAAGTGCAGTGATTGCGGCACAACGGAGCTCGTAATCATACACTTCAGCAATGAACTGCTTGTGCCCCGCGGACAAGTCGGCCACTTCGACCCTGCCTGTTTCAATCAGCGCATTAACGAATATTTTGCCGGTTTCAAGCCGAGACCTCTCGGATCGCCTCCGCGGCAAGTGCCATCACATGAACTTAAAAAGGTTTCTTAATTTGATTTAAAACCCTGGCGTACAGACGCCAGGTATTTTGTAACATTATTGGACAAAAAAATTTTTTGCGGTAATAATCAGAACAATGTCAAAACTTTTAATCGTCGAATCTCCGGCAAAAGCCAAAACCATTTCCAAATATCTGGACGGAGAATTCGATGTCATGGCCAGCGTCGGGCATATCCGCGACCTGCCGAAATCGAATAAAAACGCCATCGATATCGAGGGCGGTTTCGTGCCTCATTATGAAATAAGCAAGGGCAAGGAAAAAATCGTTTCCGAAATCCAAAGCAAGGCGAAAAAGGCCGACGAGGTGCTGCTCGCCACCGACCCCGACCGCGAAGGCGAAGCCATTGCCTGGCATATCGCCGAAGCGACCCATTTGAAACATCCGAAGCGCGTGGTTTTCCACGAAATCACCAAAGAAGCCGTGACCGAAGCCATCAAGCATCCGCGCGATATCGACGACAACCTGAAACAGGCCCAGGAAGCGCGCAGAGTTTTGGATCGCCTGGTCGGCTATGATTTATCCGGCCTGATCTGGAAAAAGGTCCGCTATGGCTTGTCGGCCGGCCGGGTCCAGTCGCCGGCATTGCGCATTATCATGGAGCGCGAAAGAGAAATCCGGGCTTTCGTTTCGCATCCATTTTGGATTATTTCAGCCGAGGTTTCACCTCGAGGCGAAACCTCGTTTACTATCGTCTGTGAAGAAGAGCCGACGGATAAAAAAGAAGTTGATCGAATCGTGCAAGAAGCGGAAAAGGGCATCTGGAAAATTGTCGATGTCAAAGAAACCGAAGTTAAAAAATCGCCGCGGGCGCCGTTCATCACTTCGACCCTCCAGCAGACCGCCAGTTCCCGGCTCGGCTTTTCTCCGTCGCGGACCATGGGCATCGCTCAGAGATTGTACGAGGCGGGCCTGATCACCTATATGCGTACGGACTCGACACATCTGGCTTCGACCGCAGTCGCTCAAATACTGACTGTCATCGAGAAAAAATTCGGAAAGGAATTCGCCCAGGCCAGAACTTTTGCGGCAAAAAGCAAAAACGCCCAGGAAGCTCACGAAGCTATCCGTCCGACAAATGTCGCTCTGGAAAAAGCCGGAACGACTGACGAGCAGAAAAAACTGTACGAGCTGATCTGGCGCCGCACTGTCTCTTCGCAGATGAAGGACGCCCAGACCCTGCGCACAAAGATTTCCGCCAATGTCGACAAGAAAACTATTCCAGATTTTTCAGCCAACGGTTCGCGGGTAACCTTTCCCGGCTGGCTGCTTGGCGATCCGGCGTCGCAGGGCGAGGATGTGGAACTGCCGAAAGTAAAACTCGGCGATGCCTTGGATTTGAAAAAGGTCAATGTCGAAGAAAAAGAAACGACTCCCCCGCCGAGATATTCAGAGGCCGGTTTGATCAAAGAGCTGGAAAAACGCGGCATCGGCAGACCATCGACCTATGCCTCGATTATCAAGACCATTGAAGACCGCGGCTATGTCGAGAAGATCGATAAAGCCCTGCGGCCGACGGACACCGGCGAAGTGGTTTCCGATTTCCTGGAAAAAAACTTTTCGAAATATATCAGCGACGATTTCACCGCCCATATGGAAGACAATCTGGACCAGATCGCTCTCGGCAAGGAAGAATACGTTAAAATGCTTTCTGATTTTTATAAGCCGTTCATTAAAGACGTCAAAAGCAGGGAGAAAATAGAAAAAGTGACCAACCTCGGAGCGGCCGATCCGAAATTCAAATGTCCTGTCTGCGGAAGCCCGATGATTATCAAGCTTTCGCGCACCGGCAAATTCCTGTCATGCTCCCGTTATCCGGACTGCGAAGGTGCATTGACCATGGAAGGAGTGGAAATCAAAAAAGACGAGCCGATCGGCACTATAGAAGACGAACCGGTATTTATAAAAATCGGCAGATTCGGGCCGTATGTCCAGCTCGGAGAAAAAAAGAAAGCCAAAATGGCAAGCATACCGAAAGACAAAGACCTTGCTTCGGTCACCATTGAAGACGCCAAAAAATACTTGTCTCTGCCGCGAGTCCTCGGAAACCATCCAGAGACCGGCGAGCCGATCAGCGCCAATATCGGCAGATTCGGGCCGTATATCGTCCATCAAAAAGATTTTCGCTCGCTTAAGGAAGACGACGTCTATACCATAACTCTCGAACGCGCTTTGGAAATTTTGAAAGAAGAAAAAAAGAAACGCGGATTTGGGAGAAAGAAGAAAGAGACAAATAAATAGAGGCCCCGTAACCGAGGCCCCCGATGTGTGCGTGCGGATTTGCCGATCCGCTATGCCGCCTATGCGGCAAGCTTTTCTTGGAGTGGACTTATCCAGCGCACTCTGACTTTCCCATCCTTGATTTGTTGATCATAGGAGTTGATAATCTTGTGAGCATCATCAACTACTTTGATCACTTCAAGAATCTTGTTGTCAGATTTGGATTCGATCACTCCAGAAATGCCATCTTCGACATTATCCTCCCTCTTCGCAGAAAAGGGATATAACATTGTCGTCACCTCATAAGGAAAGGATCTATTGACTCCATTTCTGAAGTCTGTATGAATTCTATAAAGAACGATTCTCCTTTGTCAAAGATTATATGGGATAAGCTGTGAATAAGCTGTGAATAGCTTCATATTGAAAAATTCTTAATGGAATACATATCGTCGGAATCATCTTTTTCCTCCTTGCTTCTATCATCCATATGAACATACTTCGGGACAAATTCATTGACAGGCACTTCCATGCCTTTTTCAATGTTTTTATCGAGCATTTCGCTCGTTGATTTTTTCTGATTGGTTTCCAAAAGCTCTAAAATGGTTTTCAAATCGTCGTTTGAAAAAAAATCGATCAGAATTTTGCCGCCGTTTTCGCGTTTTTCGATCGAAACCCGAGTACCGAGCTTTTCCTGCAATTTTTCTTCCAGTTCCTGCGTTTCCGGGTCAAGGGTAATGCCTTTCTTGCGGATTTTATCGTACGCCACCCGACGACCGATGGCTTCAGCTTCGCGCACGGTCAGCTTGCGGTACATGATTTCCTTGAACAACGTGGTTTGTTCATCCGGCCGGTCGCCAAGCATCATCAAAGGCCGGGCATGGCCTTCGGAAATTTTGCCGACTGACAGCGCGTCGAGAATTTCTACAGGCAAAGCCAATAAACGTACCGAGTTGGAAACATATTCGCGGCTTTTGCCGACTTTTTTAGCGATTTCAACATGCTTGAAACCGAATTCTTCCGACAAACGCATAAAAGCCCGGGCCCGGTCGACCGGATTCAGGTCCTCGCGCTGAATATTTTCGATAATAGCCAGCTCAAGCTTTAATAAGTCAGAGGTATTGTCGCTGTTTTTTATTAAAACGGGAACCTGGCTTAATCCGGCAAGCTTCGAGGCCCGCAATCGGCGTTCTCCGGCAATCAATTCGTATTCCACAGCCAAACCGCCGTCGGCTTTCGGCACTTCTTTGCGGGTCACGACCAAAGCCTGCAGCACTCCATACTGTCGGATTGAATCAGCCAGACTCTGCAGTTCCATTTCGCTGAATTCCCTTCTCGGCTGAAACGGATTCGGCTGAATTTTGTCCACGTCAATCCAAAAAATCGAGTCATTGTAGAATTGAGACATGAGAGAATTTTATCACGAAACAATTTCTGGTTCAATTTGTAGTTCCAACCCAAACTTTTCCCTTACATCATTCTGAATTTTTTTAGCCAGAGATAATAAATTTTTCGTTCTCTCGGATGAAAAATTAACAAGCACCAAGGCATTTTTTTCATACACTCCTACGCCATTTTTTTGATAGCCCTTATATCCTGCTTTCTCGATCAGCCAGCCGGACGGGATTTTATATTTGTTTTCTGATTTAAAGTTGGGAAGATCTGGATATTTTTTTAAAATTTTTTGATAGGTTTTCTCATCGACAAAAACATTTTTAAAAAACGAGCCGACGTTTTGAATCTTTTTCGGATCAGGTAATTTTGAAGCTCTAATTTTTTGAATTGCTTTTCTAATACGTACAAGCAGAGACACCTCAGGAAATTCAGAGATTGTTTCCGCGACCAGCGGATAATCGGGAATTTTTGGAGTCTTTTTGCTTAATTTGAAAGTAACAGACTCAATAATAAATTTGTTTTTCAATTCGTTTTTAAAAATGCTTGTCCTGTATCCGAATTTGCAGTCGGCATTTGAAAGAATTTCAAATTTTTTTGTAAAAATATTATATCCTCTGACTGAAATAATGGTCTGCGAAACTTCAGCGCCGTAGGCCCCGATATTTTGAATCGGACTTGCTCCTACAGTTCCGGGAATAGCGGATAAGGCTTCAATGCCGGATAAATTATTGGTAACCGCAAAATCAACAAAATCATCCCATGTTTCGCCCGAAGAAGCTGTAACTATGTCTTCGGTAATCTCAATACCTTTGTTTTCAAGCTTTATGCAAACTATAGGAGCTACTTCATCTGAAACAACCACGTTTGATCCTCCGCCAAGCGGAAATATCGGTAAATTCCTGGAAAGGGCAAAATCGACGGCGGAAACAATATCTTCTTCATTTTTGGTTATAAAAAAGTACCTGGCTTTACCTCCAAGTTTTAATGTTGTGTAGTCTTTTAGAGCGATGTTTTCCACTGGTACAGTATATCTCATATATGATATAAGTTATACACATATGGAGCATACTAAAAACATCGGGCTGCTGGTCAGGCAGATGCGCGAAGACAAAGGCATGACCCAGGGAACATTCGCCAAGAAACTGAGAACATCGCAAAGCGCCGTTGCCCGGATGGAAAAAGGGGAACAAAATCTGACAGCCGAGCAGATTTATAAAATCGGATCCATTCTCGGCACGTCTCTGGTAAAAATTGAAAATTCGACCGACGATTTCAAAATTGAGGGCGGCAGAAAACTATGGGGCAGTATAGAGACGAACACTTCTAAAAACGGCGCTTTGGGACTCTTTTGCGCTGCTTTGTTAAATAAACAGTCTACTATCTTGCACGGCATTCCCCGTATTGAAGAAATCGCCCGAATCATGGAAATTTTCGAAAGCACCGGTGTAAAAATCGAATGGATTGCTTCAAACTCGGTCCGCATCACTCCGCCGAAAAAATTCCTTATTGAAAAAATCGACGCCAAAGCATCGGGCAAGATCCGATCGGTCCTGATGATGATCGGCTCTCTCGTTCATCATAAGGAAAAATTCGCCATCCCCCATGCCGGCGGCTGCAAAATGGGCCAGCGCACCATCGCAGCCCATCGTTTCGGTTTGGAGTCTCTGGGGATACATATTAAAACCAAGGAAAATCATTACGAGATCACCCGGGGCAAATTGCATCCTGCCGATATTGTGCTTTTCGAGGCCAGCGATACGGCCACAGAAAATTTACTGCTTGCCGCAGCTCTTATTCCCGGCATTACCACCTTGCGGTTCACCCCGCCGAATTATCAGGTCCAGGAAGTCTGTTTCTTTCTGGAAAAATGCGGAGTAAAGATCGAAGGCATCGGCACGAGCACGCTTGTTATTCATGGAGTAAAGGAAATAAACAGGCCGATTGAATACTGGAACAGCGAGGATCCGACCGAAGCAATGATGTTTATTTCCGCCGCCATTGTTACCAATTCAGAACTGACCATAACCCGATGCCCGATTGATTTTCTTTCGCTTGAATTGCTGAAGCTGGAAAAAATGGGACTGAAATATAAGAGAACGAATGTCTATCTTTCAAAAAACAATAAAACTCGGCTGGTCGATATCACACTCTATCCGTCAAAACTGACTGCGCTCTACGATAAAATCCACGCTTCGGCATATCCTGGCATTAACTCCGATAATCTGCCATTTTTCGTGCCGATTGCCACCCAGGCCAAAGGCACTACGCTTATTCACGACTGGATGTGGGAAAACCGGGCGATTTATTTCACTGAAATCAACCGTCTCGGCGCCCAGATTATTCTGGCCGACCAGCATCGGGTATTCGTGAATGGACCGACCGAGCTTAAGGCCAACCAGGTCATCTGTCCGCCGGCTCTGCGTCCGGCCATGATCATCCTCGTGGCAATGCTCGGGGCCAAAGGCACATCGATTCTCCGCAACGTCTACTCCATCAACCGCGGCTATGAAAATATCGCCAAGCGTCTCAACAGCATCGGAGCAAATATTCAATTTCTCAATGATTTCTGAAATATTGGAAAAATGCGATTACACCGTTTCAACCGACACCAGAAAAAATATTTCGGGCAGCGTCTTTTTTGCCCTCCGAGGTGAAAATTTTGACGGGAATAAATTTATTGAAGAAGCGCTGCAGAAAGGCGCTTTGGCGGTGATAACTGATGATCCGGATAATGAGGGAGAAAATGTATACGTCGTAGAAAATGTATTAAAAACTTTGCAGGAAGCGGCTGTCATGTACAGAAAAAAATTCAATATTCCGATTATCGTTGTCGGCGGTTCAAATGGCAAAACTACGAGCAAAGATTTAATTCACGACGTGCTGAAAACAAAATACAAGGTTCAGGCCACTGAAGGCAGTTTGAACAATCATATCGGCGTACCGCTTACTCTGCTTTCTTTAAAACCGGATACGGAAATTGCCATCCTGGAAATCGGCGCAAATCATCCCGGCGAACACACTGAACTGCTCAATATCATTCAGCCGACTCACGTCGTGGTCACAAATAACGGTATGGATCATCTCGAGGGATTTCAGTCCCCTTCGGGTGTACGCCAGGCCAACAAGGAAATTTACGACTGGGATGCGACGGCATTCGTGAATAAAAAACATCCTGATTTGCTGGAAGACTCAAAAAAAGACAAAAGAATTTTGTACCCGGAAGAAAATTTGGAAACAGCTTCCGGAAATTTTTTAACTATTATGCATGCCAGCAAGTCGTATGCCACCAATCTTGTCGGAGACTACAATATCGAAAATATAGAACTGGCTCTGGCTGTAGGAAAATATTTTAATATCGAAACAGAAAAAGCTCTGGCGGCAATCTGCGGCTATACCCCCCTTTCAAAACGTTCGCAGCTTGTCGCAAAAAACAATATCACTTTTATTGTCGACTGCTACAACGCCAATCCGACCAGCATGAAAGCCTCGCTTAAAAGTTTTTTTAACAATACAAATGCTAAAAAAGGAATTATTCTCGGCGATATGCTCGAGCTTGGATCATATTCCGATATTGAGCATAAAAAAATCGTCGAGTATGTATCGAATCAAAAGCCGGAAGCGGCGATTTTCATCGGACCGCAGTTTAAAAAAGCTCTAAAAGACGAATTATGGTTTCCGGATTCCGAAACGGCCAAAACCTGGTTTGCAAAACAAAACTTCGACGGTTTCACCTTTCTTCTCAAGGGGTCGCGCGGCATGCAAATCGAAAAAATTTTATCATGAATATTTACTTTGATTCCAGAAAAGTCACGCCTAATTCCATTTTTGTGGCTATAAAAGGCAACAATCAAGACGGCAATGCTTTTATACCTGATGCCATACGCAATGGCGCCACAACTGTTGTTCACGAAGGAGATTTAGAAAAAGTACCGGGTATTACATATATCCAGGTTCCGGACAGCCGATTGGCTTTGGCTGAAATGGCCCAGAATTTTTACGGCAATCCGTCGAAAAAATTAAAACTTCTCGGCGTTACCGGCACAAACGGCAAGACCACCACTGCCACGCTTCTCTACAAATTGTTCCGGGATACGGGATATAAAGCAGCTTTGCTTTCGACCATTGAAAATAAAATAAATGACAACACGTATCCTGCCACTCATACTACGCCCGATCCTGTGGCATTGGCCGAATTTTTAGATCAGGCGGTCAAGGCCGGCTGCACCCACGCGTTTATGGAATGTTCCTCGCATGCCATCCACCAGAAACGCACGCATGGTCTGGAATTTGCCGGAGCGATATTCACCAATCTCACGCATGATCACTTGGATTATCATAAAACAGTTGAGGCGTACGCCGACGCCAAGAAAGAACTTTTTGATAATCTGCCCGAAACAGCTTTTGCCCTGGCAAATGGCGACGATCCAAAGTCTCCATACATGCTTTCCGGCACGAAAGCCAGAAAATATTTTTTCGGAATGAAACATCCTGCCGATTTTTTTGGAAAAATAATTACCCAATCACTCGACGGGATGACTATTTCCATCAACGGAAAAGAAATTCAGACAAAGCTCATCGGCAAGTTCAATGCCTACAATATATTGGGGATTTTTGCGGCAGCTAAACTGCTTGGAATAGAGGAGGGAAAAATTTACAACCTCACCCCGCCTCAAGGAAGACTGGAATTTATTAAATCACCTGCAGGTGTATATGGTGTTGTTGACTATGCCCACACACCGGATGCCTTAAAAAATGTGCTTGCAACACTGCATGAGATTCAACATTCAAAAATTATCACTGTTGTCGGCTGCGGCGGAGACCGCGATACGGTCAAACGAAGCGTCATGGGCAGCATTGCCTGCGAGCTGTCTGATTATGTAATTTTTACATCAGATAATCCGAGAAGCGAAGATCCGGAAAAAATTTTGAATAATATAACATCTGAATTAACCGGAAAAAATTTTGAAATCCAAACAGACAGGGCAAAGGCAATTTCTGCCGCCTGCAGGCGGGCAGCCCCAGGCGATATTATCCTGCTTGCCGGCAAAGGCCATGAAAATTATCAGATATTCAAAGACAAAACCGTTCACTTTTCCGATATGGAAGAACTGAAGAAAAGTATATGAAAAATTATTGTTACAAAGACGGAAAGATAGTGCCTTCCGACAAGGCTTTTGTGGGCATATACGATATCGGATTATTGCGCGGTTACGGAATATATGAGGGCATTACCACCAGAAATGGCAAACCGTTTCATCTTAAAGAACATTTGGCTCGTTTTAGAAAGTCAGCCAAAAAGATGAACTTAAAAATTCCGCTGAAAGACCGGCAGATTGAAAAAATTATTCATGCGCTTATACAGAAAAACAAATTTGAGCGTACAAATATAAAAATGATACTAACAGGCGGAGAAACATTAAATAGCATCGGGTACAACCCAGCTAAACCGACATTTTTTATTTTCACCGAAGAATGGCATACCTTGCCGCATGAACTGTACGCAAAAGGAGGAAAATTAATCACATACGATTATCTTCGCTTCATGCCGGAAATTAAAACTACTCACTATATAACCGCTGTTCAGCTTCAGACCAGACGTCAAAAACAGAACGCCGTGGAAATTTTATATACATCGCAGAATAATATCCTGGAATGCTCTACGAGTAATATCTTCATATTCAAGAAAGATACCCTTATTACTCCCAAAAATAATGTCTTGCCCGGCATCACCCGCAAAGTGGTCCTGGAAATTGCAAAAAGGTATTTTCGAATCGAAGAAAGAGACGTTTCATTTTCTGAATTACTAAAAGTAGAAGAAGTTTTTATCACTTCTTCGTTCAAGGATATTGTACCGATTACAACAGTAGATAAAACTAGAATCGCCAAAGGTACTGTCGGAAAAAACACAAAGTTGATTATGGAATTATTTTCAAAATGAAAAAAGATTTCTATCAAAATAAATTTAAAGATAAAAAAATTACGGCCATGGGACTAGGCGTGCTTGGGCGCGGCATACAAGTCACAAAATTTCTTGCCGAGTGCGGGGCAAAACTTACCGTTACTGATTTAAAAGGCAAAAATGACTTACGGTCGGCTCTTAAGGTTTTGAAAAAATATAATATACGGTACGTTCTCGGCAAACATGATTTGAGTGATTTTGAACATGCAGACATGGTTATCAAGGCCGGAGGCGTTCCCCTTGATTCACCGTATATCAAACATGCTCGCTCCCGTGGAATACCTATTGCCATGGACGCTTCTATTTTTGCCAAAATAGCCAAGGACGTAACCATCATCGGTATCACCGGCACTCGCGGCAAATCAATGACAACCGCTCTGATTTATCACATATTAAAGAGCAATGAAAGTGTTTTAAAACACAAAGTCTATCTCGGCGGAAATATGCGCAATACAGCCACTCTGCCTTTGCTGAAAAAAGTGCTGCCTGGAGATATTGCCGTACTTGAACTTGATTCATGGCAATGCCAGGGATTCGGCGACGAAAAACTATCTCCACACATTGCCGTATTCACGAGTTTCATGCCCGATCACATGAATTACTATAAAAACAGTATGAAAAAATACCTTGCTGATAAGGCAAATATTTTTAAATTCCAAAAACCCAATGACATTCTTGTTACCAATAAAGACCTTTTAAAAATAATTCCGAAAACATACAAAGGCAGAGTGATACTGGCTAAAAACGTACCCGAAACGGAAATGAATATTTTCGGCACTCATAATCTTCAAAATGCTTCATATGCGTACTCTGTAGCTAAACATGTGGGACTCTCCGACAGTCAGATCAAAAAAGCCCTGCAATCATTCCCCGGATTAGATGGCAGGCTGCAATTTCTAAAAAATGTGGGAGGCATTCGAATTATTAATGACAATAATGCCACTACTCCGGAAGCTACTATTGCAGGCATTGAAGCTGTCCGGGAAAAATACTCAGGTAATATCATTTTAATCGCAGGCGGAGCGGATAAAAAATTAAAGCTCGATAATTTAATAAAAACAATAAAAAAATACTGTCACTCTGTAATTTTACTTTCTGGAAGTGGAACAGAAAGACTAAAAGAAGACATTAAACATGCAGAATACAGTAATCTGCAGGAAGCATCCGCTGCAGCATACAAGATTGCGAAGAAAAATGATACTATTTTATTCAGCCCGGGGTTCGCTTCATTTGGCATGTTTACAAACGAATATGACCGAAATGACCAGTTTGTAAAAATTATAAAAAAATGGAAATAGACTTAGAAAAAATCAGACACGTTCATTTTATCGGCATCGGGGGCATCGGCGTTTCGGCCATTGCCCGTCTCATGCATATAGCCGGTAAGACTGTCTCCGGTTCGGATCTTTCCGCCTCGCCTGTTACCGACCGGCTTTCCGCTCTCGGTATTTCAGTCATTATCGGCCATGATCCAAAAAATATCCCAGCTAATACGGATCTTGTGGTTTATACCATTGCCATTCCCGAGACTAATCCGGAGTTGAGAGAAGCTGTTGCAAGAAATATTCCCGTCATGACCTATCCGCAAATGCTTTCGATTATCTCTAAAAATAAAAAGACTATCGCCGTTTCCGGCACTCACGGCAAAACAACCACGACGGCCATGATCTCGAAGATTTTAATCGATGCCAATCTCCACCCCACGGTCATTATCGGCAGCCTGATGAAAGACAGCGACAGCAACTTAATCACGGGCGACGGAGAGTATTTGCTCGTGGAAGCCTGCGAGTATCGCCGCTCGTTTTTAAATCTGTATCCGACCATCCTCATTATCACCAATATCGACGCCGACCATCTCGACTATTATAAAGACATTGCCGACATTCAATCGGCTTTCCGCGAGCTTGCCGAAAGAATTCCGGAGAACGGAACCTTGATCTGCAATACGAATGATCCAAGATTAAAACCGGTAATCAAAAACCTGAAATGCAAGGTCATTGATTATACGAAATACATAAAAAACCTTATTCTAAAAGCTCCCGGACGGCATAATAAAGAAAATGCCGCTGCTGCTCTGGCTGTGGCCGATTTTATAAAAATTCAACACGCTGAAAAGTCCCTGGAGAATTTCAGCGGAACATGGCGGCGATTCGACCTGAAAGGCGCGACAAAAAACGGCACGCTCGTATATGACGACTATGCCCATCATCCTCAGGAAATAAAAGCCACGCTGTCCGGCATGAAAGAAATGTATCCGGATAAAAAACGAATAGCTTTTTTCCAGCCGCACCTTTTCAGCCGAACAAAGTCGCTTTTTGACGAGTTTGCCGATGCCTTTGAAGATGTCGATACAGTTTATTTGCTGCCAATTTACGCAGCCCGTGAAAATTTTGACGAAAGCATCAGTTCAGAAATGCTCGCCAGGAAAATCAAAAATGCCTCTTTTGTGGAAAATTTTAAAGATGCTGTTACGCAACTGCAGCTTTTCGGAGACGACACCGTTGTTGTCAACATGGGCGCCGGAAATATTTATACCCTGTCCGAGCTCGCTTTGGAAAATAACGATTAAGTACATGTGCATATCCTATTAGGAGGATACAAGTTAACATATATAATTGAAATAATGCTTCCCTTATTATCATTTTTTTTAGGTCTTCTTTCACTACCAATATTTCTTGTTTTTTTAATAACAAATTCCTTATTTTCTCTCTATTCTATTCCTTTAATGGTGGTGGCAGTAATTATTTATTATTACCTTATTACAAGAAAACGATGGTTAGTTTTGATCCCAGCATTATTAGGTAACGTATTTTTACAATACATTTCAGGAAGATATAGTCCACACACATATATTAATATGTGGAGTTTTGTTAATTTTTTCTCAATACTTTGGATAATACTTTTTCCAGTTTTAATTGCCGGAACTTTTCAGGTTATTGCCACAAAACGGCAATGGAAAATACTAAAACAACTACTATTTGCTCTAATATCATTACTACTTGTACTTGGCGTAGAATTTGCCATTCATTATAATTTTATTCATTCTGCTTCCTACGGATCGGGACCATGCAGTATTTTCTCAAGTTGCATAGGCTCCGGACTTGATTAGTAATTGTGCCGAGGGAGGGACTTGAACCCTCAAGAGCTTGCGCTCACAGCATTTTGAGTGCTGCATGTTTGCCAATTTCATCACCCCGGCGTATAACTCATACTATCGCAAAATGAAAATCAAATCAAAAATTCTTGTAATCCTCGGACCGACTGCAAGTGGAAAATCAGATCTAGCTGTCAGATTCGCCAAGAAATTCAATGGCGAGATTATTTCTGCTGACTCAAGACAAGTGTACACCGGCCTTGATATCGGCACGGGTAAAATTACCAAAAAAGAAATGGATGGCATTCCGCATCATATGCTCGATGTCATTTCGCCGAAAAAAATTTTTTCAGTAGCAGAATGGAAAGAAAAAAGCCAAAAAATAATACGTCAAATTATTTCTCGTGGAAAATTACCGATTATTTGCGGCGGTACCGGCCTATATATTCAATCCATCGTCGATAATATTGTCCTGCCTGAAGTACCACCAAATTATCCTCTTCGTAAAAAGCTTGAAAAGAAAAGTGTGAAAGAATTGTTTGCCATCCTTAAAAAACTCGATCCGAGAAGATCTAAAAATATTGAAAAGCAAAACCCCGTCAGACTTATCCGGGCTATTGAAATCGCCAAAGCCATAGGCAAAGTTCCAAATTTAAAAAAGCAAAAATCCGAATTTGATATTTTGCAAATCGGATTAACATCAAAAGATCTAAAAAAGAAAATTCACACTCGGCTTATTTCCCGATTGAAAAAAGGCATGATTGCCGAAGCAAAAAATTTGCATGCAAACGGCCTTTCGTGGAAACGCATGCGGCAACTTGGGTTGGAATACAGATATCTCGCCGATTTTTTGCAAAACAAAATTTCAAAAAAAGAATTTATTCAAAAATTGGAAACTGAAATTTGGCGATATTCCCGCCGTCAAATAACCTGGTTTAAACGAGATAGTCGAATCAAGTGGTTTGAACCGGATCAAAAAATAAAAATTGAGAAAACGGTGGATAACTTATTGACTTAATAGCAAATAGCTGGTACAAAGAAACCAGGAGGCATTGTTATGAGCGTTATCGAAGAAGAAACGACCGACAGTGTCGGGAAAGATTTGGAAGGATTGTGTTCTTACACTGTAATCCTCTAGTGCGCCATTATTTTGACCGGCACCCTTTGCGGTTACTACAGATGGATACCGTGACGGAGACAATCCGTGCCACGCGCTTCAATACCGGGCGCGTGTTTTTTTATTTTTGCGGGAGGTGGAGGAATCGGACCCCCGACAACGGTTTTGGAGACCGTAGTTATACCACTTAACTAACCTCCCGAAGTTTTACTATATCAAAAAATCGCCCCGGGAGATAGACAGCGGCGATTATTTCTTGGCCTCCTTGAAAACTACCCTCTTGCGAAGCTTTTTGGAATACTTTTTCAGTTCGATTTTTCGTTCGACTTTTTTCTTATTCTTGGACGTATAATACACCTCGCCAGATTCCTTGTTTCGCAATAGTATTAATCGATCTTGTGACATAGTGAATACAAGTTACTATAAATGCTCTAGAAATGCAACATTTGACATCAATAACCAGTTTGCTAAACTGTATTTAACGTTGGTATGGTCTTCATATAGACCAGCACACCAAGTGGCTCAGAGAAGCCCTTCGCAAGAGGGGCTTTTCTGTTGTGTTTTTTTTGGGCCCGTGGTGTATGAAGTAACATACTAATGTTGCCACTTGGTGAAGCGAGTGCAAGTCTCGCCGGGTCCACAAGAAAATCCATCCGAGCGGATGGATTTTCTTGTCTGATATTTTATGTGCGCCGGGTAGGATTCGAACCTACGTAGCCCAATGGGCGATTGATTTACAGTCAATTGCGATTGACCACTCCGCCACCGACGCGATTGCAAAATGGTATCACAAAAAATTTAAAAATTAAACTGTGGTTTTTTCCTGGGCAAAATTCTCGGCCACAAACGAGCCGTTTCTGCCTTTTTTGACGTTGAAGGTGAACTCCCCCGCTTTGAGATCGACGGTAACCGTGCCGCCCTTGGAAATGCCACGGCTTACGATAAGCGAAGCGATTGGAGTCAAAATCTTGTTCTGAATAATACGCTTCAAAGGACGCGCGCCGTACTGCGGACTGTAGCCTTCCTTGGTCAAATGGTCGAGCACGGCCTGGCTCACAACCAAAGTGATTTCCTTCTGTTCCATGCGCTTGCGGACAATATCCACCTGCAGTTTGACGATTTCGGCAATGGCTTTCTCGCCCAAAATATCAAAGACCACGATTTCGTCGATGCGGTTCAAAAATTCCGGGCGGAAATGCTCTTTCAGGGCGTCGAGGACTTTCGTCTTGGCGCTTTCATAGCTTACTTTTTCCCGGTCGCCGACGGCAAAGCCGATTTTTTCCATTTTATCAATATAGGCCGAGCCGATATTCGAAGTCATGATGATAACGGTGTTGCGGAAATTAACCGTCCTGCCTTTGGCATCGGTCAGGCGGCCGTTGTCGAGCACCTGGAGCAGAATATTGAAGACTTCAGGATGAGCTTTTTCGATTTCGTCGAAAAGAACCACGGAATACGGTCGATGGCGGACCACTTCGGTTATGGTACCGCCCTCTTCATGGCCGACATAGCCCGGAGGAGCGCCGATGATTTTTGAAACGCTGTGCTTTTCCATAAACTCCGACATGTCAATGCGAATGAGAGCCTTTTCGTCGTCGAACATGAATTCGGCCAGAGCCTTGGTCAATTCGGTCTTGCCGACGCCGGTCGGACCCAAGAACAGGAATGAGCCGATCGGCCGGGCCGGATCGGAGATGCCCGCCCGCGATCGCTTGATGGTATCGGAAATTTTCTTGACCGCTTCGTCCTGGCCGACAATGCGCTTTTTCAAAACTTCCTCCATGCGGTTGAGCTTGTCGGCTTCTTCCTCGAGCATGCGCGACACCGGCACGCCTGTCCATTTGGAAACAATGGTGGCAATGTCATTTTCGGTGATTTCCTCTTTCAAAATCCTGCGCGAGCTTTGCAGCTTTTTCAGGCGCTTCATTTTGCCATCCAGATCTTTTTCCAAAGCCGGAATTCTGCCGTAGCGGATTTCAGCGGCCTTGGCCAGGTCGGATTTTGACTCGGCGCTTTCGGCTTCCCTGCGCAATTCTTCCAGTTGCTTCTTAATAGCCTTAATATCGGAAACGGTTTCCTTTTCGTTGTTCCACTTCAGCTCGATTTCCCTGGTCTCCTCCTTCAAGTCGGCAATTTCCTTTTCGATTTCCTTAGTGCGATTTTTCGATTTCTGGTCGGTTTCTTTTTTCAGAGCTTCATGCTCGATCTGGAGCTTGATGATTTTAGAATGAGCAGCCTGCAATGGCGCCGGCATATTTTCCAGGGCGATTTTCAGATACGAAGCCGACTCGTCGATCAAGTCGACGGCTTTGTCCGGCAAAAATCTGTCAGTGATATAGCGGCTGGAAAGATTAACGGCCGCGACGATAGCCTCATCGGCAATGCGCACGCCATGATAGAGCTCATACTTTTCCTTCAAACCGCGCAATATGGTGATGGCATCCTCGGTCGACGGCTCGTTGACATAGACAGGCTGAAATCGGCGGGTCAAGGCCGGATCTTTCTCGATGTATTTTTGATATTCTTTCAGCGTCGTTGCGCCGATGGCCCGCAATTCGCCCCGCGCCAAGGCCGGCTTGAGCATGTTCGAAGCGTCGAGAGAACCTTCGGCGGAACCGGCACCGACAATAGTATGGATTTCATCAACGAACAAAATAACCTTGCCGTCGGAACGCTCGATTTCTTTCAAAATGTTTTTCAATCGCTCCTCAAATTCGCCGCGATACTTAGTACCGGCAATAAGCAGGCCGAGATCGAGCGACACCAGCTCTTTATCCTTCAAAGATTCCGGCACATCGCCCATGGACATACGGATCGCCAGACCCTCAACAATGGCAGTCTTGCCCACGCCGGCCTCGCCGATCAGAATCGGATTATTTTTCGTTCTTCGCGAAAGAATCTGAATAATGCGGGAGATTTCATCATCCCGGCCGATAACCGGATCAAGCTTGTTCTGCGATGCGAGCTTGGTCAGCGAACGAGTATACTTCGCCAGTGACTTGAACTTTTTCGGCGCATTATGGTCTTCGGCCTTGGTTGAACGGACTTCTTCAAGGACGCGCAGCACGCTTGCCTTGTCGATCTTAAACTTGGACAGCATATCCCTGGCCGAACTCGGCACTTCGGTTATTGCCAAAAACAAGTGCTCGGTTGAGACAAATTCATCATTCAAAGCCTGAGCCTCCTTGGTCGAGGCTTCAATGGTCTGGGCAAGTTCCGGCGTCAGATAGATCTGATATGAGGCAGACAAAGTCTGACCGGTTTCAGTGCCTTCGATTGATTCCAGAAGCGAATCAGTCAATAAAATAGTATCGACATCGAGCTTGTCCAAAAGCGAACCGACAATGCTTTCTTCCTGCAATACCAGGGCTGTCAGGAGGTGCAGCGGATTGACGTGATTCTGGCTCCGTTCGATGGCAAGCTCATGAGCCTTTCTGATAGCTTCTTTGGCTTTAGTTGTAAACGATGTAAACGGGGGCATATTTTTTTATACGACAATATGCCCGTATCTGGCGCATTTTGTCTCTATTATTATCTAAAATAATATCAAAATTTTAGATGAAGTCAATTATCAACAGGTAATCCACATGTGATAGAATAACTAATTAAATACTATGATTACTGACCTGCTCATTGTCCATCTTATAATCGCCATCGCAGGTTTAACCATTGTTTTGATGGCTTTGCCGACGATAATAGATAAAAAGAGGAAGAAGTAAAAAGTGTTTGACATGCCTTACGAAAGATGCTACAGTAGTAGCGAATGAATACTGCAGATAAGTTCCTTGAACGCCTTACCTCCGGGTGGGGCGAACGCGATGTATATTCAATAAACGAAGACGAGGCTGAAACGCTGATCTCTCTTGGGGCAACCAAAGGTACCCCAAAAGACAACACTGACGGAACATTCTCGACACAATTGGAGTTTCGCGGAAAGAAATTTTTATTAATTACCACAAAACTACCAAAATAAACTAGCGGCACAACAAGGAGGGTGCCGCTTTCTTATTCCTTAAATCTATCTCTATCTTCCGGCGTGTCGACCTTATAACCCTGGGCATAATCTATGGCAAAATTAGCTATGTTCTCGGCAAGATCTGTATCCATTCCAGATCTTTGTTGTCCCACAACCATGATAGCTATTTCATTATGAATCTGACGTTTTTTCTCACTATAATTATATGCGTCACTTCCTCTTAACTGCGCAGATCCAGTTTGATATTTAGACATCAATCCAGTTACATATTCCGCATACTCAAAACATTTTTCCTGCAATCTTTTTTCAGCAAGACTCCCGGCTTTGGGCGGATTTCCGGTAAAATGGTATTCTTCCCATAAATCTTTAAGATATGGATCAAATTCTTCCTGACTTTCCGATTGAGTTACAGTCTCAAAACTTTTCATAAGTTAATCTTATTTCATAATCTTCTCCAGCGCAACCGCCAGCGCATCAATATCCCCTTTTTTGGTTTCTCTTCCGAACGTAAACCGCAAGCTGGAATTTTTGCAGTCAAGTTTGCCCAAGGCTTCCACGACATAGGACGATGAATCCTCCTTCAGTGTCCGGCAGGACGACGAATAGGAGCAGGCAATGCCGGCAACATCGAGAGCGATAACGGCAAACTCGGCATCCAAACCAGGAAAACAGATGTTCACATTATTCGGCAGTCTTTCCATCGAACCGTTAAGCACTGAATTCGGAAATTTTTTCAAAATTTTTTCAATGGCATAATCGCGAATTTCAATTAATCTTTTTGATTCCTTTTCTTTCAACTTTTCCGCAATTTCCAAAGCTTCGGCAAAACCGACGATGCCGGCCACATGTTCCGTTCCGCTTCGCATATTTTCCTGCTGTCCCCCGCCAAAAAGAATCGGATTAGTATCCACCCCCTTGCGTATATATAAGAGGCCCATGCCGCGGGGACCGTACATCTTAATGCCGTCGAGCGTCATCAGGTCGACCCCGAGACTGTCCACATGCAGCGGCAAGTACAGCGCTGCCTGGCAGGCGTCTGTGTGAAAATAAGTTTTGGTATTGTGCTTGGCTCTGAATTCTTTGATTATTCTGCCGATTTCCTTGATCGGCTGAATCGTTCCGATTTCATTATTGGCGTACATTACCGAAACCAAAACCGTATTCGGCCTCAAATTTTCCCTGACATCTTTCGGGTGTACCTGACCATTTTCATCAACAGGCAATATGGTCACGTCAAATCCCCTACAGGCTTCCGAGATCGAAGGATGCTCGATTGCAGTGGTAATAATATGAGAATTTTTATCTGCTATGCCGAGAACGGCCAGATTATTCGACTCAGTTCCCCCGCTCGTAAACACCATATCGTCTTTCCGGCAGTGCAAAACTCCGGCGATTTTTTCTTTTGCCTTTGCAACGGCTTCTTTTGCCTCAATTGCTTCCGCGTACAACGCAGACGGATTGCCGTACTGTTTGGCCATTACCTTGCTCACTTCTTTGGCGACAGGCGTTATTGATGCATAGTCCAAAAATATTCTTTTCATATCAAATCCAATATAGCTCTTTTTTTGCAAAAGACCAAAAAATGAAGTATAGTAATGGGCATGTTTCGAGCGTTATTGTCATCGCCAAATTTCATACCGTATGCTTTGGCGGCCTGCATTTTGCTTCTGCTTGTCTGGATCGGCCGGCTCGAATGGCGCATTCACAAAATGCTCCGAGGCAAGGACGGCAAGTCGCTCGAAGAAAGTTTTTTGGAATCGCTGAAAAATCTGGAAAAGCTGAATTCTTTCCAGCGCGAGGCGATACAATATTTTGAAGACGTCGAGAGACGGCTCAACCGGAGCATTCAGGCCGTCAAAACTATCCGCTTTAATCCCTGGAAAGGCAGCGGCGAGGGCGGCAATCAGAGCTTTTCCACCGTTTTTATGAATGAGAACGGCGAAGGCGCAGTCATTTCCACTCTTCACTCGCGGGACCGCATCAGCATTTTTTCCAAGCCGATTGCCGATTTTAAAAGCGAATTCGAACTGACTGAAGAAGAGAAGGAGGCAATCGAACAAAGCAGGAAACATTTAGCGTAATCAACATGAGAGGCCATGAGCACAGACAAACAACAAACAATACAGCGCGGACCAGTCGTGGCCATTATGGGCCATATCGATCACGGCAAATCGACCCTGCTTTCCTATATTCGCAAAAGCAATAGGCCGCTCGACGAAGCCGGCGGCATCACTCAGCATATTTCGGCATACGAAGTGGAACATGAGACTAAAGAGGGCAAGAAATATTCTCTGACATTTTTGGACACGCCCGGGCATGAAGCCTTCAGCGGCATCCGGGTCCGCGGAGCAAAAGTGGCAAATGTCGCCGTACTTGTCGTTTCGGCCGAAGACGGAGTCAAGCCTCAGACGCTTGAAGCCTTGAAGGCCATTACGGATTCGCATACGCCGTACATCGTGGCAATCACCAAGATCGACAAGCCTGAAGCGAATATTGAAAAGACCAAGCAAAGCCTGGCGGAAAACGGAATTTACATTGAAGGCTACGGCGGAGACGTGCCATGCGTTTCTGTGTCGGCAAAAACCGGCGAAGGGGTAAGCGAGCTTCTTGACCTCATCGTGCTGTCGTTTGAACTTGCATTCGAATCTGAAGGAATTTCCGGAAATTCAACTCTTCCCGCCGAAGGCGTCATTATTGAGAGCCATCGCGACCCTCGCAAAGGCTTGGCCGCTACCTGCGTCATCACCGACGGCTCGATTAAAACCGGCGATTTCGTGGCTTCCGGCACATCGGCCGCTCCGGTGCGCATCATGGAAAATTATCAGGGCAAGCCGATTAAATCCGCCGAATATCGAAGTCCGGTTATTATTATCGGCTGGGACGAATTGCCGAAAATCGGCGACACATTCAAGACTTTCAAAAATCGCGACGAGGCAAGAGAATACGCCGACAAAAACAGAAAAACTCCGCCAAAGCCGGCGGTTATCGAAAATTCCGGCTTTTCGCTTCCTCTCATCGTCAAAGCCGACACGTCCTCAAGCCTTGAAGCGGTTACCGCTCAGATTCAAAAGCTTGCAAAAGAAAATATCGTCCCGAAAATCATTTCTTCTGGCATCGGACCGGTATCCGAAAACGATATCCGCGTCGCCCTTGTGCCGCCGAAAGCCCTGGTGGTGGGTTTCAATGTGGCCACCGACGCTCCGGCCAAAAGCCTTGCCCAAAGGAGCCAGGTTGAAATATTCAATTTCGACATCATCTATAAGCTGACGGAATGGCTTGATACGCTGCTTGTTGAGCGGACGCCGAAAGTGGAGACCGACGAATCGAAAGGCATCGCCAAAATTTTGAAAATTTTCAGCAAGGTCAAAGACCGGCAGATACTCGGCGGCCGGGTGGAAAAAGGAGTTATCGCTCTCGGCAGCCAGGTCAAGATCATCCGGCGCGACGGCGTGCTCGGCACCGGCAGAGTGCGGGAACTCCAGGAACAAAAAAATAAGACCGGAGAAGTCGGCGAGGGCCGGGAATTCGGAGCGCTGATCGAAGCCAAAATTGAAATTGCTCCGGGAGACAGGATTGAAAGCTTTATTACTGTCCAGAAATAATATTTAAATAATGTCTCAACGAAACGAGAAAATCAAAAGCATATTGCAGGATCTGGCCGCGCGCTTTTTAAATTTTGAAGGCAATGCCTCTTCCCTGCTCACCGTCACCAAAGTGGAAATTTCTCCGGACAACAAATACGCCACCGTCTTTTTTACGGTTTTTCCGGAAACGGCTGAAAAAACCGCTTTGGAATTCGCCAAACGCAAGCGGAGCGAATTCAAGCAATTCGTCAAAGACAATACCCGCCTCGGCATCATTCCCCATCTTGATTTTGAAATCGACTTCGGCGATAAAAATCGGCAAAAAATCGACACTCTGCTCAATCAATAAATTATGCTAAAATGTCTTTCTGGCCTGGTAGCCAAGACAGCAAGGCATTCCTCTGCAAAAGGAATATACGGCGGCGCACATCCGCCCCAGGCCTCAAGGAAATAAAAATGCCCGAGTGCTGGAACTGGTAGACAGCCGACACTTAAAATGTCGTGAGGTTCAACCTCGTGTGGGTCCGATTCCCACCTCGGGCACAAATGAAATGGCGGCCCGCGAACAATTGTCCGGTGGCCGCCGTGTGGTGGCATCTATGACGCTCTTGCAAATTTTCTCTCTGCTCCGCATGCGATTTCCTTATTTCTCAATGGTAGGTTGTGGTGGCGGGCGAACTTGATCATGTGACGAAAGTACTTCACTTTTTCGATCCTGAATCGCTCGGAAGTAATCCTTACTCGGCCGACTCTTTCAGCCAGCTCTATTCTTCGATCTAATGATCTCTGTTTTGTTTCGGTACTAGAGACCCTCATCTCATGTGATGCCATTTGCCGCATCTGTTGGATGAGAAAATCCAGATTGTCCACGAGTCATTCTCACATCCTTTCAGAACATAAGCACTGTTCCACAGGAAATTTTACCAGCTCCATTGAAACTTTGTCAATTTCTGTTACAATACAAAAGTAATTTTGCGCCCATAACTCAGCTGGTAGAGTAGCTCCCTCTTAAGGAGAATGTCCCAGGTTCGATCCCTGGTGGGCGCACAAAAATTTTAAACTTAAATATTTATACACATCCGCGTATTGGTATACGCTATATGTCTTAGTATAATTAACAAATGGCAGCTCATAGAAAAAATAAGGTGAAGTTAGTTTGGACCGATAATTTTGCATATGTTATTGGTGTTATCGCTACTGACGGGAACCTATCGCCCGATTTGCGGCATATACATATCACATCTAAAGATTATGAAATGGTAATAAATTCTAAAAAATGTTTAGGAATTGATAATAAGATAGGTAAAAAGTCTCGAGGAGGTGAACTGGATAAAAAATACTACGTGCTTCAATTTGGGGATATAAACTTTTTTGAATTTTTACTAGAAATTGGCCTTACTCCTAATAAATCAAAAACTTTAGGGAAATTACTTGTACCTGATGAATTTTTCTCTCATTTTTTCAGAGGATGCATAGATGGAGATGGTAGCCTTACAAAATCTAAGCACCCTGAAAGCAGACATCCACAATATACAATTCGTCTATGTTCTGCTAGTAAAAAATTTCTTGAATGGATTTTAACATCTTGTCAAAAGTTATTTGCGCTCAAAGGGGGATCGATTCTAGAAATGTACGGCTCTTCTGTATATACCCTCCGGTTCGGCAAAGAAGATAGTGTTAAAATATTAAAAATAATTTATTCAAAAGACGTGGTATGCTTATCTCGCAAGAGAACTATAGCTCTGGAAATGCTGAACGGGCAAGTAGCCGAACTGGTATAGGCGCCAGTCTTAGGAACTGGTTCCGAAAGGAGTGAGGGTTCGAGTCCCTCCTTGCCCACCACATTAAAAAAACGCCTTTCGGCGTCTTTTTGAAATTATTTCTTCTTTCCCGGAAGCTTGATGACCGCTTTTGCCTTAGCTTTTACCGCAGCCTTCTTTACTGTCTTTTTCATAATCATTGTTTTTTATACATTATTACTATGTTTGAATTATACAGCATGCATTCCCAGCAGCACTGTGGATAAGTCATTTCTGCAGCGCCAGGAAAATGTACATTCCGAGACTGCCGACAAAAATTCCGGCGATGAAAAAGACGATGATGAGCATCCAGCGCGGCCCGAATGAATCCATTGGTTTCTGTGCCATATTATTTATTGTCAAGAATCATTTTATACAAAGAAATTTCTTTTGACAAATGCTTTGCCGGACCGTGGTAAATCAATTTGCCCTTGTGCAGGACGATAATGACATCGGCCGCAGAAATGACCGAGAAGACATTGGAAATGATGATAGTCGTCTTATGTTCGGAGAAATCTCGGATATTATGAAGGACATTTTCCCGGGTTTTGACGTCGAGAGCCGAAAATGTCTCGTCAAAGAGCAGAATCTTGGCCTGATCTTTCATCAGGGCCCGGGCAATCATGAGGCGCTGGCGCTGGCCTCCCGACAAAAAGTTGCCCGCTTCCCCCACCTTGAACTTATAGCCGTGCGGATGAGCCTTGATGAAATCGTCGGCCGTTGAAAGCTTGGCGGCCTGGCGGACTTTTTCTTCGGTCGGATTGGTCGAGCCGAAGGCGATGTTCTGATATATGGTGTCGTCAAAAAGAGTAATTTCCTGGGGTATGAAGGAAATATTGTCGCGGAGAGTTTTGATGTCATAGTCGGTGATATTGGCTCCGTCTATATATATATGGCCTTCGGTCGGTTCGGCAAAACGCAGAATCAGATTGGCGACTGAACTCTTGCCGGAACCATTCATGCCGAAAATGGCCGTACGTTTGCCGGGAGGAATATCGAATGAAACATTATCCAGAACTTTGGTGCCCGAAAGTTCCAGAGTAACATGATGAAAACTGATACCGCCTTCGGAAATCGTTTTTCTGGCGCCGATTTGGGGCCGATCTTTATTGGTCTGCTTTTTGGCGTTGAAAAAATCTTCCATGCGGGAAATTTTGACATAGGCCTTCTTGGCCTCTTCCAGAGCGTAAATAATCGAAGTGATCGGCGTCGTCAGATTGTCCATGTAGAAAATAAAGACGATAAGCA
>Ga0070741_10005213_pt1 | contig 29166 bp, 36 predicted proteins | sample Coa_R1_4_FD_66440 | JGI IMG/M metagenome (GOLD analysis project Ga0070741, IMG submission 66440) | Surface soil microbial communities from Centralia Pennsylvania, which are recovering from an underground coalmine fire - Coalmine... | ecosystem: Environmental > Terrestrial > Soil > Unclassified ... | reverse complement strand
CGGTCGATCAGCTCGTCGAGCTCCTGCAGGGACCGCGCCTTCTCGACGTCGCGCTCCGCGAACGCGTCGAGCGCGACGCGGATCATCTGCTCCGCACGCTCGCCCATGTCCTCGAGCGACGAGAGGATCGCCTCGCCGCGCACCTCGAGCCCGCCCATCAGCTTCGTCAGCTTCGCGACCGTCACCGCGTAGTCCGCCATTCGCTCGAGGTGGAGGTTGACGCGCAGCATCGCGAGCACGAGCCGCAGGTCGCGGGCGACCGGCGTCTGACGGGCGAGCAGCGACTGCACGCCCTCCTCGATCCGCAGGTAGCAGCGGTCGACCTCGTCGTCGAAGCCGATCACCTCGTCGGCGAGCTCGCCGTCGCCGCGTGCGAGCGCGTTCAGCGACGAGCGCAGCGCCCGGAGGACGAGCTCGCCCTCCTCCTGGATCGCAGCCTCGAGCTGCTCGAGCTCCTCCTGGAAGGACGCGCGCACTAGCCGAACCGTCCGGTGACGTAGCCCTCGGTCCGCTCGTCGGAGGGGTGCGTGAAGATCTTCTCGGTCGAGTCGTACTCGACGAGGACGCCGTGACGGCTGCCGTCGTCCTCCACCTGAAGGCTGAAGAACGCCGTCATCTCGGCGACGCGCGCGGCCTGCTGCATGTTGTGCGTGACGATCACGAGCGTGTAGTCGCGCTTGAGCTCGTGCATGAGGTCCTCGATCGCGGAGGTCGAGATCGGGTCGAGCGCCGACGCGGGCTCGTCGAGCAGGATCACGTCCGGCTCGACCGCGATCGCGCGCGCGATGCAGAGCCGCTGCTGCTGACCGCCGGAAAGCCCGAGCGCGGAGCGCTTCAGCCGGTGCTTCACCTCGTCCCAGATCGCCGCCCGCTCGAGCGCGTGACGGACGCGGTCGTCCAGGTCGTCCTTCTTCCCGAGGATGCGCAGGCCGTAGGCGACGTTGTCGTAGATCGACTTCGGGAACGGGTTCGGACGCTGGAACACCATCCCGATCCGGCGGCGGACCTCGATCGGGTCGACGCCGTCGCCGTAGAGGTCGATCCCGTAGTAGAGGAGCTTGCCGTCGACGTTCACCGACGGGACGAGGTCGTTCATCCGGTTCAGGCAGCGGAGGAACGTCGACTTCCCGCAGCCCGAGGGGCCGATGATCGCGGTGATCGAATTCGCGTAGACGTCGAGCGTCACGTCGCGAACCGCGAGCGCGCTGCCGTACGACACCGAGAGGCCGTCGATGTCGAACACGGTGTTCCGCGCGACGGGCGGTGGAGGAGTCGACGCGACCGCGCTCACCGCTCGAAGCGGAGTCTCGGGACGCGACGGCTCTGTCACACTCATCATCCTCTTCAGTCTCCCGTTCCGCCCGCGCGCGCAGGGTGCACAGGATGTGAACAGCGTGTGACGGACCGGTGACAGGACCTCGCGCGGCGCCGCGGCCGCTGGAAAGCTGGGCGTCGTGGACGCCGCGGCGCCTCCTGCCGGCCTTCGCCGGACGCGGCACCTCGGCGACCGCCTCGGCGACAACGCGCTTCGCACGCTGACTGGCGGCGCGGCGTTCCTCGCGCTGCTCGTGATCGCCGCGATCATCTGGAAGGTGATCGACGGCGCCTGGCCGGCGGTCCACCACTTCGGGCTGCCGTTCATCTGGCACGACACCTGGAACCCGGTCTTCGGCCACGAGGCGTACGGCGCCCGCAACTTCGTGATCGGAACGCTCGTGACGTCGCTCGGCGCGATGGTCATAGCTGCGCCGCTCTCGATCGCGATCGGTCTCTTCCTCACCGAGCTCGCGCCCGCCGCGATTCGCGCGCCGATCGCGTCGCTCGTCGAGATGCTCGCGGCGGTCCCGAGCGTCGTCGTCGGCCTCTGGGGCATCCTCGTGCTCGGCCCGTTCATGCGCTCCGAGATCGAGCCGTTCCTGCACTCCGCATTCGGCTGGATCCCGCTCTTCTCCGGCGACCCGCAGCAGAGCGGCGTGCTCGTCGCGATCGTCGTCCTCACGATGATGGCGCTCCCGATCATCTCCTCGGTCTGCCGCGAGCTCTTCCTCAGCGTGCCGCAGGACGTGAAGGAGGCGGCGATCGGCCTCGGTGCGACGCGCTGGGAGATGGTGCGCGACGTCGTCGTCTACAACGTTCGCGGCGGCGTCATCGCCGGCGTCATCCTCGGCCTCGGGCGGGCGCTCGGCGAAGCGATCGCGGTCACGCAGGTGATCGGCAACTCGCTCGGGCCGTTCCACATCTCGCTCTTCCAGTCCGGGAACACGCTGGCGAGCCAGATCGCGTCCAACTACCAGGGAGCGGGGACGAACCTCCAGGTCGCCTCGCTCGTCTACCTCGCGCTGATCCTGCTCGTGATCACGTTCGTCGCGAACTTCGTGGCGCAGCGGATCGTGCACCGCTTCGAGTTCGTGCGGACGGGGGGCTCGTGAGCGAGCCGGTGACGCTCCAGGCGCGCGGGCGCGCCCGCCGCCGGCTCCGCGTCAACCGCACCGCCGAGCTCGCGTCGGTGCTCGCCGCACTCGTCGCCGTCGGCTTCCTCGCGATCCTCGTCGGCTCCGTGCTCGTGCGAGCGTTCCACGCGCTCGACTGGAACTTCTTCACCAAGGGTCCCGCGGTGTTCGGGCAGAGCGGAGGCGGGATCGCGCCGGCGCTCGTCGGCACGCTGCTCCTGGTCCTGATCGCGACGGCGATCGCGCTTCCGGTCGGCGTGCTCGTCGCGCTGTACGTCAGCGAGTTCGCACCGCCGCGGATCGCGAACCAGATCAAGCTCTGGCTCGACGTCCTCAACGGCTTCCCGTCGATCGTGATCGGGATCTTCGTCTTCGCCCTCGCCGTGAAGACGAAGGTGCCGCTGCTCGGCATCGGGCACCACCAGAGCGTCTTCGCCGGCAGCTTCGCGCTCTCGATCATCATGCTGCCGCTCGTCGCGCGGACGACGATGGAGGTGCTGGCGCTCGTCCCGAACAGCCTGCGCGAGGCGAGCTACGCGCTCGGCGTCTCGAAGTGGCGGACGGTGCTCAGCGTGATCGTCCCGAGCGCGCTCGGCGGCATCGTCACCGGCACGACGCTCGCGGTCGCCCGCGCCGCCGGCGAGACCGCGCCGCTGCTCTTCACCTGCGCAATCGCGGGCCAGCTCGTGAACTGGGACCCGTCGCTCTCGACCGCGTCGATTCCGGTGACGATCTTCGAGTACTCGGAGTCGCCCGACCGGCACCTGAACGCGCAGGCGTGGGCGGCGGCATTCGTGCTGATCGCGTTCGTCCTCGTCACGAGCCTCGTCTCGCGGGTGCTCCTCGAGCGCCAGCGCCGCAAGCTCGGCCGGGCGAGCTAGGCGCCGTCACCAGTTCGTTACCACGCCGTCACACGCTCGCAGCCCACGGCGGCAGCGATGCACGCGACCCTGGCAGCGACGTGACTACGACACAAGGAGAGAGACGTCCTATGAAGACGAAGGGAATCGCCCTTCTGCTTGCGGCCGTGGCCGCGCTCGCCGTTGCGGCCGGCGCCGGCGCGAAGCAGCAGGCGCACAACGCCACGACGATCGTGGGCGCCGGCAGCACCTTCGTGTCGCCGCTCGTCTCGACGTGGACGCCGGCCCTCGGCTCCGCCTTCGACTACACGATCCAGTACAGCCCGGTCGGCTCCGGCGCGGGGATCGCCGCGATCACCTCGCGGCAGGTCGACTTCGGCGCCTCCGACGCGCCGCTGACGCCCGACCAGTTCAACGCGTGCAACGGCTGTGTGCAGATCCCGTGGGCGCTCGCCGGCACCGCGGTCCCCTACAACATCCCGGGCCTGCAGCTTCCGAAGAACACGAACCTGCACCTCTCGGGTGACGTGATCGCGAAGATCTACATGGGGCAGATCACGAACTGGAGCGACCCTGCGATCAAGGCGCTCAACCCCAAGGCGACGATCCCGGACCTGAAGATCACCCCGGTCTACCGCACCGGGAACTCCGGGACGACCTACAACTTCACCGACTACCTGAGTGCGGTTAGCCCCGCGTGGAAGTCGAGCATCGGTGCCGGCCAGGCAGTGAACTGGCCCGCGGGCACCGGCGCGAGCGGCTCCTCGGGCGTCGCCGGCGTCGTCGCGAACACGCCCGGCGCGCTCTGCTACGTGGACACCGCGTTCGCGCTCTCGAGCCACCTGCGCTTCGCGGCGATCAAGAACGCGGCCGGGAACTTCATCAACCCGAGCATCCGCAACGTCGCCGCCGCCGGCGACGCGGTCAAGTCCGTCCCCGCGAACAACGAGCTCCACATCGTCAACCCGCCGAAGGCGCTCGCGAACGCCTATCCGATCGCGACCTACACGTACATCATCCTCCCGACGAAGTCGTCGAAGGCGGCCGAGCTCCGGAAGATGGTGTTCTGGGCGCTGACCCAGGGCCAGGCCGGGAAGTACACGGCGAAGCTCTGGTTCGCACCGATCCCGAAGACGGTGCTCGTCGCGTCGGAGAAGGCGCTGAAGCAGATCTCGCCCGCCACGTAGCACTGCAGTCCTCCTCCAAAGGAACGACGAGGGGCGCCGAAAGGCGCCCTTCGCGTTAGAGTCGCGGTGTGCGGACGCAGGCGCTGATCGAGGCGTACAACGACGCGTGGAACCGTCAGGACCTCGACGCGCTCTGCGCGTTCCACGCGGACGAGATCGTCTTCGAGAACCACACCGCAGGGGAACGCGCCGAGGGCGCCGACGCGGTGCGGGCGCACATCGGCGGCATCTTCGAGCGCTGGCCGACGCTCCGGTTCAGCACACGGGCGCTCTACCCGGCCGACGACTTCGCGGTCTGCGAATGGACGGCGCAAGCCGTCCGCGACGACGGGCAGCGGATCGAGTGGGACGGGGTAGACGTCTTCCCCCTGCGCGGCGGGAAGATCCTGCGGAAGGACGTCTACTCGGCGTCCCACGCGCCGCGAACCCTCGGAACCGCCGGCTGACGCCCGGTGTAGTCGAGGACGGTGGAGGGCCGTCCACTCGAGGAGCGCGAGCTCGTGCGCCGCGCCCGGCGTGGGGACGAGCGCGCCTTCGCGGAGCTCGTACGCATGCACCAGGAGATCGCCTTCAGAGTCGCCTACCTCGTCTGCGGCGCGGACGCCGAGGATGCGGTGCAGGACGGTGTGCTCAAGGCCTGGCGCGCACTCGGGCGTTTCCGCCCCGGTGCGCCCTTCCGGCCGTGGCTCCTGCGCATCGTCTCGAACGAGGCGCGCAACCGTCGCCGCTCGGCGGGTCGCCGCGCGGCGCTCGCCATGCGCGCCGAGCGCCAAGACGCCTCGGGGGGCGCGGCCCCGTCCCCCGAGGCCGCCGTCCTCGCCGCCGACGAGCGCGTGCGGCTGCTCGCCGCGCTCGAGGCGCTTCCGGACGACGCTCGCCTGACTCTCGTGTGCCGCTACCTGCTCGACCTGTCCGAGGAGGAGACGGCGGCGGCGCTCGGTGTCCGCCGGGGCACGGTCAAGTCGCGCGTCTCGCGCGCGCTCGACCGCTTGAGGGAGTCCTATGGAGCGTGAGCTTCGCGCGCTTCGCGTCGACTGGCCGGACACGCCGGACGTCGCCTCGCGGCTCGAGCTCCGGCGGCGTCGCCGCCTCCTTCTCCCGGCGGCCGCGCTCGCGGCCGTGGCGGTCGCCGCCGCATTCGCCGTGCCGCAGTCGCGAAGCGCGATCCTCCGCTTCTTCCACCTTCGCGGCGTCACCGTGGAGCAGGTCGGCACGTTGCCGCGCGCCGACGAGCGGCCGCTCGCGGCCGGCCTCGGCGTGGAGATCGGGGAGAGCCGCGCACAGATCGTGCTCGGCGGCCCCTTCCTGCCCGCACGCCGCGGCGCGCTCTACGAGCGCGACGGCGTCGTCTCGACCCTCCTGCGCGGGCCGGTGCTGCTGTCCGAGTTCGGCGCGCCGGAGTTCCTGAAGAAGTTCGCGACCTCCGGGGTCGAGTGGCTCGAGGTCGCGCCGGGCGTGCAGGGCCTCTGGATCGCGGGCGCCCGCCACGTCGTCTTCTTCCCGGGCGCGTCGCCGCGCCTCGCCGGCAACGTGCTCGCCTGGGCGACGGAAGGCCGGACCTTCCGCCTCGAGGGCCGCGGACTGACGAAGGACGCTGCGCTTCGGCTCGCGCGGGAGATCCTCGGAACCGGCTCCTCCTGACGGGTGTAGGAGGGGCATGCGCACTTCACTGCTCATCCTGCTCACACTGATCTGCATCCCCGCCGCCTCGGCCGCGGGGCCGTGGCTCGGCACCGCGTCGAACGGCGTCGCCGAGTACACCGCGAACGTCCACGGGACGACCACGGTCGTCGCGGCCGGCTCGCACAGGCTCACGCTCACCGGCAAGTGGGGTTTGCCGCGCGTGACGATGAACAACGACGTCGGCGGGCTCTCGGCGGACGGCGGCACCCTCGTCCTCGCCGAGCGCGACGGCGGCGTCCACCAGAACGGCGAGCTCGCCGGGACGACGGCGTTCGCCGTCGTCGGCACGAAACCGCTGCGGCTGCGGACGGTCGTCAGGCTGAGGGGCGACTTCGGCTTCGACGCGCTTTCGCCGGGCGGTCGGATGCTCTTCCTCGTCCAGCACGTCTCGCAGGAGGACCTGTTCCGGTACCGCGTGCGTGCGTACGACCTCGCGAAGGAGAGGCTCCTGCCGCGCGTGATCGCCGACAAGCGGCAGCGGGACTGGACCATGAACGGCTATCCCGTCGGCCGCGCGTCGACGCGGGACGGCCGCTGGGTGTACACGTTCTACGGCAACCAGGACAACTACCCGTTCGTCCACGCGCTCGACACCGTCAACCGGACGGCGATCTGCGTCGGGATCCCCTTCGATTGGGCCGCCGACCAGCGCGAGATCTCGTCGGCGACGCTTCAGATCAAGGGCGGGAAGCTCGCGATCGGCGATCGCTTCCTGCTCGACCGAACGACGTTCGAGGTCACGAAGACGTAGGGAAGACGCAACGCACCTCGAGGCCCTCGCCGCGGCGGCTCCGGGCCTCGACGGTGCCTCCCGCCGCGGTGATGACGTGCTTCACGATCGCGAGCCCGAGCCCCGTGCCGCGCGAGGCTCGGGCCGCGTCCGCGCGCCAGAAGCGCTCGAAGAGACGGACGAGGTCCGCCTCCGACACGCCGACGCCGTCGTCGGAGCCGCTCAACGTGGTGGTGCCGTCGCCGCGGCCGACGGAGAAGCGAAACGTCGACCCGTGGCCTGCGTAGCGGATCGCGTTCTCGACCAGGTTCTCGGCGACGATGCGGAGCATTCGCGGGCGGAGCGGCAGGTCGATGCCGTCGTCGCCGCCGGCCTCCAGCTTGACGCCCGCGCGCGCGGCGGCGTCCTCGTGCTTGTCCAGCACCTCCCGGAGGATCGGCAGCGCGTTCGTGTGGCCGAGCGCGACCACCTCGCGTCCGCTCTCGAGCTCCGACAGGAACAGGATCTCGTCGATCAGCGTCCCGGCGTTCTCGACCTCCTCCCGCGCCTGCTCGAGCAGCGCGGCGACGTCGGCCCCGGGCAGCTCCGCCGTCTCGAGGAGCGCGAGGATGCGCGCGAGCGGCGTACGGAGCTCGTGAGAGACCGCGGCGGTAAAGCCGGTGCGGAGCTCGTCGTACGACGGCTCCGCACCCATGGGCCTGACGGCTTGATCCGTCTCTTCGCCGTCACCCCAGCGATCTCCTGCGTTCACCACGTCGTCACCAATTCGACACGGATCGCACCGGACACCCCGGTCTATCGTAGGGATGTGGCCAAGATCCTGATCGTCGAGGACGACAGCGTGATCGCGGACAGCATGGCCCGGCACCTCTCCGCCGCAGGATTCGACCCCGTCGTCGTCGGGCGCGGCGAGCTGGGTCTCGCCCGGCTTCGGTTCGAGATGCCGGACGTCTGCGTGCTCGACCTGATGCTGCCGGAGCTCGACGGCTGGAAGCTGATCGAGACGGCGCGCGCCGAGGGAATCGGCACGCCGATCGTCGTCGTGTCGGCGCGCGGCACCGAGCACGACCGCGTGCACGCGCTCGAGATCGGCGCGGACGACTACCTCGTGAAGCCGTTCTCGATGCGCGAGCTCGTCGCGCGCGTCGGTGCCGCTGCACGGCGCGGCGTGCGGCCGGCGGAGGAACGCCGCGGCGAGGCGATCGAGATCGAGGAGCTGCGGATCGACCCGCGCGAGGTGCAGGCGTACGTCGACGGCGCGAGCGCCGAGCTGACGCCGACGGAGTTCAGGCTGCTCTACACGCTCGCACTCGACCGCGGTCGCGTCGTCACACGCGACGAGCTTCTGCAGAAGGTCTGGGGGCGGCGCGAGACGCACCGCGACCGGACCGTCGACGTCTTCGTCCGCCGCCTCCGCCAGAAGATCGACCGGATCGCGCCGCAGCACTCGTTCATCCAGACGCGGTTCGGCGTCGGGTACAAGCTGGAGCCGGAACCGAAGGCCTAGCGCGCGGTGTAATCGCGGCGTGCGCGTGCTCGCACCGATCGCCGCCGCGTTCGTCGTTGCCGCCGCGGCGGCCGCCGCCGACCCGAAGCTGTACGAGGCATCCCTCGCCTACGCGAAGTGCATGCGCGCGCACGGCGTGCCGCAGCCCAACCCCGACCGGAACGGCGACATCCACCTGACGCCGGCGGACGAGCGGCGGCTCCGCCGGGTCGGCCGTGCGAAGGTGCAGGCGGCGGACGAGGTCTGCTTCGACCTCCACCTGAAGGGCGTCGTCAGCACGAAGCCGCTGTCGCCGCTCGCGCAGGCACGCGCGCTCGACGTGCTTCGCGAGCTCGCCGCGTGCATGCACGCGTTCGGCTACGAGGAAGGCGAGCCCGTCGTCCGGAACCTCAGCCGCGGCCGCGCGTTCTTCGGGTTCGACCGGCCGGCCACGGGCGGTGCGCCGGGGAAGCCGCTCGCGCGGGCGCAGCGGACGTGCGAGGCGCGGGTCGACATGGCTCGGCGCATCGACGAGATCGTCAAGGCAGACCGCGGCCCGTACTGATTACGCTCCCGCCGGTGCAGTTCGACCTGGCGGCGGAGCAGCGCCAGATTCAGGCGCTGGCGCGGGACTTCGCGCGGGACGCGATCGAGCCGCATGCCGCGGAATGGGACCGGGCACACGGGTTTCCACGAGAGCTGCTCGCGCAGCTCGCGGCTGTCGGCCTCCTTGGCGTCTGCGTGCCGCAGGCCTACGAGGGGGGCGGGGCCGACTTCCTGTCGTACGTCCTCGTCCTCGAGGAGCTGTCGCGCGCGGATGCGGGCGTCGGCGTCACCGTCGCCGTGCACACGAGCGCGTGCACGCTGCCGATTCTCTCGTTCGGAACGGACGCACAACGGGAGCGGTTCGTGCCCCCGCTCGCGCGCGGGGACGCGATCGGCGCCTTCGCGCTCACCGAGTCGGGCTCGGGCTCCGACGCCGGGGCGCTGACGACGCGTGCCGACCGCGTCGACGGAGGCTGGAAGATCAGCGGCGCGAAGCAGTGGATCACGAACGGCGGCTTCGGCGGGACGGTCCTCCTCTTCGCCCGGACCGACCCCGAGACGAAGGGGGCGCGCGGCATCTCCGCCTTCCTCGTCGACGGCGACGATGTCGAGGTGACCCACGAGACCGAGAAGCTCGGGCTCAACTCGTCGCAGACGGTCGACCTCGCGCTCGCGGGCGTCGTGGTCGAGGACGACCGCCTGCTGCACGAGGAGGGTCGCGGCTTCCGTGTCGCGATGTCGACGCTCGACGGCGGCCGGATCGGGATCGCGGCGCAGGCCGTCGGGATCGCGCAGGCCGGCTACGACGTCGCAAGCGCGTACGCGAAGGAGCGGCAGGCGTTCGGACGCCGCATCGGCGAGTTCGAGGCGATCCAGTGGAAGCTCGCGGACATGTCGACGGAGATCGACGCCGCGCGGCTGCTGACGTACCGGGCGGCGTGGCTGAAGGACCAGGGGAAGCCGCACACGGAGGCCGGCGCGAAGGCGAAGCTGTTCGCGTCCGAGACGGCACGGCGCCAGACGGCGGAGGCGATCCAGATCCTCGGCGGCTACGGGTACACGAAGGAGTTCCCGGTCGAGCGCTACTACCGTGATGCGAAGGTGACCGAGATCTACGAAGGGACGAGCGAGATCCAGCGTCTCGTCATCGCGCGCGAGCTGCTCGGGTTGCGCGCGTGACGCGCAGGCGCGACGAGCCCGTGCGCCTGACGCGCATCTACACGCGCGGCGGCGACCACGGCGAGACGTCGCTCGGCGACGGATCACGCGTGTCGAAGCTCGACCCGCTCGTCAAGGCCTACGGCGCCGTCGACGAGCTGAACTCGCTGCTCGGGTGGGCCCGCGTCGCCGTCGGCGACACGCTCGAGCACGTCCAGAACGAGCTGTTCGACCTCGGGGCGGACCTCTCCGTCCCCTACGCGGCGGGAGACGGAAGGCTGCGCGTGACGCAGGCGTACGTCGACCGGCTCGAGGCCGCGTGCGACGAGGCGAACGCACCGCTGCCGGAGCTGAAGAGCTTCGTCCTGCCCGGCGGGACCGAGGGAGCGGCGCGGCTGCACGTCGCGCGGGCAGCCTGCCGGCGGGCCGAGCGGGAGGTGATCGAGGCGGGCCGGGCGCGGCCGGTGAACCCGCTCGCCGCGGTCTACCTGAACCGGCTCTCGGACCTCCTGTTCATCCTGGCGCGCGCGGAGAACCGCGGCGAGGAGCCGCTCTGGCGGCCGGGAGCCTCATCCATCGACCTCGAGTCGAGGTAGAGACCGTCGCCGCGACCGTAGAATCGACGGCGCGGATGGCGACGGGGGCGAAGACGTTCTCGACGATCTCGGGAATCGACGTGGCGCCGGTCTACACGGCCGACGACGTCGCGCTCGACTACGTCCGCGACCTCGGCGACCCCGGCGCGTTCCCGTACTCCCGCGGCATCTACGAGACGATGTACCGCGGCCGGCTCTGGACGATGCGCCAGTTCGCGGGCTTCGGCACCGCGGAGGAGACGAACGCGCGGTTCCGGTACCTGCTCGACCACGGGCAGACCGGCCTCTCGACCGCCTTCGACATGCCGACGCTCATGGGCTACGACTCGGATCACCCTCGCGCGCTCGGCGAGGTCGGTCGCGAGGGCGTCGCGATCGCCTCGCTCGAAGACATGGCCACGCTCTTCGACGGCATCCCGCTCGGAGAGGTGTCGACCTCGATGACCATCAACTCGCCCGCAGCGATCGTGCTCGCGTTCTACGTCTGCGTCGCCGAGCGCCAGGGCGTTCCGCGCTCGGAGCTGCGCGGCACGGTGCAGACCGACATCCTCAAGGAGTACATCGCGCAGAAGGAGTGGATCTTCCCGCCCGAGCCGTCGATGCGGCTCGTGACCGACATGATCGAGTGGTGCACGCGCGAGCTCCCGCGGATGCACCCGATCTCGATCTCCGGCTACCACATCCGCGAGGCCGGCTCGACCGCAGCGCAGGAGCTCGCGTTCACGCTCGCGAACGGCTTCGCCTACGTCGAGTGGGCGCTCGCGCGGGGCCTCCACGTCGACGAGTTCGCGCCGCGGCTTTCCTTCTTCTTCAACGCGCACCTCGACTTCTTCGAGGAGATCGCGAAGTACCGCGCCGCGCGGCGTATCTGGGCGCGCGAGCTGCGCAGCAGGTACGGCGCGCAGGACGAGCGATCGCTCCGGCTGCGCTTCCACACGCAGACGGCCGGCGTCTCGCTGACCGCGCAGCAGCCCGAGGTCAACATCGTGCGGACGGCGCTCGAGGCGCTCGCCGCGGTGCTCGGCGGCACGCAGTCGCTGCACACGAACTCGTTCGACGAGGCGCTCGCGCTGCCGACCGAGGATGCCGTGCGGCTCGCGCTGCGGACGCAGCAGGTGATCGCACACGAGACCGGGGTCGTGAACGCGGCCGATCCCCTCGGCGGCTCGTACTTCCTCGAATCGCTCACGAACGAGCTCGAGCGGCAGGCGTACGACTACTTCGCGCGCATCGACGAGCTCGGCGGCGTGCTGGCCGCGATCGAGGACAACTTCTTCCAGCGCGAGATCGCGGAGGCGTCGTTTCGCTACCAGCAGGAGGTCGAGGCGGGGGAGCGCGTGATCGTCGGCGTCAACAGGTTCACCGTCGACGAGGACGACCAGCCGCCGCTGCTCAAGATCGACCCGGCGCTCGAGCGCAAGCAGGTCGAGCGGGTGCGGGCGCTGCGCGGGCGGCGTGAGACGCGCGCGGTGGAGGCGGCGCTCGCACGGCTGAAGGAGGACGCCGCGCGGCCCGACAGGAACCTGCTTCCGGCGATCGTCGACGCCGCGAAGGCCGACGTGACCCTCGGAGAGATGTGCGATGCGCTGAGGGAGGTGTGGGGCGTGTGGCGCGAGACGCCCGTCTTCTGATGGCCGGCCGCGTCCGCGTGGTGATCGCGAAGGTCGGGCTCGACGGGCACGACCGCGGCGCGAAGGTGATCGCCCGGGCGCTTCGCGACGCCGGCATGGAGGTGATCTACACCGGGTTGCACCAGACGCCTGAGCAGGTGGTGGAGACCGCGATCCAGGAGGATGCGGATGCGATCGGGATCTCGATCCTCTCGGGCGCGCACATGACCCTCGTCCCGCGGATCGTCGACCTTCTGCGCGAGCGCGGCGCCGGCGACGTCCTCGTCGTCGTCGGCGGGACGATCCCCTCGGACGACGTCGGCGAGCTGAAGCGCCTCGGAGTCGCGGAGGTGTTCACCCCGGGCGCCCCCACGCGCGACATCGTTGCCTTCCTCCAGTCGCGCGTCGCGGCATAGTTCCGCGCGGTGAAGATCGCGGTTTGCGTCAAGGCGGTGCCCGATGCTGCGGCCGGGCGGCGGATCGACGAGGCGACGAAGCGCCTCGACCGGAGCGGCGAGCTCGCGCTCTCCGACTTCGACTCCCACGCCGTCGAAGAGGCGTTGCGCGTGAAGGAGACGAGCGGCGACGCCGAGGTCGTCGTGGTCTCGATGGGGCCCGAGCGCGCGATCGAAGCGGTGCGGAAGACGCTCGCGATGGGGGCCGACCGGGCGGTGATCGTCAGCGACGACGCGCTCGCCGGCGCCGACCTCCTCGTCACCGCGAGAGCGCTCGCGGGGGCGCTCGAGCGCGAGCAGGCCGATCTCGTGCTGTTCGGGCAGCAGTCGGCCGACGGCGACGGCGCCTGCCTCTGGGCCGCCGTCGCCGAGTACCTGCGCCGGCCGGCGATCTCGCAGGTGTCGGAGCTCGAGGTCGGGGGTGATGCCGTCACGGGCAAGCGGCAGACCGAGTTCGGCTACGAACGCGTGCGCGCGCCGCTGCCGGCGGTCGTCGCGGTCTCCGACGCGATCAACGAGCCGCGGTACCCGTCGCTCAAGGGAATCATGGGCGCGAAGAACAAGCCGCAGGAGAGGATCGCGGCGGCCGACATCGGCGGCGCGACGACGCCGCGGACGACGGTGCTCGCACTCGCGTCGCCGCCGCCGCGCGGCGAGAGCCGCCGGATCGAGGACGGGTCGGCAGCCGACGCGGCGCAGGCGATCCTCGAGTTCCTCGCGGAGAAGCGCGTGCTGTGAAGCTGCTCGTCTTCCTCGAGCATCACGACGGCGCCGTGACGAAGGCGTCGCTCGGCGTGCTCGCGAAGGCCCGGGCGCTCGGCGACGCTGCCGGGGTCGTCGTCGGATCGGGCGTACGCGGTGCGGCGGAGGCTGCAGGCGGTCTCGTGTACGCCGCCGACGACGAGCGGCTCGCAGCGCCCCTGCCCGCACCGCGCGTCGACGTGCTCGCGAAGCTCGTCCGCGACGAGGGCTTCGACGCCGTCCTGTTCGCGCAGTCCGTGCTGGCGGCCGACGTCGCCGCCGGGCTTGCCGCACGGCTCGACGCGGGCCTGAACTGGGACCTCGTCGACCTCGTGGAGGAGGGCGGCGCGCTCGTCGGCAAGCGCCCGGCGCTTGCCGATTCGGTCTGGGTCGACGCCGGCTGGTCGTCGGCGCCCGCGCTGGCGACCTTCCGGTCCGGCACGTTCGACCCGGCGTCCGATGCGCCGGCGGGAGACGTTCGCGACGCCGCGATCGAGCTGGAGGCGCACTCGCTGCTCGCGGAGCTCGTGGAGACCGTGCGGGACGAGGACGGCGGCGGTCCGTCGATCGAGGACGCCGACGTCATCGTCGCCGGCGGCCGTGGCCTCGGCGGGCCCGAGAACTTCGTGCTCGTCGAGGAGCTCGCGGCCGCGCTCGGCGGTGCCGTCGCAGCCACGCGGGCGGTCGTCGACGCCGGCTGGTACCCGTACGCGACGCAGGTGGGGCAGACGGGAAAGACGGTCTCGCCGAAGCTCTACGTCGCGGTCGGGATCTCCGGCGCGATCCAGCACAAGGTGGGGATGCAGGGCTCCGGCGTCGTCGTCGCGATCAACAAGGACCCGCACGCGCCGATCTTCGAGTACGCCGACCTCGGCGTCGTCGGCGACCTGCACGAGATCGTCCCGAAGCTGACCGAGCTCGTCCGGTCGCGCACGTGAGGCCTTCCGACTTCCCGCCGCCGTGGCGGGTGGACGAGGCGATCGCGCAGCCCTCGGACGACGAGCCGATCGAGGTCGACTTCCTCGTCGTCGGCGCAGGGCCGGCAGGGCTCGCCGCGGCGATCCGCCTGGGCCAGCTCGCGCCCGACACGTCGGTGGCGGTGCTCGAGAAAGGGAAGCGGCCCGGCGCGCACCTGCTCTCGGGCGCGGTGATGCGGCCCGAGCCGCTGCGCGCTCTCGCCGGCGAAGACTTTCCGTCCTACGGGCGCGTTCCCGGCGAGGCGGTCTACTTCCTGACCGCGTCGCGCGCGGTGCGGATCCCGGTCCCGCCGACGATGCGCAACCACGGCAACGTCGTCGTCTCGCTCTCGCAGCTCGGCCGCTGGCTCGCGGAGAAGGCGGAAAGCGGGGGAGCGATGCTCTTGCCGGAGACGGCGGCGGTCTCGCTGCTCGTCGACGACGGGCGCGTCGTCGGCGTCCGCACCGGCGACAAGGGCCGCGGGCGCGACGGCGAGCGCCTCGGGCGGTTCGAGCCGGGCTCGGACGTCCGCGCGCGCGTGACTCTCCTGTGCGAGGGCACGGCGGGGCACCTGACGGCGGCGGCGCTCTCCCACTTCGGGTTGCAGGGATCGAGCCCGCAGGTGTGGGCGCTCGGGGTGAAGGAGGTCTGGCGGGTCGCGCGGCCGCTCCGGCGCGTCATCCATACGCTGGGGTGGCCGCTGCGCGCCGGCGCGCGCTACCGCGAGTTCGGCGGGTCGTTCGTCTACCCGATGGGCGACGACATGGTCGCACTCGGCATGGTGGTCGGACTCGACTATCGCGACGCGGAGCTGTCGGTGCACGACCTGCTGCAGGAGCTGAAGACGCATCCGCTCGTGCGCGGGCTGCTGGAGGGCGGCGAGCGCGTCGGGTGGGGGGCGAAGACGATCCCCGAGGGCGGCTTCGTGGCGCTGCCGCGCGCGTTCCACGCGCCGGGCCTCCTTCTCTGCGGCGACGGCGTCGGGCTCGTCAACGTCCCGGCGCTCAAAGGGATCCACTACGCGGTCGAGTCGGGGAGGCTCGCGGCGGAGGCGGCGGCCGGCGGCGACCTCGCGTCGTACGACCGCGCGCTGCGCGAGTCGTTCGTGTGGGAGGACCTGCGCGGTGTTCGCAACATGCGCCAGGCGTTTGCGGGCGGGTTCTGGCGCGGGTCGCTGTCGGCGGGGCTGGCGACCGTCTCGCGCGGCGCCGTTCCGTTCGGCGACCGCGCGACGGAGCCCGATGCGGACCAGGAGCTCTTCCGGACCGACCGGGCGTCGGCGTACCCGCAAGGCGACGGGAAGCTGACCTTCGACAAGCTGTCATCCGTCTTCCTCTCGGGTAACCGCACGCGCGACGACCAGCCGAATCACATCCGGCTCCAGACTGAGGTGCCCCGGACGCTGGCGGAGATGTGGGTGCGGCTCTGCCCGGCGCAGGTGTACGAGCTCGCGGAGCCTGCGGACGGCGACGGCGGAGGCGGCGCCCCCGCGGATCGCGTCGGCGTCCGCGTCACCCCCTCGAACTGCGTCCAGTGCGGTGCGATCAGCGCCAAGGGCGGCCGGCTGACGCCACCGGAAGGCGGCTCAGGCCCCGAGTACTCGCTGACGTAGGCGGCGGCGGTGGGCTGCCCAGCGGCTGCCGCTCGTCCTGTCCCGCGCGAACGAACCTCGCGTACGCATCCTGCGCGGCCGCAGGCGACGACCCGAACCGGCTCAGCAGCCCGTCCACCGCGAGGAATGGGGGCGCGAAATCGAGCCCGGCCGTCGCACGGTAACTGCTCCACGGCCACGCGGCGACATCGCGCACGATCCCGGCGCGCACGGGGTTCAGGACGACGTACCGACACGCCGCGGCGTAGTACTCGTCCGTCTCGACGCGCGCGTCCCAGAAGCGCCGGCCGAACAGGTGGTTCGACCGCCCGTGCCTCGAGTTGAACATCAGCGCGTAGATGCCGTTGAGCTCGCACATTCCACGCGAAAGACCGGTCTCGTCCAGCTGCAAGACGAGGTGGTAGTGGTTCGTCATCAAGACGTAGGCGTGGATCGTCCAGCGGTGGCGCCGCGCCGCCCGCGCGAGGCAGCCGAGGAAGGTGCGCCGGTCCTCGTCGCCGAGGAAGATCGGCTGCTTGTTGTTGCCTCTCGCGCCGACGTGGTAGTAGCCACCCGGCACCTCGATTCGTGGGCGGTACATCGCCGTCCATGATCGGCGCCCGCGCGCGTCACCGCACCGTCCGTGGACAAGTTGTCGCACTCTTGTCACGGCGGCTGCCGCCAGACACGGCCGCGCCGGCCGTGGCTAGATTCGGCAGGTGATCACGTCGGTCGACAACCCACGCGTGAAGGACGTCGTGCGGCTGCGACGAGGGCGCGAGCGCCGGCGCGCGGGGCTCTTCGTGGCGGAAGGCCGGCGCGAGGTGGAGCGTGCCGCCGCCGCGGGGCTCACGATCGTCGCGACGTACTTCGCGCCGACGCTGATCGAGTGGCCGGACGGCGAGGAGGTGAGCGAGCGCGTGCTCGAGAAGATGGCCTACCGTGCCGAGCCCGAGGGCGTGCTCGCGGTCGTCCAGGCGCCGCGCCGCGAGCTTCCGCGGGACGGCACCCTCTTCCTCGCCGCCGTCGGGATCGAGAAGCCGGGCAACCTCGGCGCGCTCGCGCGCACCGCGGCGGCGGCCGGCGTCGACGCGCTCCTCGTCGCTGAGGCGCAGGCGGACCCGTGGAACCCGAACGCGATTCGCGCCTCCACGGGCGCCGTCTTCGCCCTCGCGATCGTCGAGGCGACGCTCGACGAGGTGCGCGCGCTCCCGGCCGAGCTGCTCGCAACCGCGCCCGACGCGCCGACGGCGTACACCGACGCCGACCTCACCTCGCCGCTCACGGTCGCCGTCGGCTCCGAGGACGACGGCCTTCCTCGAGCCTGGCTTGAGGCTGCCGACCGCCGAATCGCGATCCCGCTGGCACCGACCGCCGTCGACAGCCTCAACGCGGCGACGGCGGCTGCGATCGTCCTCTTCGAGGCACGGCGGCAACGTGCTCACGCGTGACGACGTCACCCGCGCCCGTGCGACGATCGCGGACCGGCTCACGCGAACGCCGACGCTCCACTCCCGCGCCCTCGGGGCCCACCTGAAGTGCGAGCTCTTCCAGCCGACCGGGTCGTTCAAGGCGCGCGGAGCGCTGAACAGGCTGAGCTCGTTCACCGCGGACGAGCGTCGGCGCGGCGCGATCACGATCTCGGCCGGGAACCACGCACAGGCGGTTGCGTGGGCCGCCGCCCAGCAGGGCGTCGACGCGCTGATCGTGATGGCGAGCACGGCGTCGCCGCAGAAGATCGCCGCGACGCGCTCCTACGGCGCGACGATCGACCTCGAGGCCGAGACGTGGATCGGCGCGTTCGAGCGACTGCCGCTGCTGATCGAGCAGACGGGGCGCGCGCTCGTCCACCCGCACGACGACCCGCTCGTCGCAGCCGGCGCCGGAACGATCGGGCTCGAGATCGAAGAGGACGTGCCGGACGCCGACGCGGTCGTGGTGCCTGTCGGGGGCGGTGGGATGATCGCGGGCATCCAGGCAGCGATCGGCGAACGCCGGCGCGTGATCGCGGTCGAGCCGGCGAGGGCGAGCACGTTTCGCGCCGCAGTCGACGCGGGTCACCCGGTCACGCTCGAACCGACCTCGCTCGCCGACGGCTGCAATGCAGCGCGCCTCGGCGACCTGGCGTTCGCGCTCTGCCGGCACCTCGAGCACGTCGTCGTCTCCGAGGAGGAGATCGAGGAGGCGTTCCGCGCGCTCTACGCGCACGCGAAGCTCGCCGTCGAGCCGGCCGCTGCCGTCGGCCTCGCCGCGCTCCTGTCGCACAAGATCCGAGCCGAGACTCCAGTTGTCGTCGTCAGTGGAGGCAACGTCGACGCGGAAATCGCCTCTGGTATCCTGGGTTCGAGATGAAGGCCGACATCCATCCCGAGTACGTCCTCGCATCGGTGCATTGTTCGTGCGGCAACTCGTTCGTGACCCGGTCGACGAAGCCGGAGCTCAACGTCGAGATCTGCGCCCAGTGCCATCCGTTCTACACGGGCAAGCAGAAGGTCGTCGACACCGGCGGCCGCGTCGCGCGCTTCCAGCGCCGCCTCGAGAAGGCCGGCCGCGCGCCTGCCGGGGCGGGTCGCGCCGCTTCCGAGTAGCGATGGCACAGGCGATCGGCGGCCAGGCCGTCCTCGAGGGCGTGATGATGCGCGGACCGCGCAACTGGGCGGTCGCCGTTCGCACCCCCGACGGCGATATCGCGCAAGTCGCCCGAGCGATCGACCCGCTGATGGCGCGCCACTGGGCGCTGCGGCTGCCGATCGTCCGCGGCGTCGTCGCCCTCGGCGAGAGCCTCGCAATCGGCTTCCGCGCCCTCTCCGTCTCCGCCAACTACGCGGCGCAGGAGGAACAGGCGGGGGAGGAGGAGCCGGCGGAGATCGGCCGCTGGGCGCTCGTCTTCAGCTTCGCCGTCGCGATCGGCTTCGCCGTGATGCTGTTCAAGGTCAGCCCCGCTCTGCTGGCCGACCTGCTGCCGATCAAGAGCGGCGGCTGGTTCGTCATCGTCGAGGGCCTGATCAGGGTGACGATCTTCGTGCTCTACCTGACGCTCCTCAGCTTCATCCCGTCGCTCCGGCGCGTGTTCCAGTACCACGCCGCCGAGCACAAGGCGATCAACGCCTACGAAGCGGGGGAGGAGCTCACGCCCGAGGTGACGCAGCGCCACTCGCTGATCCACCCGCGCTGCGGCACCGCGTTCCTGCTGTGGGTGATGGTGATCGGCGTGTTCGTCTTCGCGCTCTTCGGCCGCCCCGCCTGGTACTGGCTGATCGTCTCGCGCATCGCGCTTCTGCCGGTGATCGCGGGGATCGCGTACGAGCTCATCCGGTTCGCGGGGAAGCACAGCGAGAACCGCTTGCTCATGACCGCGCTCGCGCCGGGCCTGTGGCTGCAGCGCCTGACGACACGCGAGCCGACGCTCGACCAGCTCGAGGTCTCGATTCGCGCGCTGCGCGAGGTCCTGGAACGCGAGGGGCGGCTGGCCCCCGCCGATCGACGTGTGGAGGTGATGGCGTAGTGGCAACGGAACGGACTGTCGAGGTCGAGTGGATCGGCGCCTTCCTCGACGGCGAGGGCAAGATCGTCTCCTCGACGAGCGGCAAGCTGCCCGAGCTCGAGGTGTCGTGGGCGGGACGCACGGACGAGGAGTCGGGCCTGACGAGCCCGGAGGAGCTCCTCGCCGCCGCGCACGCTTCGTGCTTCTCGATGGCGCTCGCCGCCGGTCTCGTCGGCGGCGGCTGGGAGCCGCTCGAGATCAAGACGTCCGCCACCGTCGGCCTCGAGGTCGGCATCGGGATCGTCAGCTCGAAGCTGACGGCGACCGTCGAGATCGACGGCGAGATCCCGGACGACAAGCTTCGCGAGGTCGCAGAGCGGGCGAAGCTCACGTGCCCGGTCTCGAAGGCGCTCGCGGGGATCGAGATCACGCTCGAGCTGCCGCAGCTGCCGCCGCCCGAAGACGAGGCCGAAGAGGGCGCGGAGGTCGGCGCCGCCGCCGACGAATAGGGTGCCGCGGACCGCCCGGGTACGCTGGGCGCCGCGATGACACCGCTCGAGAAGCTCGTCGACGAGCTCGAGCGCTCGTACACGGAGGCGCTCGAGCGGCAGGCGGACCCGGCCGTCTACAACGACCACCGCGAAGCGGCGGCCGTCGGGCGTCGCCTGAAGGAGCTCGAGGGCCCGTACAGGCTGGCGCAGGCATGGCGGCAGGCGCACGCGGATCTCGACGCCGCGCGCGGCGACGCCGAGCTCGCGGAGATGATCTCCGACTACGAGGCCGAGGTCGCGCGGCTCGAGGAGGAGCTGAAGCTGTCGCTCGTCGAGCGCGACCCGGCGGACGACAAGGACGTGATCGTCGAGGTGCGCCAGGGCGTCGGCGGCGACGAGGCCGGCCTCTGGGCGGCGGACGTGGCGCGGATGCTCCAGCGCTACGCGGACCGGCGGGGGTTCAAGTGGGAGGAGCTCGAGGTGAGCCCGAACGACGGCCACGGGATCAAGGAGGGCACGTACGCGGTCAAGGGCGACGGCGCGTACTCGGTGTTCAAGTTCGAGGGCGGCACGCATCGCGTGCAACGCGTGCCGGACACGGAGTCGCAGGGACGGATCCACACCTCGACCGCGACGGTCGCGGTGATGCCCGAGGCGGAGGACGTCGACGTGCACATCGAGGAGAAGGATCTGAAGATCGACGTGTTCCGCTCGTCGGGGCCCGGCGGCCAGTCGGTGAACACCACCGACTCGGCGGTGCGGATCACGCACGTCCCGTCGGGAATCGTGGTGGCGATGCAGGACGAGCGCTCGCAGCTGCAGAACCGCGACAAGGCGATGCGCGTGCTGCGTGCGCGGCTCTACGAGGCGGAGCGTGAGCGCCGGCAGGCCGAGCAGGCGGCCGTGCGACGTGCGCAGGTCGGCACCGGCGAGCGCGCCGAGAAGATCCGCACCTACAACTACCCGCAAGACCGCGTCACCGACCACCGCGTCGGTCTCAACGCGCGGCTCGAGGACGTGCTCGCGGGCGACCTCGAGACGTTCACCGAGGCGCTGACGGCCGACGAGCGGCGCCGCGCGCTCGAGCGGTGACGGTGCGCGAGGTGCTGCGCGCGGCCGCGGAGTACCTCGAACGGAAGGGCGTCGACTCGCCGCGTCTCGACGCCGAGCGCCTGCTCGCTCACGCCCTCGGTCTGTCGCGGATCGAGCTGTACACGCAGCACGACCGGCCGGTGACCGAGGCCGAGCGTTCGGCGGCGCGCGCGCTCGTCGAGCGCCGCGGCCGGCGGGAGCCGCTCGCCTACGTCCTCGGCGAGTGGGGGTTCCACCGGCTCGTCCTCCGGACGGACGCGCGTGCGCTCGTGCCGCGGCCGGAGACCGAGGTGGTGGTGGAGCGTGCGCTGACGCTGCTCGGGGGCGTCCGGACGCCGCGCGTGCTCGACGTCGGCACCGGCAGCGGCGCGATCGCGCTGGCGATCGCGTCCGAACGTCCCGATGCGACGGTGACGGCGACCGACGTGTCGTCCGAGGCGCTGGCGCTCGCACGCGAGAACGCGGACCGGCTGGGGCTCGGCGTCGCATTCGTCGAGACGAGCCTCCTCGAGGGCGTGGCGGGCCGCTTCGACCTCGTCGTCTCGAACCCGCCGTACGTGCTGCCCGGCGAACCGCTCCAGCCGGAGCTCGAGTACGAGCCGCGCGAGGCGCTTCTCGACGCGGGACAGACCGAGGCGGTTGCCGGCGACGCGCGCGGGGTGCTCGACGGATGGCTCGTGCTCGAGACACACGCGGAGCGTGCCGGAGCGGCCGCGGAGATGCTGGCGCGGCTCGGCTATGCCGGCGTCAGCGTCACGCGAGACCTCGCCGGGAAGGAGCGCGTGGTGGAGGCGCGGTGGACGCCGTAGCCGCGATCACGGCCGGCCTGCCCGTCCTCCTTCCGACGGACGGCGTCTACGGGCTCTGCTGCGCCGTCGAGGAGGAGGCGACGTGGCGGCTCTACGAGCTGAAGGGGCGCGACCGGCGGCAGCCGACGGCGATCATCGGCGCGAGCGTCGACGCGCTCACCGGGATCTTCCCCGAGCTCGACACGTCGCTCGTGCTGCCGGGCGCGTTCACGTGCATCGTCCCGAACCCCGCGCACCGCTTCCGCTGGCTCACGGGCGACACGCCGGAGCAGGTCGGCGTCCGCTTGCCCGAGCTGCCGCCCGACACCCGGCGCGTGCTGGATGCGGTCGGCGCGGTCGTCGCGACGAGCGCGAACGAGCCGGGTGAGCCGCCCGCGGCCGCGCTCGCCGAGGTTCCGGCGCGGATCCGGGCAGGGTGCGGCGCCGAGGTGGACGGCGGCGCGCTTCCCGGGACCCCGTCGACCGTCGTCGACCTCACCGGGCCGACGCCGGTCGTCCTGCGGCAGGGGGCCGGCGAATTACGATGAGCGGGATGGCGATCGCGCAGGAGACGTTCGAGCACCTCCGCACCGCCGGGCTCGCCGAGGTCGACCCGGAGATCGCGGAGGCGCTCGCGCGGGAGGCCGAGCGGCAGCGCGCCCAGATCGAGCTGATCGCGTCGGAGAACTTCACCTGGCCCGCGGTGCTCGAGGCGATCGGGTCGACGCCGACGAACAAGTACGCGGAGGGCTACCCGGGCAAGCGCTACTACGGCGGCTGCGAGGTCGTCGACGAGATCGAGGAGCTGGCGCGCACGCGCGCGAAGGAGCTCTTCGGCGCGGAGCACGCGAACGTGCAGCCGCACGCGGGCGCGCAGGCGAACATGGCCGTCTACTTCGCCGTGCTCGAGCCCGGAGACCGCGTGCTCGGGCTCTCGCTCGACCACGGCGGCCACCTGACGCACGGGCTCCGCGTCAACTTCTCCGGGAAGCTCTACGAGTTCCACCACTACGGCGTCTCCCGCGAGACGATGCGCGTCGACTACGACGAGCTGCTCGCGCGGGCGAAGGAGGTGCGGCCGAAGCTGATCGTCGCGGGCGGCTCCGCGTACCCGCGCGTCGTCGAGGCGGACAGGTTCCGCGAGATCGCCGACGAGGTCGGCGCGCTCCTCATGACCGACATGGCGCACTTCGCGGGCCTCGTCGCCGCCGGGCTTCATCCGAACCCGGTGCCGCATTCGCACTTCGTGACGTCGACGACCCACAAGACCCTCGCGGGCCCGCGCGCCGGGTTCGTCCTCTGCACGGGGGAGCACGCGACCGCGCTCGACCGGGCGGTCTTCCCGGCGATGCAGGGCGGCCCCCTCGAGCACACGATCGCGGCGAAGGCGGCGTGCTTCCGGATCGCCGCGACCGATGCGTTCCGCGACTACCAGCGCCAGGTGCGCGCGAATGCCGACGTGCTCGCGAGCGGTTTGACGGAGGGCGGCTTCGACGTCCTCACCGGCGGCACCGACACGCACCTCGTCCAGCTCGACCTGCGTGCGACCGAGTGGACGGGGCTCGCGGCGCAGGAGCGGCTCGAGGCGTGCAAGCTGACCGTGAACCGCAACACGGTTCCCTTCGACGAGCGCCCGCCGATGGTCGCGTCGGGTGTTCGCATCGGCACCCCCGCGGCGACGATGCGCGGCTTCGACGAGGACGACTTCCGCGAAGTCGCGTCGATCATCGTCGACGCGCTCCAGGACGACGCGGACGTGGCCGCGCTCGCGGCGCGCTCGGCCGCGCTCTGCGACCGCCGGCCGCTGTACCCCGGCTTCCGCGGGTACACGACCTACGTCGCTTGACGGCCGTCGAGGTCACGCACCCTCTCGTCCGGCACAAGCTCGGGCTGCTCCGCGACCGCAACACGACGACCGAGCACTTCCGCCGGCTCGTCAACGAGCTCACGCTGCTGCTCACGTACGAGGCGACGAAGGACATGGGCCTCGAGGAGATCGAGGTCGACACGCCGCTCGAGCGTACGAGTGCGTACCGGATCCCCGGGAAGAAGGTCGCCGTGTGCCCGATCCTCCGTGCGGGTGTCGGGATGCTCGACGGCGTGCTCTCGCTGATCCCGGTTGCGCGCGTCGGGTTCATCGGCCTCTACCGCGACGAGGAGACGCTCCAGGCGGTCGAGTACTACGTGAAGCTGCCGTCCGACATCGCCGACCGCGACGTGCTCCTCCTCGACCCGATGCTCGCGACGGGGAACTCGACCGCCGCTGCCGTCTCCACGGTGAAGAACGCCGGCGCTTCGAGCATCACCCTGATCGCGCTGATCGCCGCGCCGGAGGGCGTGGAGCACATCGAGGCGGAGCACCCCGACGTGCGCATCGTCGTCGCGGCGATCGACTCGCACCTGAACGAGAAGGGCTACATCGTCCCCGGCCTCGGCGACGCAGGCGACCGCCTGTACGGGACGAAGTAGGCGGCCGGATGGTCTGGAGCGAGCTCACGAGCCACCTCGAGGTCCTGTGGGGCGCGCTCGCGGCGTTCGCCGTCGTCGTGCTCCTCACGCCGGCGGTGGGCGGGATGGCACGCCTCCTCGGCGTCGTCGACCGCGCCGAGCCCGGCCGCCGCGCGACGCCGCGCGGCGTCCCGCGCCTCGGCGGGCTCGCGCTCTTCCTCGGGACGTTCGTGCCAGCGCTCGCGTTCCTGCCCTTGAACGGGGAGCTGCGCGGGATCCTGCTCGGCGCGGCGGTGGCGACGACCGTCGGTGCCGTCGACGACTTCCGCGGCCTTCGCTGGTGGGAGAAGCTCGCCGGGCAGGCCGGCGCGGCGGCGATCCCCACCGGCTTCGGCGTCTGGGTGCACAACTTCACCTTCCCCGGCGTCGGCCGCCAGGTGCTTCCTGCGCCCCTGGGGATCGCGCTCACGATCGTCGGCATCGTCGCCGTGATGAACATGGTCAACTTCCTGGACGGCCTCGACGGCCTCGCCGCGGGTGTCTGCGCGATCGCGGCCGGCTCCTTCTGCCTGATCGACCTCTCGCTGCAGCGCCCGGCCGCCGCCGTGCTGACCGCAATCGTCTTCGGCGGCTGCCTCGGCTTCCTGCGCCACAACTTCTACCCGGCGCGGATCTTCATGGGCGACTCGGGCGCGCTCCTGCTCGGCTTCACGCTCGCGGCCGTGTCCGTGCAGGGACTCCTCAAGACCGCAGCCCTCGCGACGCTCGTCCTGCCGCTCCTCGTCCTCGCGGTGCCGCTCCTCGACACGAGCTTCGTCGTCGCGAAGCGGATCAAGCACGGCCGGCCCGTGTACGTCGCCGACCGCCACCACCTGCACCACCGGTTCGCGGCGATCGGGTTCTCCGAGCGGCGCGCCGTGATCTACCTCTACGGCTGGTGCGCGACGCTCGCGCTCGCGGCACTCGCGACCCGCTTCGCGCCGCCGCACCCCCACGGCGACCTCGAGGTCCGGAACGTCGTCGTCGACGCGGTCGTCGGCGTCCTCGCCGTCGCCGCCTCCGTCTACGTCGTCTACCTGCTCGAGATCGTGAAGCTCGCGAACCCGTTCATCCGGCGGCGCGAGGAGCAGGCGCAAGTTGCAACGAAGTCGCGCGCTTTAGGCTAGGGAACGGGGCTTACGCTGTCACGAAGTCGCTATGCTCCGGGCGGCATGGAGCCTGTGGCGCCGCGGTCGTTCCCGCCTGTCGAGGCCGGCACCCTCCTCATCCTCGTGACCGCTCTCGGCATCGGCGCCGGGGCCCTGATCGGATGGGCGTCCGGCTCCTTCTCCGTCGGCCTGATCGTCGGCGCCGTCGTCGGGCTTCCGGCAGGAGTCGTCGCCGTCTACCGCCGGTACCGGGACTACTTCCGTTGAGCGGCGTGTTCGCCACTCCCCGGCCGGTGCCCGACGGAAAGGCACCGGCGCTCGGCGGCACGGCCGTCGTGCTGCTCGCGCTGCCGGTCTTCCTCGTCGCCGGCTGGCGGATCGACGCATGGGGGATCGCCGCCGGCCTCTGGGCCGCGTATCAGGCGATCGGGCTGCTACTGCGGCGCGTTCCGCTCGGGAGCGATAACCTCGCCGCCGCCGGGCTGGTTGCCTTCGGCCGGATGACTCGCGCGGTGGCACTCGTGGCGATCCTCATCGCCATCGCCGTCGCGAACGCCGACCTCGGGCTGCCGGCCGCGGTTGTGTACGGGCTCGCGTTCACCGTCGAGTTCGCGCTGTCCCTGGTGGCGTACTTCGGAGGAGAGGCAAAGACGTGAAGTTCCGGACACTGCTCGCCGCGCTCGTCACCCTGGCGCTCGTCGCGCCGGCGGCTGCGTCGGCCGCGGAGTTCGACCCGTCGGACGAGTTCAAGCTGAAGGACTGGGTGCCGATCCACCTCGGCGGCCTCAACCTCTCGATCAACCGCGCCGTCGTCTACCTCCTCCTGGGCGCCGCGCTCACGTGCCTGCTCGGCGTCCTCCTGATGCGTTGGCGCCTCGGCGTGAAGCCGGGCCGCCGGCAGACCGTCGGCGAGCTGATCTACGACATCGCGCAGACGCAGGTTGCGGAGACCGGGCTGCCGTCGAAGGCGATCCACCTGTGGTTCCCGTACTGCGCGACGATCATGCTCTTCATCTTCGTCGTGAACCTGCTCGGGTTCCTGCCGCTGCCGTTCACCGGCGAGACGTGGCATCACATCCCCGTGTTCGGCATCTACGCCGCGACCTCGCAGATCTCGGTCACGCTCGCGCTCGCCGCGATGACGTTCATCTTCACGCACGTCGAGGGCATCCGCTTCAACGGGCCGATCCGCTACTTCCGCTCGTGGATCCCGGATGTGCCGAAAGCGATCCTGCCGTTGATCGTGCCGATCGAGGTGCTCTCGCAGTTCATGCGCCTCATCAGCCTCTCGGTCAGGCTCTACGCGAACATGCTCGCGGGCCACATCCTGATCCTCACGATGATCGGCCTCATGTTCATCATCCACAGCTGGCCATGGCGCGCCTTCGGCCTCCCGGCCGCGTTCATCTTCTACATCTTCGAAGTGCTGATCGTCGTCACGATCCAGGCGTTCATCTTCGCCGCCCTGTCCGCCATCTACATCGGCTCGGCGATCGAGCCCGAACACTAAGGAGGCAAATGCACACCCTCGCGCTCATCGCCGCATCGGTGAAGGACGCTCCCGTCGTCCACGCCGGCAAGGCGATCGCACTTGCACTCGGCATCGGCGCCGGGGCGGCCGGAGCCGGCGCCGGCATCGGCAACATCTTCGGCTCGATGATCCAGTCGGTGGCCCGGCAGCCGGAGCTGCGCGGCGAGCTGCAAGGCCTGATGTGGCTCGGGTTCGCGCTCACCGAGGCCGTCGTCTTCTACGGCTTCCTCGGCGGCCTCCTCGGGTACGTGCTCGTCTAGGTGCGCCCGATGATTGTCGCCGCGAACCCGCTGATCCAGATCATCCCGGGGCTGATGATCTGGACGATCGTCGCCTTCGCGATCACGCTCTGGGTCCTGAAGCGCTACGCATTCGGTCCGGTCCAGAAGCTGATCGACGACCGCCGCGACCGGATCCGGCAGTCGATCGAAGAGGCCGATCGCGCGCGTGAAGAGGCGCGTTCGCTGCTCGAGGAGCACCGCGCGCTCGTCGGTCAGGCGAAAGGGCAGGCCGAGGAGATCCTCGCGGAGGCGCGGAAGGTCGCAGACGCGCAGCGCGAGCGGCTCCGCGGCGAGATCGAGGAGGACCGTCAGCGCCGGCTCGCGGAGACCGAGCGCCAGATCGACCAGGCGACGCAGCAAGCCCTCGGCGAGATCCGGCGCGAGGTCGCCGCCCTCTCCCTGCTCGCCGCCGAGAAGATCACGCGGAAGTCGCTCACGGGCGCCGACCAGCAGAGGCTGATCGACGAAGCGCTCTCGGAGATCGACTTCTCGCAGCTGGAGGCGAGCCGCTCATAGCCGTCGCGCACCGCATCTACGCACGCGCGCTCTTCGAGGCGGCCCGGGAGAAGGGCCGCGTCGAGACCGTGCGCGAGGAGATCGAGGACCTCGTCGCAGCGATCGGGTCGATCCCCGAGCTGTCGGCGCTCCTCGAGAACCCCGAGATCGAGTCGCACGTGAAGGCGCGCATGCTCGACCAGGTGCTCGGCGGCGCGGACGAGCTCGTCCGCAACTTCGTGCGCCTCGTGATCGAGAAGGGCCGCGCCGGCGAGATCCCCGACATCGCGGCCGAGTTCGAGACGCTCGTCGCCGAGCAGGCGCGCATCCTCGACGTGGAGCTGACGACCGCGCACGAGCTCTCGGAGACCGAGTTCGGCCGGATCATCGGACGGATCGAGCAGGCGTCCGGACGCAAGGTGCAGGCGACGCGCTCGGTCGACGCCAATCTGATCGGAGGCATCGTCCTCCAGGCCGGATCGATGAGGCTCGACGCGAGCGTGCGCGGCCGGCTCGAACGACTACGCCAAACACTCGCAACCACAAGGAGCTAGAGCCGGATGAAGCTACGCCCCGAAGAGATCACGTCGATCCTGCGCCAGCAGATCGAGCAGTTCGACGTCGAGACGAACCTCGCCGAGGTCGGCACGGTGCTGCAACTCGGCGACGGGATCGCGCGCGTGCACGGGCTCGAGAACTGCGTCGCGCTGGAGATGCTCGAGCTCGACCACGGGGTCGTCGGCCTCGCGTTCAACCTGGAGGAGGACAACGTCGGCGTCGCGCTCTTCGGCATGTGGGACAAGATCAAGGAGGGTGACCCGGTGCGGCGCACCGGCCGCGTGGCCGACGTGCCCGTCGGGCCGGCGCTCCTCGGCCGCGTCGTCGATCCGCTCGGAAACCCGCTCGACGGCCAGGGCCCGATCGAGACGAACGAGCGACGGCCGCTCGAGTTCAAGGCGCCCGGCGTCGTCCAGCGCCAGCCGGTGAAGGAGCCGCTGCAGACGGGGATCAAGGCGATCGACTCGATGACGAACGTCGGGCGCGGACAGCGGGAGCTGATCATCGGCGACCGCTCCACGGGCAAGACGGCGATCGCGATCGACACGATCCTGAACCAGCACGACCAGAACGTGAAGTGCATCTACGTCGCCGTCGGCCAGAAGGCGTCCACAGTCGCGCAGGTCTACGAGCGACTGCGCGAAGCGGGTGCGATGGCGTACACGACGATCGTCACGGCACCCGCGCACGAGGCGGCGCCGATCAAGTGGATGGCGCCGTTCGCGGGTGCGGCGATGGGCGAGTACTTCCTCTACAACGGCGAGCACGCGCTCGTCATCTACGACGACCTGACGAAGCAG
>Ga0070741_10005212_pt1 | contig 29168 bp, 22 predicted proteins | sample Coa_R1_4_FD_66440 | JGI IMG/M metagenome (GOLD analysis project Ga0070741, IMG submission 66440) | Surface soil microbial communities from Centralia Pennsylvania, which are recovering from an underground coalmine fire - Coalmine... | ecosystem: Environmental > Terrestrial > Soil > Unclassified ... | reverse complement strand
TTGCCGACGCCGCAGGCCAGGAACATATAGCCCAACTGCGAGATGGTCGAGAAGGCCAGCACGCGCTTGATGTCGTTCTGCACCAGGCCGATGCTCGCGCCCAGCACGGCGGTCGCCAGCCCGATCCAGGCCACGACCTTCATCGCGTCCGGGGCCAGCACAAACAGGTGGGAGCAGCGCGTCACCATCACCACGCCCGCCGTCACCATCGTCGCTGCATGGATGAGCGCGGAGACGGGAGTCGGCCCGGCCATCGCGTCCGGCAGCCAGACCCAGAGCGGAATCTGCGCGGATTTGCCCGTCGCGCCGATAAAGAGCAGGATGCAGATACCCGTAATCGCCGACATGCCGAAGATCGGGTTCAGATTGGCAAGCGGGCTGCCAGTCACATCTACGCCCGCTTTTGCCAGGTCCATCACGCCCTTGTGGTCGTTCGTGAAGAAGGAAAGCGTGCCGAAGACGCTCCAGATCGCCATCATGCCGAGCGCAAAGCCCAGGTCACCGACCCGGTTGACGATGAACGCCTTGTTGCCCGCCTGCGCATTGTCCGTATTCGTGTACCAGAAGCTGATGAGCAGGTACGAACAGGTTCCGACGCCTTCCCACCCGACGAACATCAGCAGGAAGTTCTCGCCCAACACCAGCAGCAGCATCATGAAGATGAACAGGTTGAAGTAGGTGAAGAAGCGCGGCTGTTCGGGATCGTCGGCCATGTAGCCGGTCGCATAGATGTGGATAAGCCCGCCGACTCCCGTGACGATCAGCGCCATCAGCATCGAGAGCGGATCGAGCAGCAGCGCGAAATTGACCCGGAAGCCGCCGAAATGGATCCAGGGCGTATCCACCGACCCGCCCAGGAACGAGGGAATCAGCGGCACGATGAGGCGCTGCTCCGGCGCGCTCTGCACCGCTTGCAGCACGCCGAGCGAAACCACAAACGCCGCCAGCACCACGCCAGGCGCGACCCAGGCCACTACGGTCTTCCCCATCTTCTTGCCCAAAAAGGCATTGAAGAGGAAGCCCAATAGCGGCAGCCAGACGATTAACCAGGCCAGTTCCTGCATGAACGCACGCTCCTAGAGATGCCCCGCACCCTATCACGACGGAATGAATTCCTTCGCTCGGTGGACTTCGGCCCAGTGTCCTGCGGACACGTATCCGCCGCCAATCGGCGGCTTTTCCGTCCGCCAGGACAGTTGGCGCAAAGCGCCTTCCAGACGGGTATTTCAATGCCCGGCGACACGGGGACTAAAACTTCATCAGATTGACTTCATCAATATTGATCGTCTCGCGCAGGCGGAAGATCGCCACGATGATGCCCAGACCGACCGAGACCTCGGCGGCGGCCACCGCCAGCGCGAAGATGACATACATCTGCCCGTTCACCTGCCCGAAGTGCCGCCCCAATGCGATAAACGACAGGTTGGCCGCATTGAGCATCAGTTCGATGCACATGAAGATGACGATGGGATTGCGCTTCACCAGCACGCCGATGACGCCGACGGTGAAGAGAATGCCGGACAGAACCAGGTAGTTAGCGGTCGGAACCATGCTCGATGTCCTTTCACCCCTCCCCCACAGGGAGAGGGGAGCGAAACATCCACGTTCACCCTCATCCCCGGCCCTTCTCCCTCCGAGGGAGAAGGGAGCCAAACCGAGACGCTTGCGCCCTTGCTCCCCCTCCCTAGCGAGGTACGAGCGGCCAGGGTCGCAAGGGCCGTCCCGACTCGTGTCGGAATCAGACGGCCCTTGCAGTGGGGAAGGGGGGTGGGTCACACCTTGCGCTTTGCCATGACGATCGCGCCGACGATGGCGACCAGCAGCAGAATAGACGTCACCTCGAACGGGAACAGCCAGGGCTGCTCCTGCGCAAACAGCTTGAGGCCGATGTTCTGCACCGTGCCGAGATTGGGATCCACCGGAACCTGCGCGTGCGGCAGAGTGACCAGCGAGTTCGAGCCGAGCAGCGCCAGGATAAAGAGCAGCGCCAGGGCCACCGCCGCATAGGGCTGGAGCGTGCCGCGTTCGCGCAGGGCTTGCGGCGCGCCGAGATTGAGCAGCATGATGACGAACAAAAACAGCACCATGATGGCCCCGGCATAGACGATGATCTGCACGGCGGCGATGAACTGCGCCGAGAGCATGACATAGAAGACGGCCACGCACAGAAAGGTCAGCACCAGGAAGAGCGCGCTGCGGACCGGGTTGACGTTGGCGACCATCAGAATCGAGGCTCCGACGGAAACCAGGGCCAGTATCCAGAATAAGACGATCTCGAACGTCATGGTGTGCGGTTATCCTCACGGGGTTTTGCCGCCGATGTCGCGCTTGCCGTCGAAAGAGGGACAGGAAGCCGGGCAGAGGGCGGAGCCATCGGTCGTCTGGGAGTTGCCCCTGGCGCAAGTGGGGCAGGGGCCGCGTCCGATTTGCCGGGTTCCAACGCGAGATTCACGGACGCAATCACGAACAGCCAGACCAGGCCGAGCGGCAGCATCCGCTTCCAGCCCAGGTTCATCAGCGCGTCATAGCGCAGGCGGGGCAGCGTCGCGCGCAGCCAGACGTAGAAGAAGATGCCGAACATGACCTTGATGATGAACCAGACAAAGCCGGGAATCAGCGTGAACGGTACGATATTGATGGGCGGCAGCGCCCCGCCCCAGAACATCGCCGCGTTCAGGCCGGAGACCGTCAGCATCGTTGCGTACTCGCCCATGAAGAACATCGCGAACTTCATGGAGGAGAACTCGGTGTGGAACCCGGCGATCAACTCCGACTCGGCTTCCGGCAGGTCGAAAGGCGCGCGGTTCGTCTCCGCGATCATGGCGATGGTGTAGATGATGACCGGGATCAGGCCGGTCTTCAGCCAGAACCAGGAGAGGAAGCTGCCGCGCAGAATCTCCGGCGCGCCGGGGAACGGCAACTGGTTCTGCATGGCGACGACATGATCGAGTTGGAGCGAACCGGCCATCAGCACGCCGCAGAGCAGCGCCAGTCCCATCGAAAGTTCGTAGCTGATAAGCTGTGCGGAGGCGCGCAGCCCGCCGAGCAGCGAGTATTTGTTGTTCGATGACCACCCGGCCAGCACGACGCCGTAGACCTGCAAGCCGGACATCGCCAGGATGTAGAGCAGGCCGATGTTCACGTTGCCGACCATCAGCGGCACAGTGAACAGGCTGCCATCGGGATGCCGGAACGTCAGGTTCTGAAGCGGCAACACCGCCCCGCCCGCCAGCGCCGGGATCATTGCCATGACCGGAGCCAGGTAGTAGAGCCGAAGGTCTACACTGCGAGGTCTAAAATCCTCCTTGAAGAACAGCTTGACGCCGTCCGCGATGGTCTGCAACAGACCGCGCGGCCCCACCCGGTTCGGCCCGGAGCGATCCTGCATAAACGCGATGACGACGCGCTCGATCCAGATCAGCCCCGGCACGATGGCGAGGATGAACACCAGGATTCCGACCAGCGCCACATAAGGAACCAGGCTCGGCAGGTGGATTCCCGCCCAGTATTCAGGAAAGACAATCGCAAGTTGTCCCAGCATGATGACTCCTGAAGACCTAACCCCCGTCCCCCTTCCCTGCCCGCGCCAACGATAAAGCGTGTTGGCGCTAGGGAAGGGGGTGTCGGAAGTCTTTGCCGTTGTACCAGGCCCTTTGTCTGTCATTCTGAGCGCAGCGAAGAATCTCTTTTCCCTAGTGCTGAGATGCTTCGCTCCGCTCAGTATGACAGATAGGAAGCCTGACGGGAAGGCAAACTAACAAAAGAACGCCCACGTTTTCGTCACCCCCTTCCCTGCGAAGCGAATTAGGGAAGGGGAAGGGGGGTTAGGTCTTATATCAACTCCGGTGGAACAGTTCCCGTTTGAGATTCTTCGCTGCGCTCAGAATGACAAGACTGGAATAGTGACTCATTCACCGGAGTTGATATTATAGCTCCAGCGCACGCCCGACTCGCCCAGGCGCTGCGGCGTAAGGCCGGAATAGATCGGCACGTTGGCGGCGATGTCGCGCAAAATATCGCGGGCCGAGAAGTACGGCACGGTGCGGTTCAGCAGCGCGGCGACCTCCGTAAACACCAGCCAGTCCGGTTTGATGTCCGGCGAGAGGTCGAACGCCTTGTAGATGCGCTGCACGCGCCGCTCACAGTTCGTGTAGGTTCCATCCTTCTCCGCCACGCTCGCGACCGGCAGCACCAGATCGGCCAACTCCGCTGTCTCGGTCAGCGTCAGTTCATTCACCACGACGAACGGGCAGCGCTCCAGCGCGCGGCGGACGAGATCGGCATCGTGATAGTTCTCGACCAGCTTCGCCCCGACGATCCACAGCACATCGAGCCTGCCGTTCGCGGCGGCTTCGAGCATCTGCTGCGTGTTCAGGCCCGGCTTCGCGACGGGCTTGTAGCCGGGGCCGACATCCGGCAGCACGCCCATATCCATCGCGCCCTGCGTGTTGCACTCCAGGCCCGGAACGTTCAGGCTGCCCGCGTTGCCGGTCGCGTCCAGCAGGTCGCCGAGGGCGTTCACGATGTCCGTGTAGTGCGGATGCTCGGTCACCGTCTTGCCCGCTAGGATCGCCATCGGCCCTTTCGCCAGCAGGCGCGCAGCCGCCGTGATTGATTCCGCGCGCACGCCCGTCTCTTTAGCGGCCCTCTCCGGCGTCCACTCCGCCACGCTCTTTTGCAGCGCGCTCAGGTCGGCCTCCGGCTTCTCCGGCAGCAGCTTCTCCGTAGACAGCACGTTCAGCAGGCCGTTCAGCAGCGCGATCTCCGTGCCGGGTTTGTAGAGCATCTCGACCTCGGCGAAGTCGCCGACGCGCGTGGTGTCCTCGTCTCTCTCCGTCACCGCATTGACGACCGTCGCGTTGTGGAAGCGCCAGGCTTTGCGCACGCGCAGGAAAATAATGGGCTGCTCATCCGCCAGGTCGGAGCCGAGAACGAAGAGCGTCTTCATCTTCTCCAGATCGGCGATAGAATTGCCCATCCCATGATGGCCGAAGCGGTCGAAGAGCGGCGCGTTGGTCGGCCCCTGGTAGCGGCCCAACCGCGAATCGAGATTGTAGCTCTGAAGGACTTCGCGGAACAGCTTCTGGAACAGGTAGTTGTCTTCGTTCGTGCAGCGCTGCCCGCCGATGCCGCCGACATTGGAGCCTGCCGCGCGCAGCTTTTCGGCCAGCAGGTCGTATGCCTGCGGCCACTCGATGGTGATCCACTGGCCGTCCTGCTTGAGCAGCGGCTTGGTCAGGCGATGCTTGGAGGAGACGTAGTCGTGGCCGAACTTGCCCTTGTCGCACGTCCACTCCTCATTCACGTCCTCGTTCAGGCGGGCGTTGACGCGCTGCAGGGTGTTCAGGCGATAGTCTATCTTGATGTTGCAGCCGTTGGAGCATTTCGAGCAGACGGAACGCTGCGTATGCAGGTCCCAGGGCCGTGCCTTGAAGCGATACGAGCGGGAGAGCAGCGCGCCGACCGGGCAGAGTTCGATGACGTTGCCGCTGAACTTGCTCTTATACTCCGTGTGCGCGAAGGTTCCGACCTCCATATCCGCGCCGCGCTTGAGGAAGCCAAGCTGCGCGTCGCCGCTGATGTCCTCGGTGAAACGAGTGCAGCGCGCGCAGTGGATGCAGCGTTCGCGGTCGAAGACGACATGATCGGAGAGCGGATAGGCTTTTGGAAAGTGGCGCTTCTCCTCGATATAGCGGCTGATGGGCGGACCGTAGAAGAGCGTATTATTCTGAAGTGGGCATTCGCCGCCCCGGTCGCAGATAGGGCAGTCGAGCGGGTGGTTGATGAGCAGGAACTCCAGAATGCCGCGCCGGTCGTTGGCAATGGCTTCGGTCTCCGTCTCGATGACCATGCCCTCGACCGCCGGGAGCGTGCAGGCCGTCTGCGGCTTGGGCATCTTGCGCACGGAGCCGTCGGGCGCGGTCGTGGCGACTTCGACCAGGCACATGCGGCAGTTGGCGGCGTCACCCTTCGAGAGGCGGGGATGGTAGCAGAAGTAGGGTATGTCAATGCCGATCCGCTTCGCCGACTCGATGATGTTCTCGTTTTTCGGCACTTGCAGTTCCGTGCCGTTGATCTTGATCTTAACGAGGTCGGGCGATTCGGGATTGAGCGATGGTTCCGTCTGAGTCAGTCGGTTGGCAGACATGATAAGGGCGTACCTCATGATTAGAGAAGCGGGAGGTTCGAGTCCATCGGTCGCGAAGCCAGTTCGCGTATAGTGTACCGTATTTCTACGGGAAATCCGCCTGTTGCCGGGCTATCCTGTGCGGTAGGCTGAACCCTACCGCTAGGGAGCCTACGGCTCCTCGCCCACCTGCGTGGGCGTAAAATCAGGTCTGCCTGCGCAGGCAGGCAGCGGGCGCAATGCGCCTCCTAGCGGTAGGGTTCAGCCTACCGCACATTATCATACCGGAACCAGTGTCAGGAGCGGGTTCAGCACCTCCGGCGTCGGCGGGACGGAGTTCGGGCCGATCGGAGACCGCTTGTGTTCGATCCAGTACTCGAACTCGCTGCGGAACGCCTTGATCGCGCCGACGATAGGCCAGGCCGCCGCATCCCCCAGGCCGCAGTAGGAACGCCCATCTATCTGCGCGCAGATGTTCAGCAGCAGGTCAATGTCGCCCGGCTGCCCGCCGCCCGATGTGATGCGATCCAGGATTTTATAGATCCAGCGCGTGCCTTCGCGACAGGGCGTGCATTTTCCGCACGATTCGTTCATGTAGAACTCTGCCGTGCGCTTCATCAGCCGCACAATGTCCGTCGTATCGTTGAAGACCATGAACCCGCCGGAGCCGAGCAGCGTGCCATTGGCCTGGCAGCTTTCGTAGTCCAGGTTGATACTCGCCAGCTTGTCGGCAGGCATGATCTGCACAGACGATCCGCCCGGAATGACCGCCTTCAACTGCCCGCCCGTCACGCCGCCCGCGATCTCGATCAGTTCCAGCAGCGGCGTCCCCAACTCGATCTCGTAGTTGGCCGGTTTGGCGACATGCCCGCTGACCGACATGATCTTGGTTCCCTTGCTCCGCTCCGTGCCGAGTTTGGCGTACTCCTCGCCGCCGTTCGCGATGATCCAGGTCGCCGCGCAGTAGGTCTCGACATTGTTGATGAGCGTGGGCGACTTCCAGACGCCGGAGACGGTCGGCAGGGGCGCGTGCGGGAACTTGAGGCGCGGGTTGCCGCGCTCTCCCATCAGGCTGCTCATCAGCGCCGACTCCTCGCCGCACTCGTAGCTGCCTGCGCCGAGATGGATATAGAGATCGAAATCGAAGCCCTCGACGCCCAGGATATTCTTGCCGAGATAGCCTTTCTGGTATGCCTGGTCTATCGCCTTGCGGACCTGCCAGGCCGGTTCCACGTACTCGCCGCGAATATAGATGTAGCCCGCCTTGCTGTAGGTCGCATACCCGGCAAGGATCATCCCCTCGACGAGCGTATGCGCCAGCTTGAGCATCAGTTCGCGGTCTTTATACGTTCCCGGCTCGCCTTCGTCCGCATTACAGATGACATAGTGCGGGGCGTCGTAGTTTTTGGGCAGACCGTTCCATTTGATCCAGGTCGGGAAGCCCGCACCGCCGCGCCCGCGCAGGCCGGAGGTCTTGATCTCGTCCACCACCGCCTGCCGCTCCATCTTCACGGCTTTGCGCAGCCCGGCATAGCCGCCGTGCTTCTCATACACGTCTATCTCTTCAATGTTGGGAACCTCGCGGTTCGCGAACAGGAGATTCTTGATTGGCATAGTTGACCTTCTTGCCGGGTACTGAAAGTACCCGTCTCGTGGGCCTGCGGCCAAGCGTCCTTCGGACGCGACCCGTTTTTCCGTCCGCGAGGACGGTTGGCGCGCAGCGCCCTCCAGACGGGTACTTTCAGTACCCGGCCTCTATGGTTTATAGCTGCCGCCGCCCGTCTTGCTGGAGCCGGGAATATGGATCTTCACAATCGCATCGGCAAGTTTGGCGGGCGTGTAGTCCTCGCTCTGGCGCAACTGCTCGATCAGCTGCATGACGTTGTCGGGCGTCAGGTTGGTGAAATACTTGTCCCCGACCTGCATGACCGTCGCCGCGCCGCAGAAGTCCAGGCATTCGACCTCGGAGAGCGTGAAAGCGCCGTCCGCCGTCGTGCCGCCCACCTCGACGCCGAGTTCATGTTCCAGCTTATGCACCACGTCATACGCGCCCTTGACCGCGCAGGTCAGGCAGGTGCAGACCTCCAGATGATGCTTCCCGCGCGGGCGCAGGTTGTACATGGTGTAGAACGTCGCGACGCCCTCGACCTCCGCATACGACAGGCCCAGGCGGTCGGCGACCTCCTGAATGGCGGCGGGCGTCAGAGAGCCGCCGTACTCGCGCTGCGCGATCCAGAGGCCGGGCAGACAGGCCGCTTTGCGCTCCGGGTAGTGCGAGGCGATCTCTTCCAACTCCGCGATGGCCTGCGCGGAGAAACGCTGTTCTTTTTCCGGTGCGGGCTGCGGCTCGTTCGGCCCACCCGCCACCGGGCTTGCGGGAGACGTCGTCATTCGGTTTATCCTTCAGGCCCCCCTCCCCCTGTTCTTGGGGGGGAGGGGACGGGGAGTAGAGGGCTAATTAACGGTCAATCTCGCCCAGAACAATATCAATGCTGCCGATGATGGCGACCACGTCGGCGATCAGGCGGCCCTCGCACATCTTCGAGAGCGCCTGCAAGTTCATCAGGCAGGCCGGGCGCTGGTGCGCGCGGTAGGGCCGGTTCGTGCCGTCGCTGACGATGTAGAAGCCCATCTCGCCTTTGCCCGACTCGACCGCCGCATACGCCTCGCCGACCGGCGGATGGAAGCCCTCCGTCCACAGCTTGAAGTGGTGGATGACCGCCTCCATGCTGCTGTCGAGTTCGGCGCGCGGCGGCGGCACGATCTTGCGGTCATCAATATTGATCGGGCCGTCCGGCATATTTTCGATACACTGCTTGATGATCTCGCGGCTCTGAAGCATCTCGGCCATCCGCACGCGGTAGCGGTCGTACACGTCGCTGAACTGCCCCGTCGGGACATGGAACTGATAGTTCTCGTAGCCGCTATAGGGAGCCGCCTTGCGCAGATCGTGCGCGATGCCCGCGCCGCGCAGCGTCGGGCCGCTCACCCCGATCGCCAGGCAGTCCTCCGCGCTGATGACGCCGACGCCCTGCGTGCGCTCCCGCCAGATGGGGTTTGCGTTGAGCAGGCCCTCGATCTCCTCGATGGCGCGCGGGAAGCCGTCGCAGAACTCTTTGGCCCGCGCGAACCAGCCCTCCGGCGCATCGCCGCGCAGCCCGCCCGGCACGATCCACGAGGTCATCATGCGGACACCGGACATCATCTCCTTCAGGTCCAGAATCTTTTCGCGCTGCTGGAAGGCGTAGAAGAAGACGGTCATCGCGCCGATGTCGAGGCAGTGCGTGCCGAGCCAGACGAGATGGCTGGCAAGCCGCTCCAACTCCATCAGCATGACGCGCAGGCACTGTCCGCGCGGCGGCGGCGCGACATCAAGCAGCTTTTCGACGGCCAGCGAGTAGGCGGCGTTCTCCAGCAGCGAGGCCACATAGTCTATCCGGTCGGTGAGCGTGACCCCCTTCATGTAGGTCTGGTACTCCAACTCCTTTTCGATGCCGGTATGGACATAGCCCATGTGCGGCGTCGCGCGCACGATGATCTCGCCGTCGAGTTCGAGGACGATGCGCAGAACGCCGTGCGTGCTGGGGTGCTGCGGCCCCATGTTGACGACCATCGTCTGATCGTCCAGCGCATCTATCTGCACGCCCTGCGCCAGCGTCGCGCCGGTATTCAGTTCATCCAGCCGTCTGCTGTCTATTGCCATTGACCTAACCCCCCGGCCCCCTTCCCTACGAGGGAAGGGGGTGACACAGTCGGGTACATTCTCTTGCAGGCTCGCTTTCCCGCCAAGCGGGACAAATCGTTGGTACGAAGGAAGACGCTGCCGACACTCCCTTCCCTAGCGAGCCTGCGAGCGAGCAGGGAAGGGGGCCGGGGGGTTAGGTCCCTCCCACTTCCTTGCCAGGAGGTGGAAGCTGCGTCCCCGGCCCGCTGTCCGGCGTCGGCGTGCGCGAATGGCGGTAGAACTCGCCCTGCGTGTCGCCGGTCTTGCCGTAGAACGATTCGCCGGGGTGCTGCACCGGGACTTCACCGACCGACGGGCCGTACTTGCCGCCGGGGAACTGCACGCGCTCGCCGCCGAGCGGATAGTCTTTGCGCTGTGGATGGCCCACCCAGTCGTCCGACATGAAGATGCGGCGCAGATCGGGATGCCCGCTGAAGCGGATGCCGAAGAAATCGTAGATCTCGCGCTCCGGGAAGCCCGCCCCCGCATAGACGCCGGTGACGCTCGGCACGACCGGGTCATCCTCCGGTACGGGGACTTTCAGGAAGATGCGCCGGTTCTTGCCGACCGTCTGCCCCTCCTTCTCGTACTGCACCGAGTAGAGATTGTAGACGACCTCGAACCGATAGTCTTCGCGGTAGTCCAGATAGTCTACGCCGAGGCACTCGGAGAAGAAATTGTACTGCAGGTCGGGATCGTCGCGCATCAGGCGGCATATCTCGACGATATACTCCCGCTTGACCATGATCCGCGTATCGCCCCGGAACGTGTTCACATCGAGGAGGGCGTCGGGGAACTTCTCGCGGATTTTCTGCACTTCCAGCCGCTCGGCTTCCGGTTCGGCGGCGGGCGGCGGGGCGGTCTGCTGCGTCATAAGAGCCTGCTCCTAACGCTTATAGGCTTCCTGGGAACTCGCGCCGTAAGAAGCGGTCTGGCTCCCTACGGGCGTGCGCGACAGGTCTACCGGGCCGGAGTTCTCGTTGCCGAAGCGGAGGGCGGGCCGCTCGGCCAGCACTTCCGGCGTCAGGACGTCGCCGGAGCGGGCCTGCTCGCTCTCGTCCCAGTCCAGCGCGCCTTTGCCCAGAATATAGAAGTAGCCGATGAAGAGAATGGCGACAAAGACGGCCATCTCGATCAGATTGAACAGTTTCGCGCCGTGCGTCAGGCCGCGATAGGTGACCGCCCAGGGATAGAGGAAGATGGTTTCGATGTCGAAGACGATGAACAGCATCGCGATGAGGTAGAACTTGACAGGAAACCGCTCTCGCGCCGAACCGACCGGGGTCATGCCGCACTCATACGCGGTGGATTTGTAGGGCGTCGGCTTTTTCGGCCCCAGAACGAAGGAGCCGATCACCATGCCGCTCGCCAGCACGGTCGAGGCCAGGATCATGACAAAAATCGGGACATAACTGCTCAACATCTCGGTGTTTTCTCCGTGCTGTCCGCCTGCGCGCGTCGTGTGCAGACAGGGCTTCTCACGACGATAGGCGGTCGGGGCTTGCGTCTACTGTGAAGTTTATCACAAACGCGCCGGGCAAGTCAACTGCTTCGCGCTGCGGCGTAGGAGTTATTTTACCCGAAAACTCTGATTTCGCTTTGCTTCAGAATCAGGCGGTCAACAGGAGGACAGCATCCTGCCAGGAAGCGGGCGGCGTGAAGTCCGTAACGCCCGCATTGGCGAAGGTTCCGATGGCGGTCTGCTCTCCGGTCGTCGGGTCTATCCAGACGGCATTTACCGCGCCGCCCCCCGCCGTGATTCGGTCCATGCGCAGGGAGACGGGTGCGTTGTGGCTCAGATAGGCCAGGACCCAGTCGCCGCCAGCCGAGCGCGCGGCGGCGTTGTGCGTCAGGCCGCTGCCCTCTCCGCTGGCAAACACTGTCTGATCGGGAATCAAGTCCCACCACGCGCGGCAACCGGTCACAATCTGCTTGTAGATGCCGAGATGGAGCGCGCCCGGCGAGTCTATCCAGTCGCGCCAGGTGGCAGGCGAGACCCAGTTGTTGTCATGGCCGTAGGAGTAGTGGCCGCCCGCCAGATGCGTCCAGTAGGCTTGCCTCCGCGTCGCCAGAGGCATCTCCAGACCGTTGGATTTCACGCCCTCGTACCCGCCCTCCGCCATGACGACAGGCTTGACCGGCGTGCGGGCATAGTCCGCGCGCACCATCCCATCAATCCGTTCGTAGGGGTTGTAGGTCTGAATCGAGTTGAAATCCAGCCAGGGTTCCGCATGGAGGAAGCTGGAGGAGGCCGGAGAGGGATCGGGATGCACGGTGATGAGATGGCTGCCGCCATCGCCTTCTTTCAGACCGGCAGCCAGTTCGCGCAGCACGGGGATATATTCCGGCGTCGCCTTCGGGTACATAGACCAGACGAGATTGGGGACGTCGCGATAACGCTGCGCCAGCCATTTCGCATAGGCGCGCGCCTTTGCCGGAGTGATTCGCGCGGTCTGCAACTGGTGGAAGACGCCCAGCGCCAGGATCATTCCCTGCTGGCGAGCCTGCTCCACGACAGCATCCACGTTCTGGAAATAGGCTTCGTTCGGGGTGGCGGGATCGTCGCCTATCCAGGGACTCTGGCCTGCCAGATTGGGGTCTGTGCCGTCGCCTACGCCGGTGAGCATGATCTGAAAGACCGTGAAACCCTGCTGCTTGCGGCGTTCCAGAATGGCGGCGGCATCGGTGGGGAAGACGCCGCGAAACAGTTCCCACTGCGTATCGCCGAGCCAGAAGAACGGCTGGCCTTCCTGATCCACAAAATAGCGCCCGTTCGCGCTGACACGGATTGTTCCCATCGTTGGCCCTCCTGATTGCGCCTCTTTAAGAGGCGTAGCCCCGTATGATATGCGCGCAGACAGTCTCCCTCAGCCGAAGGGATGCTGCGCGCTGTTCACGCTCAACAACACACTGCGGGGAGAGTGTCGGTAGCGAAACAGATGGGGAGATGTTAGGTAGGGTATCAAAAGTTCCTGCGGCGGTTCACACTCAGAAACAAGGTCACGCTCTACTTAAAGACTTTTGACACCCTACATAAATGGCCGTCGCAGGCTCATAAGAATAAACGCAGGAGACACCCGCGCTTTAGCCGGGTGTACCTGACTATGAACCCTATGGCATCCTCAGCTTTTGCGCGCGCAGATCGTATAGAACCCGCGTAGGCTGGCTGCCATGATAGATCAGCTTGCCATCGAGATAGACGGCAAAGCCTTGAAAGCCTGGGTCCAGATGTCCCCCAGCGGCGTCGTAGGCGATTGTGATGTCGTGGCCCCGGTACGCTTGCCCGTCCAGCAGCCAGTACGACCAGGCTTTTTCTGGCAGCAGTGGGGCGATCTCCAGAATCTCGTCGGCGCGCGGAACCAGACCGATCAGCCCCTCGATCAACGGGTCAATCCAGGTGGAGTGGTTGTAGTCGCGCTGGGTCGTTTTCCACTCACCCGTATCTCCATTATAATACTCCCCCGTCCAGGGATAGCGGCTGTCCTGCCCTTTGTACTGCGCGCGCGTGAACGAGGTGAACAGTGCCAGCAGCTTCTCCCTGGTCAAGGCGCAGGGAGCGTAGTGGCGCAGTGTGTGGATCATGGCGGTCAGTACCAGGCTGTTGGCGTGCGGCCAGGTCGGGCCGTTCCACATGCAGCCGCTGCCGCCTGGCCCCAGCGGCCAGCCATCCTGCGCATAGGCCGGACAGTCCTGCGATGTCGAGGCGAGCGGCCAGTGTGTCCAGAACGTGCGCGGGGAGAGGGCGGTCTCCCAGGCTGTTTCATATCCTTTCCCGGCGGGCGGCAGGTCGAAAGTGAAGGGGTAGAGGCCGATAATCTCTTTGACCGGCGCTTTGGCGTTATCGGAGGCGCGCAGGGAGAGAAACCAGTGCGTGTCTGCGTCCCACATCTGCTCCAGTACCGCCGCGCGCGTTCTGTCCGCCAGCGCCTGCAACCGGTGTGCGTCTTCCGCGCGGCCAAGTTCGCTATAGATTCGCGCCGCCGCCTGCGCATTACCGAAGTTGTAGGCCGTCAGGTCGACGCGGCGCAAGGCCGTCTCTTTCTGGCGTCCATCGCCTCCGCCGGTCTGATAGTCTGCAAAGACAAAAAACGAGGGCTGCCACTCCATTCCCGTCCACCAATGGCTATCTACCACGAGCAGCGGGCTATCGTTCCAACCGTAGACCTTCTGCCATGCTTCGGCATTGCGCGCCAGCGTGTCAGCTATCCGAGCCAGAAGCGGCTTATTCGGGTGGACGAGATAGACCTCCCAGGCCGTCGCGGTGATCCAGTCGGTGTACTGTCCGCCCTGCTGTCCTTTTAAGGTGACATGGCTCGGATAGATACCGTCCGGGCGGGGATTGTCCGTCCATGTCTGAAGATGGCCCCAGGCGTAGGAGGGATCGCGCAGCCAGCGCGCCTCTCGTATCTGATGTCCCGCGCCATAGGAGATCACGTTGGCGTACCAGTCCGCCGTCCAGCGCCCTTCCGCAAACGTGCGATGCTGCAAGGCTCCGGCCTGTGGATTCAGGCTGTTCTTCTTCAGGTTGTACCAGCGGTGATAGTAGAGTTTGGATACGAGCGGATCGCTGCACGTAAAGTAGGCGGTATTTGTATCGAACCAGCCCTGGTAGGCGGATATCTGTTTCTCTAAGGGATTGGGAGGTTTGAGCGTCTTGTCCAGGCGCGCTTCCGCCTCCTGCGCGGTCTTCCCGACTGCGCAGGCGAAGGTAAACGCGCGTGTCTGGCCGGGCGCCATGTCGGTCAGGAAAGCTGTGTCGCGCGTTTTGCCGTCGAATCCGGCGGCACGGATGTAGAAAGGAATTCCCTGCACCTGGCATTCGTCGGCATAGCCGTGCAGAGTGCCGCTTAAGGCCGATTCCATGCGCACAAAGAACGGTTGGGAGACCGCCGAGATGTTCTGCGCGGTCAGGCGCACGACCAGGACATCGTCCGCCGTGATCCACTTGTCCCCGGTGATTTGCAGATTCGTCGGAGTCTGTACCGCGCCAGATTCCTCTTCCGCGAAGTGCGGATCGAAGCCGTAGAGGCCCGTATAGAGATTGTGGCTCCGGTTGCGAAAGGTCAGGCGGACCTGGCTGGCGCGCTGCGGCTGTGGCGTGGCGAAGGTCAGCCGATTCTTGCCCGGCTGCGGCGTGAAGGGCTGAATTGGGATCTCCTGCCAGCCGGCATCGCGATAGAGTTCCACGCGCACGGCTTCCGGCGGCGCGCAGCCGCCAGTCGGCTGGTCGTCGTAGAAGTAGAGATCGAGGCCGGTGAGACGCCGAGGCCGGCCCAGATCGACGGCGTACCAGTCTTCCCGATGGCCGCTGCTCCAGCAGGTCCAGCGTTTCTCCGGCTTGAACGGCTCGTTCAGAGGATTGTCCACTTTGTCTATGGTAAAGGTAAAGGAGGCCGAAGCACGCCTCTCCGTACCGGGAGCGCCAATCATGTGAACGTGGCTCGGCCTGTATTCGGCCTGTGCGACGACATAAGAGGCGCCTCCGCCATTGACAATCAGGTCGAAGGCGTCCAGGTGCGTGATGTCAATGAGATGCACGCCGTCACGAAAGGCCCATCCTTGCGGGCTGGTAGCCCAGAGGCGATCCCCGGTCGCGCCGAAGGGAACGTCGGCATCGTAGGGGCGCGCCAGCAGCCTATCCACATCGGCCCGGCTGCGCGCGAAAACACGATGGGGAAGCGGTTTCTCTGACGACTGCGCGGACGCCGACACCGTGAGCAGAAGCGTGCCGACGAGCAGGAAGATGAGTTCAGGTTTCATAGGTTTGAATATCCGATAACCTCCCTCCGGCCCCCTCCTTACGAAGGAGGGAGAGGGCCGGAGTGGGAGCTTAATGTGGAAGCACCGTGATTTTGGTTGGGAAAGCGTTGTCGTCGAGGAAGCGGCTGCCGGTGGCGACCAGACCGACGCGGAACACATGCTCGCCTGGCGTCTCGACGCGAATCGAGCCGGTGACAGTCATCGTCTCGCCCGCCGCGAGGGTCGGCTGCCCGAATCCGAACATCCAGGGCCACTCGCCGCTCTGATGGCCTGCCGGATGGTCGGAGGTCACGCGCAGATGCAGCGTCCCCGCCTTCTCTGCGATCCCCACATCGTACCACGCCTGCTTTTCTTCATAGGTATAAGGCGGCTTCGGATCGACCAGTAGCGGCGCAGGATACGGCAGGTTGTTGCGAAGGACGAAGGTGACTGTCAGCAGTTCGCCGACCTGCAGCCTCGTCGGGCTGAACGTCGCCGAGACCAGATGCGGTATCTGTCCCGGCGGAACCTGCACGGTGAGCGGCAGGGGCCACGTCCGTTTCCTCTGGTCGCCCGCCCCGCTCTCAACCAGCAGGTTGTAGTGCGTTGTCATGAGCATATCTTCGGGCAGGCGGGCGATCAGCTTCGTCGGCGAGGACTCGAGGATGGGGATCGGCTTGCCGTTCAACAGCACGCGGTTGCCCAGGTTGGCGCCGGTGAGGGTGAGGAGCGCGCCGGGCCGGGCCGGATTGGGCGCGAGCGATTCGAGGCGCGGCTGGCCCTCCGGCCAGCGCAGTGGCAGAAGTATCTCGCTCTTGCCTTGCCCGTTGAAGACGGAAACCGTTGCTTCGCTCTGAGCAGGTGACAGCCAGAAGTCCGCCGGCATCCAGAAGGTGATGGCATCGCCCTCCACTTTACGCACCCAGACCGGAACCCCGGCGACAGCGACGACCGGCGGCGCCTTCCCCGCCTGCGCGTGCCGGACGTGCAGTGTAAACAGCGCATTCGGCGTCAGCAGCGCGCCTTGCTGTCGGACGATCTCCGGCGCGGCGCCGGAGCCGGGAGCCTGAATGTCGTTCTTGCCCAGCGTGATTTTTGAGGCCGCGTCGCCGGTGAGTAGCTTGGCCGTCGCGGAGTCCCAGAGCATCGTGTTGCCGCTGGCCTGCGCGCTCGTAGCTTTTAACAGCACGCCGATGCCGGAGCCGTAGAACACGTTGCCCCGAAACGTATAGGGGCCGGACGGGGTTTTATCGCGCGCGTTCTGGCGCAGATAGACCAACGCCTGCTCCGGGTTTGCTGTATCGAAGCCGAACACGTTATGCTCAAACACGTCGCCCTGGCCGTTCTCGATCTCGACCGCATGGGCTGTGTCGTTGATACAGATATTGTTGCGCACGATGCAGCGGCGCGAGTAGCCCAGCCACATACCATAGTGCGAGAAGGAGCAGTTGTTGCCCTCGATGATCGTGTCATCAACGAGATCAACCTCGATGGCGTTATTGGGACTGAACGAGCAGTCGTTGTTGCGCAGAATGTTGCGATGAGAGCCGTTTTTGGGCGGCACGACGGTTCCGGGAGTGATCGGCCCCTCGTTGGCGCGAATGAAGATGCCATCTCCGCTGAAGCGCAGGTCGTTCTCCTCAATCAGGTTCTCATTGCTGTTGTGGTCGATGCCGACGGCCTGGGCATCGTAGGTCTGCCAGCCGGTAAGCGCCTGATAGAGCGTTCCTGAGCCGGTGGTACACCAGATAGCGCGATTGCGCCGGAAGACGTTGCGCGACGAGTTCCAGAGATGGATCCCCCAGTTGCCGTTGTAGGAGTAGTCGCCGTCTTCGATGACGTTCTCTTCCGACCGGATGACATCTATGCCATCCCACTGATACTGCGCAATGCAACGCTGCACCAGGCATCTGCGGCTGTCGCGCAGGAGGATACCGCCGCCGTGATTATCCTCCGGCTCTTTTCCGCTCTCATCTATGACGGTTCCCGGTGGCAAATCGGCATTGTGCGACGACTCGCAGTCCAGCAGTTTCACGCCCATGCTGCGCTCAATGACGATTCCCCACAGACAGCCTCTGACTTTTGCGTTCTTAATCGTGACGTTGCGCGCATCTGTGATGTGTAGGCCGATACCCTCGCTGTTGCCTGGCCCGACGATCTGGGCGTGCTGAAAATCAATGGTGAAATCGCTCCCGGAGACCTGCACAATTCCTGCCCCGTTATCGGTCAGATGGTAGATAGCCGGTCGAACGACGGTATTGCCTGTGAAGTGGATGCCGGAGGTGAGTGTTACGGGCGGCTTCGCCTCTGCGTTCAAGGCGCTTCCGAGGATGCCGCAGAGAACCATCAGGCCCACCCAGGTTGCCATAGATAGAGTCATCGAGTTTCTCCCTCAAAATGAGATGCTGATATTTCGCCGCGATAGCCGGACCGAAAGACGTTCAGCCTTTGAGACCAGTCAGAGCGATGCCGCGCACGAAGAAACGTTGCGTCAGTAAGAAGACCAGCAGCGCCGGGCAGACGACCAGAACCGCTGCCGCCATCTGAAGCGGCCAGTTGGTCGTGCCGAACGAGTCCTTGAACAGCGAGAGACCGACCTCCAGCGTGCGCATCTCCGTGGTGCTGGTGACCAGGAGCGGCCAGAAAAAGTCGGTCCACGTCGCGATAAAGGCGAACGCAGCCAGCGTGGCGAGCGCCGGAGCGGAAAGCGGCAGGCCGATGCGCCAGTAGATGGCGAAATCCGAGCAGCCGTCCAGACGCGCGGCGTCCTCCAACTCTTTAGGCAGCGTCAGAAAAAACTGACGCAGCAGAAAGATGCCGAACGCGCTGGAGAGGCCGGGTACGATCAGCGCCCAGTAGGTGTTGAGCCAGCCGAGCGAGCGCACGACCAGGAACGCCGGGATCATCGTAACCTGACCGGGAATCATCATTGTCGCCAGGAACAGAAAGAACAGCAGGTCGCGGCCCGGAAAGCGCAGCCGCGCGAAGCCATAGCCGGCCAACGAACAGAGCAGCAGTTGTCCGGCGACGACGCAGGCGGCGACCACGACCGTATTGAACAGAAAGCGCAGGAACGGTGTCGCCGTCATGTTCAGCACGGCGCGATAGTTCTCGCCGTGCCACTGTTTGGGAAAGAGGTGCGCCGGAGTGGGCAGCGCGCCATGTGACGGATGCAGCGACGTGACCACCATCCAGGCGAACGGAAGCAGCGTGAACAGCGCCAGCAGCAGCATCAGCAGATAGCTCAGAGACGCGCGGATCATTGCAGGCTGTACTCCTCCATTCGTTTGCTGACGATTTTGAACTGGAGGATCGTTACGGCCAGGATCAGCAGGAACAGCACATACGCCTGCGCGCTCGCCATACCCATGTGAAACTGTCGCCACGCCTGATTGTAGATGTGGTAGCCGATCACCTCCGTATGCCGTACCGGCCCGCCCCGGGTCATCATATAGATCGGCGTAAAGACCTGAAACGCACTGATGGAGGACGTGACCAGGATGAAAAAGGTCGTAGGCAGCAGCAGTGGCAGCGTGATGTAGCGAAACGACTCCCACCGACTTGCCCCATCCATGGCTGCGGCCTCATAGAGTTGTTCCGGGATCCCCGCGAGGCCGGCCAGAAACAACACCATGCGCGGCCCTAATCCCGTCCACAGGCTCATGAAGATCAGCGCGGGCATCGCCCAGGACGGACTCTGCAGCCAGTCCACCTGCGCCCAGGAGCGCAATCCGAGAGTGTTCAGCATCCAGGCGAACAGACCCTGCCCCGGCAGGTAGAGGAAGGTCCAGACCATTGCCAGAGCGACAGACGACGACACGGCAGGCAGGTAGTAGAGCGTCCGAAACAGGGCGACGCCGGGCAGCTTTTGATGCACGAGGAGGGCGACGCCGAGTGCCAGCGCCATTCCCATCGGCACGCTCACGACCGTGTAGTAGGCTGAGTTCCCGAGCGCGTTCCAGAAGAAGGGATCGCGCAGCAGATGGGCGTAGTTCGCCAGGCCGACAAACGGCTTGTCCGGCTTCAATACGTCCCACCGATACAGGCTGAGAACAAGTGCAAACCCGATGGGGAAGAGCGAGAAAACGGCCAGATGCAGAAAGGAAGGCAGGATAAACCAGAGGCCCGTCATCTCAGACGGGCGTCGTTTTGTTCTCACTGGGGGAGAGATCGTCATACGACTTTCCTCAATGCCGATTGTGAGCCTCATAGGGTTCAGAAACCTAATTCAGCATCAATACGTCGGGCTGCATCCTGGAGCGCCTGACGCACCGGCGTTCCTCCGACCAGAATCTCGTCAATCATCTCCTTGCCGATGTCTTCGACCTGGGCATAGTTCTCCACGCGCGCTCCCCAGGGGGCCAGGCCATATTTGACATTATCCAGAAAGACCGGCTCCAGGGGGCTGAGGTTGCGCCGCGATTCGGCGACCTGCCGGTTGGCGGAAATGCCGATTCCCAGTTCCGCCATCTTCTGCTGAACGAAAGGCCCGGAGAGAAACTGGATATACTCCCAGGCTTCGCGCGGGTGCTTGCAGCCGTTGGTGATGGCATACCCTTTCTCGTACAGAACCGTCACACGCCGCCGGTTCTGCGGCAGACCGACCACGCCGATGTCTTCCATGCGCAGGCGCTCGCTCGCTTTCAGGCCGACGAGGTTCCAATGTCCGCTGATCTTCATCGCGACCTGTCCGGCTTCAAACGGGTCGACTCCCAGCGCCTGCGTCTCGGACAGGGTCGGAGCCAGATGCGCCTGCACCAGGCCGGTAAAGAACTGCACGGCTTCCATCGTCGGTGCGCTGTCCAGATAGCCTGTTGCACGCCTGCCGTTTGGCGACAGGACATCCCCGCCGTTCTGCCATATCCACATGATCCAGCCGGGCATCCAGTTCTCGAACAGGAAGCCGTACTGCGTCGGATGGGACGCGCCTCGCGGCCAGACGGTCAGGCGCTTGCAGGCGTCGAGAAAGTCGGCCCACGTCCAGCCGTCACGCGGATAGGGAACGCCCGCCCGGTCGAAAAGCCGCTTATTGTAATAGAGCATCATCGGAGTGAAGTCGGCGGGAAGGGCATAGAGATGCGGGCCGCGCTGCGCCAGATGAAGGACGTTCGGGTAGTAGACGGAGAGATCGAGGCCGTCCGCCCGCACCAGCGGCGTCAGATCGCGCAGCGTGTGGTTGTCAATAAAGACGGCGGCGGAAGAGGCATCCAGCGAGATAATATCTGGTTCTGTTCGCGCCACAAACGCCGTCAGCAGTTTCGGCACGTATTCCCCGCTGCCGGGAATGTGTTCCTGTACGATCTGAATATCGGGATGCTGCCGCTTCCACGCTGCCGCCACCTCCTGTTCGAAGCGGTTCAGGTTCGGATCAGAAGAGGCGCCTCCCCAGTCCGCCACATGCAGCACGATCTTCCCTGTCTCGGCTTCGGTCTGGCCTCGCGCGCAGCCGTACCCGACTGCCGCGATGAGCAGAGATAGAGCAGGCAGCCATGCAAACTGTCTGTGCCGCCCTCCTTGTCGGTTGACCAGGCTCATGTGTCGGATGTCCTTGACGTAGATAAAGAGGACAATATGGGGAGAGACAATCGGCTCTCCCCATTTTAGCGGATTGTAGGTCAGCCTTTCCTGTCTACGGCCCTATAACTTCAATCGGCGTAATGTCATGGCGGGCTTGCGCCCATCCTTCTGACGACGGGCCACCAATCGTCGAAGTCGTTAATGATGTTGACGGAGTGGTAAGAGGAACAGCAATATAACCGACACCCCCACTAAGCGTGCAGGTATAAGACTGGCTATTTCCATCATTCACCAAAGTCGTTGAGCCGTCCGTTTGAGTACCAGAAGAGACCAAGACGCCTGCGGATTTGTTATCTGCGGAGAATGCGCTTGCACGTTTCCGCCGTTTTGTCTGACGATGCCTTTGGTATAGGCAAAAGCCCCATGAGCAATGCGCACAGTGACACCAAAGGAAGCAGTGGGATCACTACAAGTTATTTTGTACGTTATCCAGGGAGCAGGACTGGAATGTGCCCTAAGGAAAGTGTTTGCGGGTGTCGTCGGACTGGTAGCTGAACCACCAATATCATGAGTATCAAACAACAGGTAACGATCCAGTCCACCTGTTCCGTTATTTGCGTCAGTACTGATATTATTCGGCTGGCCTGCGCGATCAATGGGAACCTGCACTGTAGAAAGGTTATAATATCAACTCCGGTGGAACAGTTCCCGTTTGAGATTCTTCGCTGCGCTCAGAATGACAAGACTGGAATAGTGACTCATTCACCGGAGTTGATATAAGGGAGATTGATGGCGCGGCCATTGATGGCAGCCGTCAGGACAGCCAGTGGCTGGAACTGACTGTCATACGAGTAACCTATGTTGACATAGGCGGTGGTGGTTGATTGAGGCGTGCCGTTATTCGCGGTGGATACATAGGTAAGGTGTACCACTTACCGTTGGACGAGAAGCGATTGGGGTTGATTGGATCTCCATTGATACGCGCTGGCGGCCATGTGTCTTGAGTATGAGCCAGAGAGATGAAAACAAGACAAAGGTAACCGACTAGAGAGGCAGGGAACAAACCCATGAGTGTGTATTGTGGCGTTGTCTTCATCCTTTTCCTTCTTGAAAGAGACAAAATATGTCGTTTCATTTGTCTACAATCTAATATAGCACCAAAACGACATATTGTCAACTTTTTGTTCGGTTGTTGTTGCGATTTTTCGAGCCTTGGCGGCTAAAATTCAGTGGGGGAGCTAAGGCGTGGAGAAACCATATTTCTCCCGTTCAGTAAGAGAAAAAGCTTTCTGCTTTTCCAGGAATTCGGAGATCACTCCGGTGTTGGCAACGCACTACCTTGAGTTTTAGCTGGTGTGCCATTGTTTGGCGACTGATCCTTTGCCCAGGGAGGCTGGGGCAAACCCGCAGGTGCGCGTAATTGCGTGTGGTCGGTTACACCACTGACTGGCGGCTGACCACTACGAATCGCAAGAAAGACTATGACCGCAACCAGAGCAGCGATTACTATGCCGAATACCGCTGGATGAATCTCTTTTTTCACGTGTCTGACTCCGATCGGGAATTGCGGCATCAGGAAAGATTTGTATGCTTCCCTGATGCCCGTGTGCCAACCTACGAACCCGGAGGGCTGTTATCGTCGTTCCAGGGGTAGTAGAGGTAGTAGTAGCGATCCGTGGCGGTGCAACCCTCTATATAAGTGATGACTCCGGGAGTGCTATCCGTACCGGTACAGGTCGCTATGCAACTGATCCCTTTTTTCAAGCCCTGCATGAATTGATAGCTGAGGTACTTCGCATGTCCATCCACAAAGGTGACATTGATGCCCTCTTTGCGCGGATGCCGATAGGCGATCTCGCCTTGCTCGGTATTGTCCAGATCTCCATGCCATCCTATCCATCCCCACTGTGGGCCGTTTCCCCAGGAGGCGGTATCAAGGAACCAGATGCGCTTAGCAGGCTGATGGAGTACATCCAACATTAGCGGGTTGGGATACCCGGTTGCCTTGTTGGTATAGTTTCCGGTGCAGAGACCATGCCCTGCCGTACCATACCAGTTGAAGCCGTAGCTCGTCTCAAAGTAACCTACCCAGCCGTTGCCTGGCGCAAACCAGTCGTCATTGGGAACGGCCTGGTTAGGACACTTGAATACCTGAGTGGATTTGACATACGGATAAATCCAGTTCGTCCAAGCATCGTAGTCGTACCTCCAGGTTGTGTCAATACACCAGTAGCCATCGTTATCTTGTACGTACTGTAGCGCCGCCAAAGCAATCTGCTTTTCATTAGAGAGACACGAGACGGCCCTTGCTTTCTCACGGGCCTGGGCGAAGACCGGGAAAAGAATGGCGGCCAGAATCGCGATAATAGCGATGACGACGAGCAGTTCAATCAGAGTAAATCCGGAACGCAGACGACGTTTCATACGATTTCCTCCATTTCGTAATAGGGGTATGACTCCTCATCTCAACCCTCTCTCCGCAGAGAGAAGAAGCAAGCAAAAAGACTGCATCGGGTCGTTGGAAGCCGGGCAGAGTACGCAGCGGCGCTGGCTCCCACAGATCAGGGCGGTCACGCTATTCGGCAGGCTTCAGCGGGGGCGCTGTCGAACTGCGGACGATCAGTCGGGCCGGAACGACGACACGCCGGGGAATCCCCAGGCCTGAGTCGTCAGGCTCTTTGTTGTTGAGAATATCCAGCAGCAGATGCGCTGCCTCCTGACCGATCTGCGCCCAGGAGACGTGCAGCGTCGTCAGCGGCGGATCCAGCATAGGCGCGAAAGGCTCATCGTCATAACCGGTCAGCGACACGAATTCCGGCACGCGCAGGCCGTGCTCCTGAAGCCGTTTGAGTACCTGGGCCGCCCCGATATCCGATCCTGCGGCGATGGCCGTAGGCCGCTTGTCCTCCGGCAGCCCGCTCCAGACGCTGACGGCATCTTCGACGGTTGGCCTCGGACGCCGGACGCAAAAGATGCGTTCGGGGTCAACGGGAAGCCCGGCGGCGCGAAGCGCATCTTCATAGGCTTGCTGCCGGATACTATAGTGATAAGGCCGGTCGCCACGCAGAAACGCGATTCGCTGGTGGCCCTGGCTGATAAGATGTTCGACGGCGGCGCGCATTCCGCCATAGTTATCATGAACGACGCGCGGGTAGGGGCCGGTCGGTTCCGCGTCCGCGACCACGACCGCATAGCCCTGCTCGGTCAGCCACTCCAGGCCGCGCTCCGGCATGTTCCCGAAAACAATGGCGCCATCGAACTTGACCTGGCGGCACCAGTCGGCCAGTTTCGCCACCGAGAACCCGCCCTGCACGTCCCCGCTACCTGGCATGAAGGAGAGCAGACCCCACATAGCGGCGCTGAGGGTGTGCGCCGCCGCCTGGGTTATCTCCAGTTCGGCGATGGTGTAGGTCGGTTTAAGGCTCCAGACCTCCCAGCAGGAGAGCAGCGCAATGACCTTGTGTTGGATGGCAAACCGGCCGGGCCTATCGGTTCGGGTATGGCAGACGACCGTCCCACTGGAGACCGAGCGGCGCACGATGCCCGCGCGTGCCAACTCGGCGAGCGCGCGCTCCGCCGTCTGATACGAAATATGATAGTGTGCGGCGATCTTGCGCGCGGACCAGAGCGCCTGTCCATCTTGCAGCGCGCCGCGACGGATAGCCTCCTCGATCTGTTCGACGATCTGGCGATAGAGCGGCTTCTTATCTAGAGTATCCAATTGCAAGAAGATCAATCGCTTCTCCGCACCCCCATCCCCCTCCCTTAAAGGGAAGGGGAGCCGAGTCGGCGCGGGCCGACTGCGTGCTTTTGCAGGGGCAGTGAAAATTGCCACAACAGGGTATTTCTACATACTCAAAACGATTTTGAACCTCCGCCTTGCCAGGCCAACCATCCTCACAGACGAAACCGGATGCTGTGCCTGCGGCGTGATTTTAGATCGCCTGCAAGAACTATGAGTGCTATGAATGTAGGATAGCACTAGCCATAGATTTTGTCAACCCATCCGCGCAAGAATTGCCGAAAACAGTTGGAGCGCAGGCGGTTTCCTTCCGGAAAGCCGCCGCCATGCGCTGACAGACGCACGCGCCGACAAAATGTCGGCGCGTGCGCGAATCGTCTCTGCCCGATGGTTCTGCTATAGGCTGCCAGAAGCGTTCGGGCAGACTCCGGTAGGGCGCTCCGGTGGGAAAATACGCAGAGGCCACGCTATGTGTCAGACAGGCTCTAATCCAGGGCCTCGCTGCTTTCGCTGCCGCCGCTCTCCTCTTCCATCATCTGCTCGAACTCTTCATCCAGGTCTTCGCCCATCTCTTTGCCCATCGTCTGCATCAGCCTGCGCAGCGCCTTGGGGTCTTCCGTATCGCCCATGGATTCCATCTCCTCGGCGATGGACTCGAAGGCTTCGTCCTCGCTGCGAACGCGGGCAAAGCGGGAGATCTGGCGGTTCAGGTCGGTGGACTGGCAGCGCGGGCATTGCAGCGGCGTCGGCTGCGCGACGACGCCGACCAGCTTCCGAAACTTGCGCTGGCACTGCGCGCAGACATACTCGTAAACAGGCATGGATAGCTTTTCCCTGGAACGTTACTGCGGCGGCGGGCTGCCGCGCTCTCCGGCAGATAGAGCAGGAGAGGGCATCACAGGCCCTACGTTGTCTATGTAGACGCGCCCGCTCCTGCCGATGCGATAGATGATCTGAGCAGGCTGGCCCTCGCGCAGTTCGTCGAACCCGGTGATGCTCCCGGCGGAGTAGATGCCGCCGCGAAAGCGCACCAAAACCTGCTGCGGAGAGGGCTTGCCCGTCACGTTCGGCTTCGCATCAATCAGCATGGCGACGGTCGCCACACCCTGCTGCGGTGTCGCCTCTTCCCGGTCTCTTTTGACCGATTTTCGCGCCCATTCGGGAAACCATAGCGCGAACAGGAAGATCAGCACGCCGACGGCGATGACCGCGCCTCGCATCCATCTGTATCTTACATTCTGCATCGCTTGCTTCCTCTGATCTGACGCCCTTAAGTTGGGCGTTCCGGCCTCGATTCCTCCTTGCGGCGCCGGGTCTCGACATAGGGACGACGGGCTAAAGCCCTTCGCTCTGTGGCCTACGGCCCAATGTCCTGCGGACACGACACCCATGGCAGCCTGTAATCTCTGCGCTGGAAGATGCGGGGCAGAACGCTGCTGCGCCATCAATTAGCAGCCGTCAGCGGCGATGAGACAGACCGGGAATTTGCAGTGTGTCCGCAGGACACTGAGCCGTAGGCTACAAAGCGCAGGAATTCATTCCGTCGTGACTGGAGCTGCCGCAGCGGTTTTCTGTATCCGGTTACGCGGCTTCTCCGGAAGTCGGGGAGTGGGAGGGAGCGAGCTGCTTGAGTTCGCCGGTCTCGATGAAATTGACCCGCTCGGCGATGTTGACGACGTGATCGCTGATGCGCTCCAGATATTTGGCGGCGAACAGCACGTTGAGGGCGAGGAGGCTGCGCGATGGCTCCGACGTGATGACCTGCGTCAGGTCGTCGCGTATCTGATGATAGAGCGTGTCTACGGCATCGTCGTCCCGAATGACTTTATCCACCAGATTCAGATCGTGATGCACGAAGGCTTGCAGGGCGTCGTGGAGCATGGCGCGGGCCAACTGCGCCAGACGGGGCAGGTCTACCAGAGGGCGATAGATCTCGTGGGCGCGGGCCAGCCGCCGCCCGATCTTGGCGATGTCTACCGCATAGTCGGCGATTCGCTCGATGTCCGTGATGACCTTGAGCGCCGTGCCGATGATGCGCAGGTCGCGGGCGACGGGCTGCTGCGTGGCAATCAGCAGGAGACACTTCTCCTCGATCTCCAGGTCGAAGCGATCCACGACATCGTCCCGGCGAACCACCTCTTTGATCAGCGACAGATCGCCGCTCATCAGCGACTCGACCGCCGACTCCAGCATGGCGTCGGCGAAGGTCGCCATTTCGAGCATCTTTTCCTGAAGCGCGCGAATCTCCTGATCGAAATGCGCGCGGGTCGTCCCCATGACGAGGCACCTCATTGCCGGAAGGCGCTGCGCGCTCCGGGAACTCTTTCTATGAGCGTTGGGCAGCGTGCGGTTAAGCACTATTGTACAGCAAATCGGCAGAAATGCAAGCGGACGCGACCGTATCAACCGAAACGGCCCTGCACATAGTCCTCGGTGCGCCGGTCGCGTGGGGCCGTGAACATCTGGCGCGTGTCGCCGCTCTCGATCAGTTCGCCCTTCAGGAAGAACGCCGTGCGCTCGGAGACGCGCGCCGCCTGCTGAAGATTGTGCGTCACGATGATCAGTGTGTACCGCTCTTTTAACTCCTCCATCAGTTGCTCGATGCGATAGGTGGAGTTGGGATCGAGGGCCGAGCAGGGTTCGTCCATCAGCACGACCTCCGGTTCCACGGCCAGCACGCGCGCGATGCAGAGCCGCTGCTGCTGCCCGCCGGAGAGATCGAACGCCGATTTCTTGAGCGAGTCCTTCACCTCGTCCCAGAGCGCGGCCTGCCGCAGACTCCGCTCCACGATCTCCGCCAATCTGCTGCGGCTGCGCTCGCCATGCAGCTTCGGGCCGTAGGCGACATTGTCCCAGATGCTCATCGGGAACGGGTTGGGCCGCTGGAAGACCATGCCGACGCGCTTGCGCAGATGGACCACATCCACGCTGCGCGCATAGATGTCCTCGCCGTCCAGGGTGATCGTCCCTTCCAGGCGCGTATCCGGGTAGAGGTCGTTCATCCGGTTCAGCGTGCGCAAAAAGGTAGACTTGCCGCACCCGGAGGGGCCAATGAGCGCCGTGACTTGCTTATCCAGCACATCCAGGTTAATGTCTTTGAGCGCCTGAAACTTGCCGTAGAAGAAGTTGACCTTGCGCACGGCGATACGCACCCGATGGGCCGTCGTGTCGGCGACCGAGGACGCTTCCGCGCCCAGCGGAGAGAGGGACATCTTCGGCTCCTTGCTAACCAGAGCGGACGCCATGGGACTCAGCGTCGCTTCCGTTGTCGAATTCATGCTGCGGCCTCTTCCTACTTCTTGCCGGAGGAGTCCGGAGACGCGGGCGCACCGGCTGTACCCGTGCCGTCCCCCGGTTCCTCAATCTGAATATTGTCCACCACGCCCGCATTGAGATGGCTGAAAGGCTTGATGGCTTCGCGCGCCGCCGCTTCCGCCTTCTCCTTGTCTGCGAGCGTCTTGACGGTTCCGGTCAGCTCGACCTGCGCGCCGACCGCTTTGGCCTGGATGCCCGCCGCCTTCAGCGCCGCGTCCGCATTCAGCTTCTCCTGCACGGCTCTGGTGATCTGGTCGTCCTGAGACGCATTGCCGGTCGCGCCCGCGCCTTCGCCGCCTCCGCTTGCGGCGGGTATTCCCGTCTCTCCCGGTTTTCCGCCCGAACAGCCGGGCAGGAGCAGCAGCGTCAGCGCCAGCGCCGCGCCTGCCAGCCTCCACGTTCGCATCGAATTCTCCTTTATTCTAACCCATCTTCCTCTGACTGCGCGTGAAGAAGCGCGCCAGCGCGCTGAACACCAGCACCAGCAGCACCAGCACCAGCGCCGCGCCCCACGACTGCCGCAAGGCCAGTTGCGACGGATCGTCGCGCAACACATAGATCTGCACCGGCAGCGACGACATCTTCTGCCGCAAGTCTGTGACCCAGTTGCTGCTGTTGCAGGCGACCATCAGGAGCGGGGCCGTCTCGCCCGCCACGCGCGCGACCGCCAGCAGCACGCCGGTGATAATGCCGCCAAGCGCTGTCGGCAGCACGACTTGCCAGACTGTGCGGGCGTGGGTCGCGCCGAGCGCCAGCGAGCCTTCCCGCAGCGACATCGGCACGAGCCGCACCAACTCCTCCGTCGTCCGCATCACCGTCGGGATCATCAGAATACCGAGCGCGAACGCGCCCGCATAGCCGAAGTTGCTCTTGGTCGGCAGGATGACTATTGTGTAGGCGAAGATGCCGACCACGATGGAGGGAACACCGTTGAGCAGGTCGGCAGCGAAGCGCGTATAGGCTCCGAGCCGATTGTTGCCGAACTCTGCCAGGAAGAGTCCGCC
>Ga0070741_10005211_pt1 | contig 29172 bp, 16 predicted proteins | sample Coa_R1_4_FD_66440 | JGI IMG/M metagenome (GOLD analysis project Ga0070741, IMG submission 66440) | Surface soil microbial communities from Centralia Pennsylvania, which are recovering from an underground coalmine fire - Coalmine... | ecosystem: Environmental > Terrestrial > Soil > Unclassified ... | reverse complement strand
GGTTCAGAACGTCGCGAGACAGTTCGGTCCCTATCTGTGGTGGGCGTAGGAGATTTGAGGGGGCCTGCCCTTAGTACGAGAGGACCGGGGTGGACGAACCTCTTGTGATCCAGTTGTCCCACCAGGGGCACCGCTGGGTAGCGAAGTTCGGTCAGGATAAACGCTGAATGCATATAAGCGTGAAACCTTCCCCAAGATGAGATCTCCCAAGGTTTAAGTACCTAATAAGAGCACAGGAAGACGACCTGTTTGATAGGACGGATGTGGAAGCGTGGTGACACGTTGAGCTAACCGTTACTAATTGCTCGTTCGGCTTGACCATAAAATTTACTGTAGGCACAAAGTCTAGCGCGGCCTGTCAATATTCGGAAGGAGCTGGTTTCCAGCTCTTTCCACCCAGTTCTGGGTGACCAGAGCGAGAGGGACCCACCCGTTCCCATCCCGAACACGGAAGTTAAGCCTCTCAGCCCCGATGGTACTGCATGCGCGAGTGTGTGGGAGAGTAGGACGTCGCCCGGTTAAATTCCATAAGCCTCCAGGTTTTCCCTGGAGGCTTTTTTGTTTCTGCTAAACTCATTGGGCGATGGCGGAGTGGACTTCGGACGACGACCTGTTCCGGCTGATTCGGGCCGAACTCTTTACGGCTGTGATCGGCGACGTGTGCGATGACCTCGGACTCCGCGATCGCTTCCTTCCGCCTGAGATTCGGCCGCTCGGCGGGCGTGCGCCCGCCGTCATGGCCGGACGCGCCATGCCCGTCATCGAGCAGGACATCGACGAACCTGCTCCCGGCGATAAATCGTTCGGACTCATGTTCGAGGCGCTCGACAGCCTTGGCCGGAATGAGATCTATCTGGGGACGGGCGCTACCCGGCCGTATGCGCTCTTCGGCGAGCTGATGTCAATTACCGCCATGAAACGAGGAGCCGCCGGTGTCGTGTGCGACGGAAACGTGCGGGACACCGAGAAGATCCTGGAGCTGGGCTTCCCTCTGTTCTGCCGCGGCAGCTATGCGCTCGATCAGCGCGGGCGCGGGGTCGTGACCGCCTATCGCGTGCCGGTGCGCATCGGCACACTGGATGTCTCTCCCCGCGATATTCTGGTCGGCGATACCGACGGCGTGATTGCGGTACCGCGCGTCTACGAAGAACAGGTCTTCACGATGGCTCTTAGCAAGGCTCGCACCGAGAATCGTATCAAGGACGCGCTCGAGCAGGGATCGTCCGCCAGCGAGGCCTTTCGCCATTTCGGCATGTTCTGACTTGCGGAATCACCGCAGAACGTTCGAGGAGATGCTGCTCGGCTACGTGGAACACTTAGTGCAGGGCGCACGCTGGTCACGCGTCACGCCGTGGCCAAGTAGGACGGGGTTGAGGCTCCGGCCTCCGGTCACAGCGCACACGCATCGCGCGTTGGCGGCCCGAGGCGCTCGTCGATTGGCGGTGCCGGTTTTCAGGCCCCGATGCCGAACTCCTTGCCGCCGCCATATTCCTTTAACTTGTTATGCAGCGTCTTCAGGCTGATTCCCAGGATCTCCGCTGCTCGCGTCTTGTTGTTCTTCGTGTGTTCGAGCGTTCGCAGGATCAGACCTTTTTCGGCTTCCTCTACTGTCGTCCCTATGCGGAAGCGAATGGTGTCGCCATCATCGGCCGGCGCTGCGTTGGCCGCCGTCTGCGGCGACGTCGCGGATGCCGTTGCCGCGGGCTGCGTCTGGAGAGATGCCGGCAGGTGCTTCATCTCGATCGAACCTTCGCCCGCCAAAATGACCGCCCGCTCTAAAACGTTGCGGAGCTCGCGCACGTTGCCAGGCCAAGAATGTCGCTGAAAAGACTCCAGCACCACCGGCGAGACATCGCTCACCTTGCAGTCGTGCTTCCGGTTGAGATCGCTGATCAGGGCGTGCGAGATGGGCGGGATGTCTTCCTTGCGCTCGCGCAGCGGGGGCAGGTGGATGTGGAATACGTTCAGGCGATAGAAGAGGTCCTCACGCAGATGGCCTCCGCGCACGGCTTCTTCGGGCACCTTATTTGTGGCCGCCACCAGCCGCACATCCACTTCAAACTCGGACTTGCCGCCCAGGCGGCGCACGCGCGAATCCTCGAGGATGCGAAGGAGCTTGGCCTGCGTCTGCATCGGCATTTCGCCGATCTCGTCCAACAGCAACGTGCCGTGCTGCGCCACTTCGAAACATCCGGCGCGGCGTTCCGACGCACCTGTAAAGGATCCTTTCTCGTGACCGAACAGTTCGCTTTCGATCAACGTTTCCGGCAGGGCTGCGCAGTTGATCGCGATAAACGGTCCCTGGCGCCGCGGGCTGAGGGCATGAAGAGTGCGCGCCACCATTTCCTTACCGGTGCCGCTTTCGCCGGTGATCAGCACGCACGCCTTACTCGGTCCGGCTTGCTGGAGGAGCGCAAAAATTTCCTGCATTTTCGGGGAAGAGCCAACCATCTCCCCAAGGGCGCCCTTATAAATGAGCTGCCGTTCGAGAACGCGCTTTTCAGTTCGCAGTCCGGCATGTTCGCCGGCGCGGCGCAGCAGCACCTCGAGGCTGTTGGCCTGGATTGGTTTTTCGAGGTACCAGTATGCTCCCAGATCCTGCACCGTGCGTACCGCAGTTTCTACGTTGCCATACGCGGTAAGAACGATCGTCGGAGGCATGTCGCCCATCTCGCGGAGCTTTTGCAGGAAGCCGAAGCCATCGAGACCGGGCATGTTGATGTCGGTGATGACGACATCGGGATTAAAATGCGACATTTTTTCCAGCGCGTCGTTGCCTTCCGACGCAGTTTCAGCGGTCATGCCCCACGTACTAACCATCGCAGCCAGACCGGCTCTCTGGCTCTGTTCGTCGTCAACTATTAATATGCGCAAAGGTGAGATGCCCCTTAAAGTTTACCCAGTTCCATTCTATCGCCCCGGTTGTTGGCGCACCACTTGCAAGGTTAACTTCGTGATCCGATGTGTGTGGAATTGGACGGAGCCGGAAATGTGTACGTTCATGATACGATGGAATGATACCGGCACTCGGGATTGTTGATGAAACCAAGACTTGTGCGGGTGGGTAGGGACAAATGAAGATCCCGGAAGTGGCCAGACGCGCCCGTCGCCGCTTATTCTGGAACGAAGTCCTCGCACAGGGAACCTGTGCCGTGAGCGTAGGACTGGGTGCGGTTGTCCTGCTGCTTGTACTGGGCACGCAGGTTCTCGACTGGCGCTGGCTGGTTTTGCTGCCGGTGCTGACTCTCGGGATTGGAGTTTATCGCACCTGGCGACGAATCCCCGAACTGTATCCAGCCGCGCAACTGATCGACCGCCGGCTGAAACTCGCCGACAGTATCTCCACCGCTCTCTATTTCACGGAATCGGGGTCGCGGCGATTCGCCGCCGGTATGCTCGAGGCGCAACTGGCGCAGGCGGAAAAAATCGCGGACGGTGTGGATGTCGTGGCCGCCGTGCCGTTCACCGTGCCGCGCGCGGTATATGCGGCGAGCGGGCTGTTGTTCGTTGCGACCAGCCTTTTTGCTTTGCGCTACGGGCTGGAGCGCCGCCTGGATCTGCGGCAACCATTAGCCAGCATTCTGGAGAATTCGTTCGGCGGCGGGAATCCGGTGAAGACGGCGGCGCTGCAGAAGAAGAACGCGATGAAGAAGCGCTCGCCGCTCGACGAGGCGATGGGAATCTCGACCGAAGACGGCACGGCGAAGGGTCAGGGCGAACTGGATGCGGCGCCGGATTCCGCGTTGGAGACGTCCAGTATTCCGGATACCGACAACAGCAAGAAGGGCAGCAGCGAAGCCACCAGCAAGGTGAAATCGCCGGCCGGGGAACAGATGGAAGGCGAACAATCCGAGGGCGACGCGGACGGAGACGCGCAGGGCGGCAATACGGCACAGGATGGGCAGCAAGGCAAGCAGGGCGGGTCACAGTCGAAATCCGGACAGCAGAATGACGGCAATGACGCGTCGGGCTCGGCCAGCGAGAATTCGAGCGTGCTGTCGAAGCTGCGCGATGCGATGTCGAACCTGCTTTCGCGGATGAAGCAACAGCCACAGGGCGCGGGGGCGCAGCAGCAGTCGGCCGCGAATCAGAAGGGCCAGCAGGGGCAAGGGCAGAAGGGCAGCGGCCAGAAGGCGAAAGGCGGCCAGGGCAAGCAGCAGCAAGGCGGGCAGGATTCCGATTCCCAGGACGGCGAGCAGGGCGAAGAGGCGCAAAGCGCGCAGAACGCACAAGGGCGTGGGGCGGGACAGTCGAGCGACGACCAGGCGAGCAAGCAGCCGGGCAGCGGGATCGGCAAGCAGGACGGCAACAAGGACGTGAAGCTGGCGGAGCAGATGGCGGCGATGGGAAAGATCAGCGAGATCATCGGCAAGCGCACGGCGAACGTCAGCGGCGAAGTGACAGTCGAGGTGCAGAACAGCAGCCAGCAGCTCAAGACGGCGTGGGTGAATCAGAAAGCTACGCACGCGAACACCGGCGGGGAGATCAATCGCGACGAGGTGCCGGTGGAGTATCAGACTTATGTGCAGCAGTATTTCGAGCAGGTCCGGAAGCAGGACGCTCCCAAGAAGAAGTAGCGGCAGCACATGTTGCGGCGCTGACGGCCGCATTGCTGTTGTCCCGCGTCCGAAGTAAAGGCATCCAGCAATCGACGATCGCAAGCCGGACAGACAACTAGTTTCACAAACGCGGGAAAAATTGGACGCTGTCCCGGTTCTTGCCCGCGGTCATACGCGACAGCACTTCGGACGCACTGCTCGAAAAGAGTGCTTTTCGCAGCGCGGCCGTTCGTTTGGCCGGGGAGAATGCCGGCGGCATATGCGCGAACTGGGAATTCCCGAGTTGATGATGATCGGCGTCTTCGGTGTACTGGTGGCGGCGGTCGCGCTGGGCTTCGGGTGGATGCTGTTTGGGCGCGGACGGGGGAGGTGACCGTCGTGCGTGAGCCCTATTCCCGTCCGAACAGGTATACGCCGCTTGAATCGTCCACCGGCGCAACCGGCGGTGCAATCCCTTTTTCCACAAAAGGTCGGATCATGGCGGCGATGCGCTCGGCTGCGACTTCCGCGGCGTCGCGCGAGTAACTGCGGAAGCATAACTGCCTCCAGCCGTTTGATCGCACCGCATCCAGCAGTGGCGTCCCTTGCAGGTGGCCGGGGGCACGCACGCTTTCGATGGACCGCTTCGCGTCCCAGCCCATCATTCGCGCGAGATCCAGCGAGGAGGAATCCAGCAGCCAGCGGCGGATGCCGTGGCGGGCGGCGTCCGCCGCGAGAGCTTTGACGTCGTCTCCCGCCAAATACATGAGCAATCCTTCGGTGATCATCAGAGTGGGGAGCCCGACGGCGGCTGAGAACATTGCTGCGCGCTGCTGCCCGCTGGTCACATCCGCGGCCACGCGCTCCAGACGGCACCTGGGTTGTTCGGCCTCCATGGCGCGCGTTTTGTAGCTCAGCATCTCCGGAAAATCGGCTTCGATCCACCGCAGGTCCGGTGGAAGTTCCAGACGCCAGGGGCGCGTGTCAAGCCCGGCACCGACGCTCAGCACGACCTGGATGCTGTCCTTCGCGATGGTCTTCATGACCAGGTCATCCAGAAAGCGAGTGCGGACGCCGATGCCGAAACACATCAACTCCCAGCCAGTGATGCCACGCAGGATTGCATCGCCGCGCGACCCGGCAAGTCCCGCGGCAAACGGATCGCGCACCAACCCGTCCACCCGCGCGGTTTCGAGAGCGCGGCAGGCTGCAACCATGAGCGCAGTATCGCTGACGTGTTGGATCTGGTCCGGGTCGTTGGGGGCCATAATTGATTATCGAAGAATCCGGGCGGCGGCGCGGGAAGATCGGCTGGGATACGTCCGCAGGCATGGGCAGAACCGGGCGAAGCTATAAACGCGGTCCGGCCGGCGGAATGCGGTAACAAATCAGACCGATCGATCTACTTTTCTGGTTATTCCTTCAAATTTTACTTGACTGAATAATAATAGAACGTCTATTCTATCTTCGAGATGTTTGCAGCTTAGCGTGTTTGAATCGTGAACAGTCCGTTGCATATTGGTATGGCAGATACTTCATTAGCCGGCCAAATGCGCCGGAATCGCCGAATGCTTATTATCTTAACGGGAATCAGGTAGATCTCAATTGTCCCGTGATGCGCATCGTCAGAAATGCCGGATGGGATGAAAGGTTGGGAGGTTACCTGTGTGAGCCGAATTCTCCTCTTGGAAGACAACCCTGGTGTCGTGAGATTGCTCCGCCACGTCCTCCAGGATTATGCTCCCATTGAATCGACAAACGCAGAAGAGGCGATTCTGCGCTTTCGAGACTACCGGAGCACGATCCAGCTTCTGATCGCCGACCTGACCTTGCCTATCAGCACAGGAATCCGCATAGCACTGATTCTTCGTTGCGAAAATCCTGATCTACGGATTCTACTCATGTCCGGCTATCCTGCTGATCGATGGGATGAACAGGCTCGGGCGGATCTTGCCCGGCTCGGCAGCGAAAACGTCAAAATCCTGCAAAAGCCTTTTTATCCAGAGGTGCTGGTCAATTCGATTCAGGCAATGATCGGAGCACCGGAGCACGTACAAGTAGATCTGAGGCTCAAAGCGGAGCCGGACTCTGAAGAGTGGCCTCCTTCCGATCGACATTTTAGAGCATAGAACGACGTGCAACCGACGGTGTGTCACTTCCGTGCATATCGTCAGTTCTGTTGGCAGGCACTAACAGGAGTATAAAATCATGGATATACGTTCGAGGGGGCGCTGTACGTCGCAGTTAGTTCGATGGCAAGCTGAAACCGCATTGATTTTCGCGAGGCTCGCCGGCGTCTATCTAGGTGGAGGACTACTCGGCCCTGCTGCACGGCTGCAAACCAAAGCTGAACGGCTTCACGAGGGGCTCCTCCATGACATGCGTAAGCTCACATACGCCGATGCTGACGCTATCGAACCAATCATTACTGAACTTGAAATGCAGTTAAATCAGCTGGTTGAGAGTGCAAAGGAACGGAAAAACGTCGGCTTTTACATCAATTGAAATGTCTCACGCGAGTGGTGCATGATGCTTGCTCAAGGCTTATATCCGACGTCTTGCGGCTGGCAATCCTGGCTGCAGCCGCTATTCAGGTGGCCGAATCGCACTTGCGATGACAGCTTGGGTGCCCGCTGAAAGCCGCTGCGGGCAGGATTGCGCGACTCACGCTCGCCAATTATCTTTGCTCGTTTTCAAGGTCTAATTGTAGATTCCGAGGTCGAGATTGCCGCGCCGGAAAGTCTCGGCCTCGGGTAGAAATCGGCACTCGGTCAGCAGTTACTCTGGTTTCGACGTTGCGCTGCCAGGCAGCTTAGGGCCAGTCGCGAATTCCTGTCTTACCGGCGATAACCAGCAAGCCTTATCGGTCTATCGAGGCGGAACGTGAGCAGAGTCTCGGTGGGTACACGAACGTGGTCACCCCGCGTCAGCACCTGGACTGCGGCGCCGCCGGCCGCACCTGCTACCGCCCCAACGGCGGCTCCCGTTCCGCCACCGGCAAGCGCTCCTATGAGAGTTCCCAACAGGGCGCCCCCGCCGACAGTCTCGGCCGTCCGCCGGTTCGCGCCCAATCCTTTGTTTTCGGCTTCCTGTTCTGTGACGTCGCTAACGACGTTGTACTTTCTGCCGTTGACCGTGATGGAGTGGACCGCAAGTTCCAGTTGAGGCGTGCCCACCGTCCCACCCGTTGAGGTGTTCACCACGATCAGTTCCGCGGGTGCGCCCGCCGGCACAATCTGATCACCGCGGCTATCGACGATCGCACGATCGACTTGCGCGGAATAAAGCCGGTTCGGAACAGCGCGGTCCGTGTCGATGGTTTCGTCAGTACGTATTACCAACTGTGTGCCGGTAGGGATAACGCCGGGAGGCGCTGGCGCCGTATAAACGGGGCCCGGCGGGATAGTTCGCGCGGCACTTCCCTGATGAGTCGCGCAACCGGTCGTTAATCCAAGAGTTACGACAAAAAGTGCTATGAAACCCAAACGCATCGAGTTATTCATGGGGTGCTCCAGTGTTTCAATAAGCAACTGGATCGCCGGACCACTGAGCAGCTAACGAGTAGAAAGAGCGAGCCTATGGTCTGGTGCGCGCGGGAAGAAACGCGACGGCGCTATGTGGGCAGCCGGGGCGCGGCGGCAAAGTCGGCGCGTGCTCGGACGGTGCGACCAGGTACAGAAGATTGTCGCGAAGCCGACACTGTTCCGTCGCTCGACCACGCCTGGCGCGATCTGCGGTACGCTGCGCAGTCGATCGAAGCCCACTGTTCACTGACGCAGCCGTAATGTCTCTGGCGCTCGGGATCGGTGCGAATCCCGCGATTTTTATGTTGCTCCGCGGATCACTCTGGAAACCGCTGCCGGTGCAGCAACCGGAACGGGATGATCTCGCATTTTGAGATGTGACCCGAAAACCCGATCCACGCTTGCCGCAACTGAACTCGGACTAATTTGGATTTCGTTTCCGGCCGAAGACGGACGGGCAGTCGCAATGCATCGTAATCGCCGCGCAAGGCTTTCCGTGGGAAGTCAATGGATAGGGCGAGCCACAGACCCAAGTCCGCTGCGTTTACAAATATTGCGTCGTCAGCAGGCTTGACACGCTTCCCCCGTATACGATAAGGTCACCGTAACTGGGAGGGTTTCGGAACAATGTCCGCGATCAAACGGTTGGCGGTTCTTGTGTGCGTGATATCGGCTTGCGGCTGGAGCCAGATCATTACCAGTTCTATCGTCGGCAACGTGACCGATGCATCCGGGGGAGCGGTGCCGGAAGCGCAGATCACTGTTGCCAATACAGGGACGGGAATTACGTTTAAAACCGTGGCCGATTCGTCGGGCGCCTATTCCGTTCCCAACCTGCAGTTCGGCACGTACGAGGTGACAGCGACAAAACCGGGATTTAAGACCTTCAGGACCAGCGGCATTCAAGTGCAGGCATCGCAATCGGTGCGCGTCGATATTCAACTCGCGGTCGGAGAAGCCCAACAGAGCGTGACGGTAACGGGGGAAGCGACTCTGGTGCAGACAGAAAGTCCAACCATCGGCGGAACGATCACGACTCGCCAGATGGAGGAACTGCCTTTCGCACAGCAGTCCATCGAGTATCTTTTGGCTCTCGTTCCCGGCGCGCAGGTGAATGGCCAGAGTCCTCAGACCGGCGGCGGGACGCATTGGGGCTCGTTCAATTTCACCATCAACGGCACCCAGGCCAACGATTTCGGCAACGGCGCGGCCGCTTACTCCTATGCCACGGGATTGCTCAGCCTGCCTCCGCTCCAGTCCATGCAGGAATTTAAGGTGGAGGCCTATAACACCAGCGCGGAATATCGCCAACTCGGCACCGTGACCATGGTGACCAAGGCCGGCACCAACGCCTTTCACGGCGAGGGATACGAATATCTGGAGAACAAATCGCTAAACGCCAACAGCTTCACGAACAATGCCCACGCCGTACCGCGCAGTCCTTTCGTGCGCAACCAGTTTGGAGCCAATATAGGCGGACCTATCAAAAAGAACAAAGCATTTTTCTTTTTCGACTACACCGGGTTCCGTAACCGTACTTACGGCTCACCGAATCTGACCCTCCCCTCTACGGCCATGCGCAGCGGCGACTTCTCCGCGCTTTGCGGCAGCTACAGCGCCAACGGAGTCTGTACCGATCCCGCCGGGACGCAGCTCTACAATCCCTTCACGGGACAGCCGTTCGCCAATAACAAGATTCCGTCGAGCCTGATCACTCCGCAGGCCCAGACCTTGTTGAAATACCTGCCCGCTCCGACTTCCCCAGTCAACGCCGCAGGATTGCCCAACGGCGGGCTTAATTACTACGGACAGGTTGCGATCGCCCAGGACATGAATGCCGCGGACGTTCGCATCGACTACCAGATCTCGCCGAAGGACCAGCTCTATGGCGTCTACACGCGCAACGTCGGCTTTCCTTATAACACCTATCTAGGCTATCCCTCCACCTACGGCAATGCGATTAATTTTGGGTACAAGACGTTCGGCTACAGCCTGGTCGAGACCCACACGTTCAATCCGCACACTCTGAACGATTTTCGTTTCGCATGGTTCGATCATCCCAGCATCCGCAGCGGCATGAATCAGGATTTCGACCCTACCACACTATTTCCCCAGTTGACGAAGAGTCCTAATCGCGGGCTCCCGACGATGAGTATTGCCGGGTACACCGGCATGTTCTCCGATTACGGAACGGGCTACTACGGCCATGGCGTGGACTTCGAATACAGCGACAACATCACTCACGTGAAGGGGCGACATACGATCAAGGCGGGAGGCCAGGCGACCACTTACAAGAGCTACGGTCCCAACCCGAACGCCCCGCTCGGCACGTTTACGTTCAACGGCCAGTGGACCGGGAACAAGGGCTGGCCCGGCGAGCCGTCATCGCAGGGAAATGCTTTCGCCGACTTTCTGTTGGGGACTGTCAACCAGTCGACAACCGGCCTGGCAGGCGTGTTCAGCGCGGTCTACTGGGCTTGGGATTGGGAATTCTACGCGCAGGATACCTGGCAGGCCACTCCGCGGCTGACTGTCTACTACGGTCTGCGTTACATGTACGAGACACCGTGGAACTGGCAGGACGGCTACTCGACGTACTGGGATCCGGCCACCAACAAACTGGCGCTGCCGCAGAACTCGGCCACGCCGACCCTGCCACCCATAGGCGCTTCCCCGGCGCAATTCGCGGCTTACGGGTTCACCACTACGCAGGCGTTGGGCCTGCCCAAGAACTACATGATCGGGGATAAGAACAACTTCGCTCCGCGTATCGGTTTTGCGTGGCGTCCGTTCAACAACAACCGGACTGTGTTCCGTGGCGGGTATGGGGTCTACTACAACTTCAATCCGGCGTTCGCAGGTTCGCGAGACGACGTTCTAAATCCGCCATGGGTCGGTGGTTTGAGCGGCTTTGCGGGTTCGAACTACATTACGCAGTTGCCCGGGAAACCGACGGCACCATTTCTTCCCGATGTCACTTTCGCCAATCCCTTTCCCGCGAGCCTGGCGGCGGCAAGCGGAGCGGCTGCTCACCCCACGCTCTATTCCATGCAGCGGGATTTCAAAAATGGCGTGATTCAACAATGGAACGCGACGCTGGAGCACCAGTTCGCCGGCGACTGGGCGGCCCGCGCCACGTATGCGGGCAGCCAGTCCCACCACCTGCAGTGGTTCTTCGGTGACCTGAATGTGCCCAGAACCCAAACGCCTAACGTTCCCATTCAGGATCAGCGTCCGTACCAGCCGTGGGCAGTCATCAATTCCACCCGCAGTGGCGCGTCGCAGAATTTCGGCCAGCTGCAACTGGAGGTCACGAAGCGCTTCTCGTCGGGCTTCTTCATGCAGGCGGAATATGCCTGGACGCGCAGCCTGGACAATCTGGAGTCTTCGGGTGGGCCGCAGAACCCGAACTTCCCGGGTTTGGACTATGGCAACAGCAGCGGCATTCTGCGTCACAAACTGGTGGTCGATTACATGTGGTCACTGCCGTTCGGCCGCGGCCAGCACTGGGGCACGGGCATGAATCGGGCAGTGGACGCAGTGCTGGGCGGATGGCAGCTTTCCGGCATCACCACCTATCAGACGGGATCGCCGTTCTCGGTGAGTTTCTCGGTACCCGCGAGTATTACCGGTTGGTGGGGCGGCCGTGCGGACCACGTTTCCAGCAACGACTATGCGCGGGGCAGCGGGCACGACATTATCAACGGTGTGTCGTGGTTCAATACGGGCGCGTTTGCTCCGCCGCAGCCATGGACGTGGGGCAACGGAGCACGCAACCTACTCTTCGGGCCAGGCAGTTGGAACTGGGATATGAGCCTGCAAAAAGTGTTCAGGGTGACGGAACGCGCGCACCTGCAGGTTCGGAGCGATTTTCTGGATGCGTTCAATCACTTCAATCTCGGGAATCCCAGCGCTACCATAGCTGACACGCGCGACGGCGGCCTGCCCATCGCCACCGCGGGCAAGATTTTCGGGGGCAGCGGCAGCCGTGTGATCCAGGTCGGCGCCAGAATTTCGTTCTGAGGGCACGGGCAGTCGGAAACGCCTGGCCCACCACAGCAGCGGAAGCACCTATTGCGTTTGTCCGAAGACAACGACCTCGTACTCGTCAATCCGAGGGAGGATGATTTCACCGTTCTTTATCGGCAGTTCCTGCTGCCGCACCAACGTGTACGCTCTCGTGGCTGGAGTGTGAATCCTGATTTTGAGATTCGACAGCGGCACTATGCTCCGAATCGGCCGTGTCATATCTCCGGTGAAATTCACCAGGTGCACGAGTGTCCGGCCATCGCCTTGGGCCCTGACCACCACCTCCACGGACCCCGGCGCATTTTCAAGTTCGACGGGACGGAACGGCTGCCCAATATTGGCGATCACGCGGAGAAGTTCAGGCGTGTGAAAATTCTGAATCGTCGCGCCCAGTTCACCGGTGAAGAGCATGGCCGAACCCTTCCCAAAGGGATGCGTGGTGAGAGCGGGATCGTCGGAGAGTTCGGGCACGCCATCGTAAGGTCCCTTCAGCGCCTTTGTGTAGCGCAGCAGGGCCGTGCCGCCGTGTGATTCCACCTTGAGATACCACGCCGGCGAGGGGATAAACTCGCGCGTGATGCCGTCCAGCGCCGCGTCCTTGCCTGACGGCTTCATGAAATCGAAGCGGCGCGGGCCCATGACTTTGGCGGTATCGCGTACACCGAACAGGTCGGCCAGCGCCAGATTGCTGCGGCGGATTCCGGTCTCGTCATAGGCCGATGTCTCGAACGTGGCGATCACCTTGCCGCCCCGACGCACGAACTCACGGATACGCGACGCCGCACCGTCGCTCATGCACGCCACGTTGGGCAGCACCAGCAGCGACCAGCGGTCCAGCGGTTCGCGCTCGAGTGTCGTATCGTCGACGACGTCGAACGGCACGTGCGCCCGCAGCAGTCCGTCGGTGAGTCCCGAGAACTCCGCATCCAGGTTTCCCACCTCGGCGGAAGGGAGCTTGTAGGCATCGATCAACTGCGCCCCTGTGCCCGGGTAAAAGTTGGCGGTGGCGTCCGACCAAACCACCGCCACTCGGGCTTGCGAGCGCGTATCCTTGTAATACTCACCGGCCCGGGCAAGGTAAGCGTTCATGTCGCGCAGCGCCTCCATCTCGGGCTGGGCGATTTCGAAAGGCGTTACACCAAACCAGACGCTCGCTCCATTGGCGATGCTGTCGGCGTAGAGCAGGCGCAATTCGGGCGCGGGGAGAATCGCGAAGGTCCAGGGTTTGTGGGCCGCGGCGGAGAAGATCACTCGCGGCTTGCCGGCCGATTGAGTTTCGAGCAGGCGCGCCGTCAGTCCCGGCTTCCACATCGGCATTCGGGTAAGATCGCCATAAATGAAGCCGCCCTCACTTCCCAGCAGGTCCTGCTCGGGGACCAGCACGCGGTTCAACCGTCCTGTGGCCCAGTTGCCGCCGCGTACGCCGCCGTTCATGTAAAACGCGATTTGTGGGTTGAGAGACTTGAGCACCTGCCGTGAATCGTGCAGGAAATCCGCCAGGCTGGCCGCCTGAAAATCGACCAGTTCCTTGAAGCGGGCGCCGCGCCGTTCGCGCTTTGAGGGCAAATCGCCGCCGCGCGTGCGCCGGAACTTATCGCGGCAATACCGGCAGTAGCAGGTGTCGGGATGGAAGATGGGTCCGTCATAGAAGATCCCATCTATGGGATAGGCGGCGAGATCGCGCAGCACCTGAAAACACCATTCGCGCCACGGGCTATTCACGCAGAAATTCGCGCCGGTATTATAAACGCCGTCGAGCGGTTTACCGTTCTCGCGCACCTGTCGCCATTCCGGGTGGGCTTCGGCGAACCGCACCGTGTACCAGTGCACGTTGAAGTAGATGAAGACGCGGATGCCCCGTTTCTTCGCTTCGGGGAGATAGGTCCGCAGGTAATCGAGATTGGTCCGGCCCGCGACTTTGGAGTGGAAATAGAAGCCCTGATCGTCCAATCCCGCCGGCATTCTCATGATTTCGAGGTGTTCCGCGTTAAATCCGAGCGAGGCTTTGCGAGCGGCCGATGCGGCGGGATCGGTCGAATCGATCTGGTCCAAACTGGTTGTCAGATCGATAATGCGCAATGGCTCGTCCGCCCACCATGGGCGCTGTGCGCTCACGGTGGCGGCCAACAGAAGGCCGGCGGCTGTGAAGCGAAATGCCGTGATGTTCCAGGAAGTGGCCACTTTTCGAATCCCGTGAGACGAGGCGAGAACTGGACCGGTTATGTGGTGCGATTTGTCATCGAAATCATCACCGGCATAGCTATCCGTGTCGTGAACTCACCATTGTAAACTGCCGCGAGCAGTTTCGCGGGTCAGTTTCGAGCAGCGAGACAAAGGTCCGGTTCGCCGCTCGTGGCAAAGACCCCGGACACGACGCTGTGAAGAATTCGCACAGGCCGAAGCCCCTCCGCCATCCGGCTCAAGCAGCGATGTGGTCGAGCTGTCAGAAGTCGCGGGAGATGTCAGTCCGGCTGCCGGCGCCGCCCAGGACTGTCGCGGACTTTCGCAAGCTTGGAATTTCAAGCGGCGTCGCATGGTGCAAACTTTGTCCGTATTTCAGGCGAATTATGCGGCGATTTGACGGGCGAATTTCAGCCGCAGAGCGACGTTCGATCCGGGGTGTGCGCGCGGCAGGTGGCAAAAGCAGCGTATCTCCGGAGCGCCTGATCCGTAAGAATCCGGTGGGGAACATAAGAAAACGATATTCCGGGCTTCCTAAAGAGTTGTTGGAATTATTCGAGAAAATCCGAACTTTACCATCAAATTCATTGACTGAATACGCGATTTATCCTATGATTAATGCCAGATTCCGTTAAATTTCCTAAGGTTTGTTGAATTCTTAGCTGTTTGATCTCAGAGGATTCGTCTTGGATTACGCAACCATGATTTCGGAACTGCGCCTGGAGCGGGACCGAATTCAAGATGTTATCAGGGCATTTGAGCAGTTGGCTCAAACAGGTCTGAAGCGGAGGGGCCGACCGCCGAAGTGGGCCTCCCAATTAAAAATCAGTTCAGCCCGCGCGGGTGAACACAAAGCAGAAACAGCCGGCTCTTCGATATCGGCGTCAGCTTGATTGCTCGGGTCGAGCAGAGTACCGGGAAGCATTTGAAACGAGCAGAACGCCGGAAGGGGATGGGTGCTACATGCGGATACCGCCCCAGAGCGAAAATGTGGTGAACTCGACGATTCGAGTTCTGTCCATCAGTCCTTTTTCAGAGGACCACGTCCACCTGAAGGAGATTCTCAGCCCGGAGTCCAGATGTGCTTTCATGAGCTGTGACACACTTACGGCAGCGGCGGCGCTAGCGGAGCGCTATCAATTTGCTGTCGTAATCAGCGAGTATGATCTCTCGCCGGGTTCATGGTGGGACGTGCTTGCTTTGATATCCGAATGGCCAGTTCCGCCGCCGCTCATAGTAAGCTCAAGGCTGGCTGACGAACGGAAATGGGCAGAACTCCTGAATTTGGGAGCATTCGACTTGCTGACAAAGCCATTCGACGAAGAAGAAGTGTGCCGGGTTGTAGGTGCGGCTTGCCGGCACTGTTATCAGCGACATGAGGCTCGGATGGGCGTGTCGCGATTATCGAGCGTCGGCGCAACCTGACGTTTTAGGCGCAAGCTTAAGCAGCAGCACCGAACTCCTTATTGCGGAGCAGACCGAATTGCGGAGCAGACCGACGGGCCGGGGAGAACCAAAAAACCCCGGCCCTTTCTTTTGCAGGGTGCGCCCCCTGCGCGAACCCCTTTTCAGATGCTAAGATGAAAAGCAATGGGCGCACGGCACGCCAACATGACCCGCATTTATGACGGTAGGTTAATTCCGTGCGTTCAGGCAGGGTTGGGCACGGCCCGTAAGCCATCCGTGCTAAGTCCTTTTAGCGCCCGTAGCTCAGTTGGATAGAGCGTCTGGCTACGAACCAGAAGGTCGGGAGTTCGAATCTCTCCGGGCGCACCATCAAAGTAATAACTTACAAACTGATCACACCCACCCGAAACCCAATAGCACTAATCGGCCCCGCATGCGCCCGCGGTAAAAAAATCCCAGTCCGGATGTGGTACTGCGCAGGCATAGCGGCTTGATGGCTTCCAGCCGGTTTGGCCCCGGCGGAATAGAAGGATTCATTCAGAAACCATGCACTGCAAGCCACTTTACGGAGCGGCTGCAAGAGATGCTCCAGCGCGTTCGAAGTACGCGCGAATGATCGCGGACTGCGATTACTACCGCTATCTGGCAAAGTCTTCGGGAATCAGGGACGCATCGGCCGGCGCTGCGGGGGCGCGAGGCGCGATTCGCGCGTCTCGGTCGGCGGATGCACAAAGAACGGGATCACCGAGCTTGCCAGCATGATGATTGCGATTATGCGCAAGGCCTCATTGTAGTGGCCGGTGCTCTCCCGCATGTAAGCGATCAGCAGCGGACCGAGCACACTACCGAAGCCCCACGCCGTCAGCATCAAACCATAAATCGGCCCGACCTCCCGCGATCCAAAATAGTCGGCGCAGAACGCGGGCATGGTGCCGAAGCCGCCGCCGTAGCAGAGCAGCACCAGAAACGCGAGCAGCGTGAATAGCGCAAAGCTCGAGACCGCGGGCATGATGAAGAACAGCACTGCCTGCAGCAGAAACATCGCCAGGAATACCCATCGCCTGCCCGCAAAGTCGGACAACCATGCCCACAGAAAGCGGCCGGATCCATTCGCGATCGAAATGATGCCCACCATCCCGGCGGCCGCCGCGGCGCTTACGCCCGTGATCTCCTGAGCCATTGGCGCGGCCTGCGAGATGATCGCGATGCCGGCACTCACATTCAGGAACAGCAATGCCCACAATGCGTACCATTGCCATCGGTGCAGAGCCTCGCTCAGGGTGAAATGGTAAACCCCTCGCTGTGTGGCGATGTCCGGCGCCCATCCCGCAGGGAGATAGTTCTCAGGTGGATTGATCATAAACATCGAGGAGCCCACTACCAGGATGAAATAGGCGACTCCCAGAATCGCTAATGTCTCCAGCACGCCGACCCGCAGGATCAGCCGGGTTGCGATGGGCGCAGTGACCAGCGCGCCGGCGCCGAAGCCCGCCACCGCGATCCCGGTGATGAAGCCGCGGCGATCCGGGAACCATTTCACCAGCGTCGCGATGGGAACAATGTACCCCAAGCCTAGACCTGAGCCTCCGAGGACTCCATAGGTCAAATAGAGTACCCACAGGCCGTGATTGGAGAGGCTGGCCAGAAACACACCAAGCCCGTAGCACACTCCGGCAGTGATACCGACGATGCGGGGACCCTTGGCGCGCATCCAAAGTCCACCAACAAAGGAAGCCACCCCGAGAGTGAAGATCGCAATCGTAAAGGTGAGGGTGACTTCGGAAATCGTCCAGCCGAACCCTTTGACCAGCGGCGTTCGGAAGACGCTCCAGGCGTAGACCGCGCCCAGCGCGATTTGCAGGATGACTCCCGCGAAAGCGATAATCCAGCGGTTGTGAATACGATTGCGCATAAGTGACCTATGGATGAAACGGCACTCAAGAAATGTAGGCGAGTGCCAGGTTGAAGATGTCCCCGCGTTGCTTGCCGAACGTCTGGTTTCCGTAATCCGTCAGCAATCGGCGATACTCCCACGCGAAAATAGGAACTCGGACCGACCTTGAACATTATGTCACCCATGTAACTCTGGTTAGCCGGCGATACCCCATCGGTCGTTTGCGAATAACGGAAGATCCGGTACATTGGTTTGCGGTGTCTACCACCCTCGACAGGGCCGTAGTAGCGGTCGCGACAGGTGCCGGGCCGGAAGTGTGCTACTTCGCCAGGCGTGAAAAGACCTTTTCGCTTCAGAACTGAGGCCAGTGCGGCCGACAGTTCGGCCGCCGTGATCGTTTCTTTGGCTCGCAGAAACAGAGAAACACCACCCATCTGAGCTCGTCGAAACATACCTGGAACCCGTTTTGTATCGGGTATCGCATAACCTTGCTGCGCGCGCATAGGGCAGATCGGACCGTTGACGCGCCGCGCGCTTTTGCCGTAATCCGCATGTTCGGTTAACAATCATTCCTGCCCGGAATGTGCTTTTGTCGCTAACGCTTCGCGGCAGGCGCGGGCTAGATTATGACCGGAGGTCCTCCGTGCGCGACATCCGTCACCAGCCATTCAGTCCCAACTCGATTGCGAAAGGGCCGCGTACACGCGACGCCGTGAAGACCGAAAGCGTGTGCCCGTACTGCGCGGTAGGCTGCGGGCAACTCATCTACACCAAAAACGGAACTGTCGTCGATATCGAAGGAAATCCGGAAAGCCCGATTAACGAAGGCACGCTGTGCCCGAAAGGTGCCAATACATACCAACTCTCCACCAACCCGCACCGTATCACGACGGCGCTGTATCGTGCGCCATTCTCCGATCATTGGGAGCCGCGGCCGCTCGAGTGGATGATGGACCGCATCGCTCACCTGGTAAAGGAAACGCGCGATGCCGACTTCGTGGAGCAGCGCGACGGCCTGCAGATGAATCACCTCACCACGATCGCCTCGCTGGGCGGCGCGACCATGGATATCGAAGAGAATTACCTGATCAAAAAGCTCTTCAACGGCGGACTTGGTATTCTTCCTATCGAAAATCAGGCCCGTATTTGACACAGCGCCTCCGTGCCCGGTCTGGGCACATCGTTCGGCCGCGGCGCAGCCACCAGCTTTCAGGAAGATCTGCAAAACAGCGACTGCATCCTCATCATGGGATCGAATATGGCGGAAGCGCACCCGGTGGGATTCCGCTTTCCGATGAAGGCACGCGAGCGCGGCGCGCAGTTGATCCATGTCGATCCCCACTTTTCCCGCACGTCGGCGATGTGCCAGCAGTACGTACCTATCCGGGCGGGCAGTGACATCGTCTTCCTGGGTGGTCTCATCAATTACGTGCTCCAGAACGAGCGCTGGTTCCGCGAGTACGTGATGGCGTTCACCAACGCGTCCACAATTCTTCACGAGGAGTTTAAGGACACCGAGGACCTCGACGGCGTGTTCAGCGGATTGGATCCGGAGACGGGTCAGTACGATTCCCAGCGCGGCTGCTGGACCTACGAAGGCGAGCCCGGCGGCGCCGTTCAAACCCATACACCGCCGGAGATCAAAGCTTCGTCCTGGAGCGAGCGCCTGGGCGGCATTAAGAACGTACCACCTCCTTCCGATCCAACGCTCGAACACCCCCGTTGCGTGATGAACATCCTGCGCCGGCACTATCAGCGGTACACGCCGGAGATGGTCGCCTCGGCGTGCGGATGCACCAAAGAGGAGTTCCTGCAGGTGGCGGAGAGCTTGTGCGCGAACTCCGGCCGCGAACGCACCAGCGCCATCGTCTACGCCGTGGGCTGGACCCAGCACAGCACCGGAGTGCAGATGATCCGTGCGGCGGGGATCCTGCAATTGCTGCTGGGCAACATCGGCCGGCCCGGCGGCGGCATCATGGCCATGCGCGGCCACGCCAGCATTCAGGGATCGACCGATATCCCAACATTATACGAACTGCTGCCCGGCTACATTCCGCAGCCGGCAGTGATTCGCGATCACGCCAACTTGCGCGACTACCTGAGGCAGGAAGAAGTCCGGCACGGCTATTGGGTCAATTTGCCGAAGTTCATGATCAGCCTGTTAAAAGCCTGGTACGGCGACGGCGCAACACCCGAGAACGAGTTTGGATTCAGCTGGGTTCCGCGCCTCGACGACAACTACTCGCATCTGCCGACAACCATCCGGATGGCGGACGGCAAGGTGAAGGGCATGTTCCTGTTCGGGCAGAATCCGGCCGCAGGCGCGCCCAACGCGGCGCTTCACCGCTACGCCATGAAGAAACTGAACTGGCTGGTGGTGCGCGACTGGTTCGAAATCGAGAGCGCCTGCTATTGGTACAAAGGCCCGGAGGGTCCTGATCCCAAGACCATCGGCACGGAGGTGTTCTTCCTGCCAGCCGCGTCATCGCCGGAGAAGGACGGTACTCTTACCAACACCCAGCGTCTGCTGCAATGGCACGACAGGGCGATCGACCCGCCAGGGGACTGCCGTTCAGATACTGCGTTCCTGGTGGATCTCGGAAAACGCCTGAAGAAGCTCTATGCCGGTTCGACCGCGCCGCGCGATCAGGGGTTGCTCAACCTCACCTGGGACTACGACTACGATCACCACCCGACGCTGCCGGACGGCCGCCCGAGCCGGCTTACCGACGAGCCCGACGTGCAAAAGGTGCTCAAGGAGATCAATGGTTACACCGTGGCTGATAAACGCGTGGTGAAAGGCTTTTCGGAATTGAAGGACGACGGCAGCACGGCTTGTGGATGCTGGATTTACAGCGGTGTGTTCCCGCGGGAAAACTACAATCGGGCGCGCGAACGCCGGCGTACGCCCGGGCTCTACACCAGTCCGAACTGGGGTTTCGCGTGGCCGCACAATCGCCGGATGATGTACAACCGCGCTTCCGCCGATCCGGAAGGCCGTCCCTGGTCGGAGCGCAAGAAATACATTTGGTGGGACGAGGCGCAGCAGAAGTGGACCGGGGTGGACGAGCCCGATTTCGAGCCGAACAAGCCCCCATCCTACAGGCCCCCCGAAGGCTCGACCGGCATGGCCTCGATCAGCGGCGATGCCCCGTTCATCATGAAACCGGACGGCCGCGGATGGCTATATGCGCCGGCGGGCACCAAGGACGGGCCGTTGCCCACCCATTACGAGCCGATCGAGACGCCGATCCGCAATCCTCTGTATGGCCAGCAGGCGAATCCGACTACCGAACTTTATGACACGCCGCTGAATTCGAAAGTCCCGCCGGGGGATCCCGATTATCCCGTGATCGCGACCACGATGCGGATCACGGAGCACTATCTCAGCGGGCCGATGAGCCGTTTCAACAGTTGGTTGAACGAACTTCAGCCGGGGATGTTCATCGAGTTGAGTCCGGAACTCGCGGCGGAGAAGGGAATCGCGCACGGAGACTGGATGGTCGCGTGGAATCCGCGCGGCGCGGTGGAGGCGCGCGCGATGGTCACGCGGCGGATTCGTCCGCTGCAAATGGACGGTCGCACAGTGCACCAGATCGCGATTCCGATCCACTGGGGATTCGCGGGCGAATGCCTGGGCGGCATGGCCAACGATCTCACGTCGATTGTCGCCGACGTCAACGTCAGCATGCACGAAGGCAAGGTCTTCACATGCAACATCCGCCGCGGGCGGGCACGCGAGTTCCACGACCGGCCGCTCGATCCGGCGCCCAAGCCAAGCCGTCGGGCTTCGCCGGATACCCCATTTCCACAACAACCCGAAGGACTTTCGACATGAGCCCCGACACTGCCGAACAACTGCTTGACGTATGGAAGCGTCCGGATCCGCCCGAGCCGCGTGAAGAAACCGGATTCTTCACCGACACCACCCTTTGTATCGGATGTAAGGCGTGCGAGGTTGCCTGCAAGCAGTGGAACCAGTTGCCGGCGGACGGTTTCCGCTGGACTGGTACGAGCTACGACAACACCGTTGCGCTCACCTCGACAACCTGGCGGCACGTGACCTTTATGGAGCAGTTCGACTCCGGCGGTCCGGGCCGCTGGTTAATGATGAGTGACGTCTGCAAGCACTGCGTGCAGGCACCCTGTGAGGAGGCTTGCCCCACCGGATCGCTCATCTACAACGAATTCGGCAACGTTTATGTCCAGCAGGATATCTGCAACGGGTGTGCCTTCTGTGTCGCCGCCTGTCCGTTTGGCGTCCTCGACCGCAATCCGGTGGACGGACAGGCTCACAAGTGCACCCTCTGCTATGACCGGCAGAAGGACGGGATGACGCCCGCGTGCGCCAAGGCGTGCCCGACGGAGTCCATTCAATTCGGGCCGGTGAGCGTCCTGCGCGAAAAGGCCCGCGAACGCGTGCGTCAGTTGCACCAGCGCGGGGAGACCGACGCGTATCTATACGGCGCCGAACCGTCCGGCGAATACAGCGAGCTGAACGCGTTCTTCCTTTTGAAAGATCATCCGGCCGTGTACAATTTGCCCGAGGCGCCACGGAGACCAAGCGCTGCTCTCAAGTCCAACTACATCGCGAGCTTCGCGGTCGCGTTCGGAATGGCTTTGTTTTCGGCCTTCTGTTTTGCGGGAGAAAAGAAGTGGAACAGCAGGCGCTCGTAGCAACCGCCCCAACCAGTTTGTTTCCCACCGTCAATGACGTAGTGCGGATGGCCTCTCCGGAGCGCGTGGGCGAGCCAGGCTACTACGGGCTGCCCATGCTCAAACGTCCGCTGTGGCGCTGGGAGATCGCCATCTACTTCTTCGGCGAGGGGATCAGCGCCGGAACTTACGTGCTCGCCACCATGGCCGATCTTTTCGGCGGCGGCCGCTATCGCCGGTTGATCCGGGCGGCGCGATATATTTCGTGGCTGACCATGGTTCCGTGTCCTCCCTTGCTGATCGCGGACCTTGGCAGTCCGGCACGTTTCCACCACATGCTGCGGATCTTCAAACCGCTCTCGCCGATGAACCTGGGCGCCTGGGCGCTGTTCGGATTCGGGCAGCCCGTCACGTATCTGGCGCTACAGGAAGCCGCGGGACAATTGCCGGCGCTTTGCCGTCCGTTCGTGAGGTGGGCTCCCCGGCGCGTCGTCGCCATCCTGGGGCTTCCCTTCGCTCTGATCATGCTGGCGTATCCTGGCGTACTGCTTTCCATGACCAGCACACCGATCTGGACGCGAACCAGGCTGTTGGGTGCACTACTAGGCGCCAGTTCGGTGGGGATGGCTGCGAGCAGCCTGGCGCTGGCGTGCGTGCTCGATCGTAGGATGGAGCGCGAGTCGCGCGTCGCCATCAGCCGGATCGAGGGGTTTTCGCACGTTTGCGAAGCAGCATTGTTAACGGCATACATCGTCCAGTCGGGTCCGGTCGCGACGCCGCTCACGCGTGGCAGCTATCGGCGCATGTTTTGGGGCGGCGCGGTGGCGATCGGTATCGTAGCCCCGGCCATTCTTGGAGCCATCGGCCGCCGGCGCAAGCATCGGCCCTCAGGCGTCTGGTCGGCCGTACTGTCGCTGGCCGGCGGTTTGGCGTTGAAGTGGGCGCTCGTGCACGCGGGCCGGGAGTCTGCTTACGATCGGGCCGCCAACCGGATTGCGAGCAGCCCGACAGCAGGCAATCCCGGTTGGAACGGCACGGATCACAATGCCGCCCTTAACGCACCCGCGTAGTACAGCGCCGGCACGGAGCAGAGCGGCTCCCCTGGGGCGCCTTCATTACGATCTCAACGGCGGCCGCGTCCATACTCAACCGCTGCCTCAGCGGGCTGCCGATATCCGGCGATTGCATCAGGAATACGGCGGAGATCTCCGCAAAGAACGACACCACGGCCGACGATCGCCTGAAAATAGCGAGCGCAATAGCGGCCGCGATTATCGTGTTTACGGCTTGCCGGAAACGAAGCAGGCAGGGATCCGACTCGGTCAGAGTTCGACCCATACATTTCAACATGCCAAAGCTGCGACTTCGCCGGCCGCTGGGCGACGATCACTCGTTGCACTGTACTGCCAACTGCGCTTTAACCGGTTTGCGGCTGTCTTCACTGTGGTTATTCGGCTGCCACCCTCGCGGGCGCGTGAGGTCGATACCCTTTCATGAATTGCCGGAATGCATTCTTAACCGCGCTTTTCCGCATTTTCGGAGCGGCGTGCGGCGGCTTAGCACCGTGATCCGTGGTCTCCCAATGCTTCTTTTAGCCGGCTGCGTGCTTTGTGCGACACCGGAGCGGGCGATGCTCGCCGCCCATAATGAAATCCGGGCGCGCGCCGGGGTGCCCGCGTTGACGTGGTCGGACCATCTCGCCTCGCTTGCGGGTGACTGGGCGGACTCGCTGCTGAAAACCGGCAAGTTCGCCCATCGTCCGAAGAACAGGTATGGCGAGAACGTCTTCGAGGCTCGCGGGTATCGTGCTTCGGCCAACGAGGTGGTGGCCGAGTGGGCGGCAGAAGCCAAGGACTACGACCGGGCGAAAAACACATGTCGCCCTGGCGCGATTTGCGGCCATTATACGCAGTTGGTCTGGCGCACCACGAAACAGGTGGGTTGCGCAGTGGCGCGCGGCCCCCAACGTGAAGTGTGGGTGTGCAACTACAATCCGCCCGGTAATTACGTTGGCGAACGTCCCTTTTAGGATCCTACTCGACGCGGCCAAACGCCCCGGCATGTCGATCTTCCCGAGTGACCAGCGCGACCGCCGTGGCCGCTTGTCGAGGGGTTTTATACTAGGTCCATGCGCAACTATGCTTGGATTGTCTGCGCCATGATGCCCGCGGCCGGTTGGGCCGCCGACCCCGACGTACTCGCCGCCTACCATCAACTCCGGGAAGCCGCGCCTGATCCCGAGCGCGTGGCCGTAGTCGATAAACTCGAGCTCAAAAAGGACGCCGCGACTTTCCGCTTGAAGAGCGGCAGTCTTTACTTCCTCAAGCCGGTGCTGGGCCGTCCCTCCGGCGCCGTCTTCATCGGCGATGCTGTGCTTTCGTTCCAGCCACCGGCTCAAATCGAGAGGAAATACATCGCGCGCTTCCTCAACGGCGAGTCGCAAATGGAGGAGCCGTTCAAAGAGGCTGTTCTGTTCTTCGCCGACTCCACGGCGCAGGACCTGCTCGTGCAACTGAAGCCGCGCGCCGCGGATGTCCCCTCGCGCGCCGGCAGCCTGCTCGCGGATTGCCGCGGCGTCTTTCGCAATGAGCTGCGCACCAACGTCGAGGCTCGCCTTCTCGCCGGGTTGACCGGCACCGTGCAACCATACTTCTTGGCGGATATTCACGGCCAGAAGCATGGCCGGCTGTTTCTTCAAATCGACCCGATGAGCGGCGAAGATGTCTCGCTCGCGCATTACCTGGGCGCGCACGCCGGTTCCGACGTCTGGAGTTCTTATACCGCGGCCGACACGCCGACCGCCGACTATCGCGCGCTGGTCCACACCGCGAAAATCACCATCGAGACCGAAATCGAAAAGGGCGGGCGGATCCAGGCGACCTCCACCAGCGAAATCACAGCTTTGCAAAGCGGTCCGCGCATGCTGCCGGTAATCCTGGCGCCGTCGCTGCGGATTGCGAAGATCAAAGCCGGCGGTACGGAGCTGAAGTTCATCCAGGAAGCGAAGAAGAAGGACGCCGACCTGTGGGTGATCCTACCCAAGCCGATGCTCAAAGATGAGAAGGCCACGCTCGAATTCGTCTATGGCGGCGACGAGGTGGTGAAAAACGCCGGCAACGGCAATTTTTACGTCGACGCCCGCGAATCCTGGTACCCCAAAATCAACAACCCGGGCGAGTTGTTTAACGATCGCGCCAGCTACCATCTAAAGTTCACCGCGCCCAAGGACTACGTCCTGGCGGCAACCGGCAAAATCGGGCGCACCATCCAGGAAGGCAAAACCAATATCACTGAGTGGGACACCGAGCTGCCCTATACGGTGGCGGGCTTCAACTACGGCAACTACAAAAGCAAAACCGTTCACGCCGACGATCGTGATGTGACTGTTTACGCCAATCAGCAGGTGGGCGACGAACTGCGCGCGCTCCAGATTGCGCTCGAGCGCGATCCGAAACTGGCAGCGCAGGCGGGCATCACCGCCGGCAGTCTGAACACGATAGGTCTCATGACCCAGACCGCCACGGAAAGCGTCAACGCCCTGAAGCTGTTCAGCGCCTACTTCGGCCCGCTGCCGTATAAGAGCATCTCGATCACGCAGCAGCCGGACGGCTTCTTCGGACAAAGCTGGCCCAGCCTGGTATTCATGCCCTACACATCATTCCTCGATTCGACCATGCGCCACCAGTTGGGACTGGACGAGAGCGCCGGCGTCCGCAAATTCTTCCAGGAGGTGGGATCGCACGAGCTTTCGCATCAGTGGTGGGGACACATTGTAGGCTGGAAGAGCTATCACGATCAGTGGCTCTCGGAAGGATTCGCGCAGTTCTCCGCCGGACTTTACGCTCAAAAGGCGCAGGGCGAGAAGAAGTACAAGACCTTCCTCGAAACTGACCGGCAGATGATCCTCGCGCCACTTCCGGAATCCAACATGCGGGCCAACGACGCCGGTCCGATCTGGATGGGGCAGCGTCTGGAAAGCGAAAAGACGCGCGGCGCCTACAACTACCTCGTTTACTCCAAGGGTGGCTTCGTCCTCCATATGCTTCGCATGCTGCTGTATGACTACGTGCGCAACGATGATTCCCGCTTCGTCGCCATGATGCGCGACTTCGTCCAGACTTACTACAACAAGAGCGCATCCACCGCGGATTTCAAGGCGATCTGCGATAAGCATTTCAAGTCCGATATGGGGTGGTTCTTTCGGCAGTGGGTTTACGGCACCGACCTACCCAAGATCTCGGTCGAACACAGCTTTTCCAACGGTCCCGAAGGTGTGCTGTGGAAGGTCGACATCCGCCAGCAGAACGTGCCTGACGGATTCATTTCCTCGGTTCCGTTTCTGATGCACACCAAATCGGGCGCGCTATCGGGACGGCTGGTCACCCAGCAGGCGTCGCGTCACATGGAAGTAAAGCTGAAGGAGAAGCCGGACTCGGTGGAAATCAATCCGCTGTACGGCTGGCTGTGCGAACTCGATGTGAAGAAGCGCTGATGCGAAGCCTACCGGCCGCGCGCGGCGAAATCGGAGACAGGAAGTTGTGAACAAATCCGAGTTTGGACGCATGGGCAGGCGAAAGCGCATGCCCCACCATAGCGTCGTGAGCGCTTTACCGCGCGTCTTCCAAGGCCGCGAGCGCGTCTATCGCCTCAATTGCGTTCGGCCTTGGCACGCAGCAGGGAGGACCATCCAGAACCCGTTTCAGAGGAGTCGCCCGTTCAGGCCAATCCTCCTTGCGCAAATCATTGGACTGGCGTCGCCCGGTAGATCACTTGTTGGCCCAGGTCGTTCACTGCCAGGAGGAACACCGTCCCGTCATCGTTAATCAGGAGCTGGTTGAGGCCGGCCAGCAGTTCGCCCTCCGGCGTGAGGTCGGCCATGGAATGGATCGCGTGAAACGTGTTCCCCCGTTTCGCGCCGATATCCTGCGAATACGGTGAGCTGGTGTAGGCAAAAACTACATCGCCCGCTCGGTTGACGTCCATTCCATCGGCGCCACCTACCCGGGCGCCGGTTGCAGTCCGGTCGTTCTTCCCCGCTACGTATTCCCAATTGTTGTTCACGAGCCGCACCACGGTCGACTGGCCGTCCGCAACATTCGCCTTCACGCCGAAGATACTGCCTTGGCCGGACACGATGCCGTCGGTTGCCGACACGCGTCCATCCGCCAGCACCTGGCCCGGCCCGAAGATCAGGCGCGTTGCCGTTCCGTCCCACATCGCCAGATAGTACGTTCCGCCGTCGCCGGTCGATATACGAAACGCCACCCGGCCGTTCTCGTCGATGATCGGCACCGATTCGTGGGTCACGGCGGCGCCCGCCATGGTTTCCCCGGCTCCCATCAGCCGCATCGCGGTTCCATCGTGGACCAAGTAAATAGCGTCGTCGCCGAATTGCCCCGCCAGATCGCCTCGCGAGTTTACCGTGAACGCGCGCGGCGCGCCGGATAACGGCCCGGCCGGAGTGCTCAACGGAAACGAAAAGAATGGATCGATCGCGCCTGCATTCCAGACGTATACGCCGTTGGAATCCTCAAAAACGATCCGACCGTCGGGCAGCGACTGGGCGTGCCGAGTGTCATAAGTCTTAGTGCTCCCCCCGAATGCTTTGCCGCCCGGCACGGGATCGCCCACCCGAATCACCGCCTGGACGGAACTGCCATCGTCCCCGATTCGCGCGATACTGCCTGTCAAGCCGCCGGCTATCACCAGGGGCGTACCCTTGCCCGCGCCCGGTATCAGCGAGCCGATCAACGGAAGGCTGGGCACGGGAATGCTGTCCCCGCTCTTTAACAGGACCTGCTTATCCGGCGCCACTCGTGCGATCGACATTGCGCTGGCGTCCGTGCGAACCATCGCGTAAATCGTCCCATCACGGGCGGCGGTCGCGCTGTAGATCTCGCGCAGCGGCGAACCGTCCAGCGACGAATCGCCCATCAGCAGTACCGGCAATGCTCCCGACTCGCTCCAAACATACAAGCCGCTCGCAGCCGATCCGATGCGGGTATCGAGCAGTGCGCCGACTCCCGGTTCATACCAAAACACGCCTGTTGCAATACCGGCTTGCAGGACCTCCGGATTTGCGAATCCGTCCTTCGCAGTCCAACGAAGGAAGGCGTCGCCTTTCGTCGTATTGAGTCCCATGATGAAATCCCCGTTGCTGGCGACGTAACACCGCGTCTCGTACGGGTTCCTTGCGAACGAGCCGACGCTGGTTGCGATCGCCCCATTCGCCAGTGCGTCACCCTGCGCCAATATCTTTTCGGGCGCCGACCCGTACCTGCTCCGAAACCACGCGCGAGTGGCCGGTTGAGTATTGATGCCGGCCTCGAACCATACCGTGCCGTCGCTGGAGACTCCGTAGCATGAGGTGTTGAAGGAGGCGGCAGGGAATCCGGGCAGGCTATCCAGCGTCGTGATCACCGGATCGGAAAGCCCACGTCCAAAACCACGATATAGCGCATTCACTGGCTTGCGGGTCACCGAATCGGTATAACTGACCGAGAACGCCTTCATCCCGCCATCGGCGAGCGAGTTGCGCCGCGATCCGAAACCGGCGTTTTCGCCGCCGTTGATCGGACTTCCCCGAACCAACAGCGGATCCACATTGGCCGAAGGACCGAAGGAAATCTGGCCTCCGCCAGACAACGGGGTCTCATCGGTCAGAATTTCCCCATCATGATTCCGTGCGATGTTCGCGAATTGAATCAGCGGCTGGCCGGAGCTGGCATGCGGGCGTCCCGACGCCACGATCGTTTTGATTCCTTCCGGGCTCCACTCGAGCAGCGCCGAGCCCACGCCGCTCAAGGATGCCACAAAGTCGAAGCCGTTGGACGTGGCCAGCAGCGCGGACGTTGCCGATCCCAATACGCTTCCCTCTACCGGCATAATAGCGCGAAAGATCCGCTCCATTTTGTAGGTTCGCGGCGCCTGCATCAGCACAAAC
>Ga0070741_10005210_pt1 | contig 29175 bp, 27 predicted proteins | sample Coa_R1_4_FD_66440 | JGI IMG/M metagenome (GOLD analysis project Ga0070741, IMG submission 66440) | Surface soil microbial communities from Centralia Pennsylvania, which are recovering from an underground coalmine fire - Coalmine... | ecosystem: Environmental > Terrestrial > Soil > Unclassified ... | reverse complement strand
GCTGCATGTCGGTGACTTCTTCGGGCCGCTCGTCGATGAGCAGCACGATCAGATACACCTCGGGATGGTTCTTCGTGATGCTGTTCGCGATGTTCTGCAGCAGCATCGTCTTGCCGGTGCGCGGCGGCGCGACGATCAGGCCGCGCTGTCCCTTCCCGATCGGCGTCATCAGGTCGAGGACGCGCGCCGACAGGTTCTCGCCGTCGGTTTCGAGGCCGATGCGGTTCTGCGGATAGAGCGGCGTCAAGTTTTCGAAGAACACTTTCTCGCGCGCCTTTTCCGGCGGTTCGAAGTTGACCGCTTCGACTTTGATCAGCGCGAAGTAGCGTTCGCCATCCTTCGGCGGACGAATCTGGCCCGACACCGTGTCGCCCGTGTGCAGATCGAACTTGCGGATCTGCGACGGCGAGACGTAAATGTCGTCCGGTCCAGGCAGGTAGTTGTAATCGGGCGCCCGGAGGAAGCCGAAACCGTCCGGCAGCACCTCGAGCACACCCTCCGAGAAGATCAGGCCGCTCTTCTGCGCGCGCGCCTTGAGGATCTCGAAGATCAGCTCCTGCTTGCGCATGCCGGTCGCGCCGGGGACGTCGAGTCCCTTGGCGATCTTGGTCAGCGCGCCGACGCTCATGTCCTTGAGCGTGGAGAGCTCGAGTTTTTCCGGTGCCGGCGCTGCGGCGGCCTGGCCGTTGCCGTTCCCGTTCGGCTTCGCCGGCGGCTTGCCGCCGGGGGCCTCAGCGGAGGGGGGCGTTACGGGTTGCTGTTGTTGGTCGCCAGTCGGTCGATCAGTTTCCACAGGTCTTCCAATCCTTCGCCCGTTTGCGCGGAGACCGCCGTCGCGGGCGTTTGAAACACGGCTTCGAGTTGTTTCATCGCGCGCTGCCGTTCCGCGCGCGATAACTTGTCAATCTTGGTCGCAACGAGTGCCGGTGTTGCGACGGTGTCGGTCAACCACTTCCACGCCGATACGTCGTTGGCCAGTCCCGGATGCCGCGCGTCGACGATCAGGAACGCTGACGAGGCTGGTCGGGCGGGTGAGGCCGGTCGGGCGGGTAAGGGCTCTGCGTTCTCTCCCACCTGCCTGACCCGTCCCACCTGCCTGACCCGCCCGAAGTACTCCCGCGTCACCGCATCCAACTCGTGCCGATCGCCGACCGCGAAGCCGAAGCCTGGCAGATCGACGAGGTAGAGCGGCGTGCTGCTGCCGCGCGCGACCCGGTATATGTTTGCGAGCCGCGTCTTTCCGGGTGTTCCGCTCGTGCGCGCGATCTTCTGGCGCGCCAGCGCGTTGATCAGGCTCGACTTGCCTACGTTGGATCGGCCAACCAGTGCGATCTCGGGCGCGTCGTCGCGCGGAAAATCTTCCGCGCTGACCGCGCTCCGCACGAAGGTGGCCTCTATCTTCATTGAGGATTGAGGAGTGCGGATTGCGGATTTATTGACGATTCAATCCGCAATCAATCCGCAATCCGAAATCCGCATTCCGCAATGACTAATGGGTGATCGTATCGTCGCTGATTGCGGCGTCGACCGGTTCGGCCGGCGCTTCGGGCGCGATCCGGCCTGCGAGCGGTTCCGTCAACGCAATCTTGAGGACCTCGTCCATCGTCTGGACCATGTAGACGTTCAACGTGTCCAGGACGTTCTTCGGAATGTCCGCCAGATCCTTCTCGTTGTCCTTCGGCAGAATGATCGTCTTCACGCCGGCGCGGTGCGCCGCGAGGACTTTCTCTTTCACGCCGCCGATCGGCAACACCTTTCCACGCAGTGTGATCTCACCGGTCATCGCCACGTCCTTGCGGACGGGGATGCGCGCGAGCGCCGAGACGAGCGCGGTCGCGAGCGTGATGCCGGCTGACGGACCGTCCTTCGGGATCGCGCCTTCCGGCACGTGCACGTGGACGTCGGTCTTCTTGTTGAAGTCTTTCTCGATGCCGAAGTCGTCTGCCTTCGAGCGGACGTAGCTCATCGCGGCCTGCGCCGATTCCTGCATCACGTCGCCCAGCTTGCCGGTCAGCGTGAGGTGGCCCTTGCCGCTCATCAGCGTCGCTTCGGTGACGAGAATCTCTCCGCCGACTTCGGTCCACGCGAGCCCCGTCGCGATGCCGATCTCGTTGTGTTCCTCGGCCATCGTGTTGCGATAGCGCGGCACGCCGAGGTACTGCGTCACCTTGTCGGCGGTGATTTCCTCGCTGAAGTCCTTGCCCTCGACGACGACCTTGCGGGCGACCTTGCGGCAGATGGACGACAGCTCGCGCTCGAGGTTGCGCACGCCCGCTTCGCGCGTGTAGCGGTTGATCACGGTCTGAATCGCTTCGTCGGTGATCGTGATGTTTTCTTTGGTCAGGCCGGTGCCTTCGACCGCTTTCGGCGCGAGGAACTTCTTCGCGATTTCGATCTTCTCGAGTTCGGTGTAGCCAGCGAGCTGCAGCACTTCCATGCGATCCCGCAGCGCCTGCGGAATCGTGTGGAGCACGTTCGCCGTGCAGATGAACATGACGTGCGACAGGTCGTACTCGACGTCGAGATAGTGATCGAGGAACGTGCCGTTCTGCTCCGGATCGAGCACTTCGAGCAGCGCCGCCGACGGGTCGCCGCGGAAGTCCATCGACATCTTGTCGACTTCGTCGAGCAGGAACACCGGGTTCTGCGTCCCTGCCTTCTTCATCATCTGGATGATCTGGCCGGGGAACGCGCCGATGTAGGTGCGGCGGTGGCCGCGGATTTCGGCTTCGTCGCGCACGCCGCCGAGCGACAGCCGCACGAACTGGCGGTTCATCGCGCGGGCGATCGATTTCGCGAGCGAGGTCTTGCCGACTCCGGGCGGTCCAGAGAAGGTGAGGATCGTCGCCTTCGGCTTCTTGACGAGCGCGCGGACCGCGAGGAATTCAAGGATGCGTTCCTTGATCTTCTCGAGCCCGTAATGATCTTCGTTGAGGATCTCCTCGGCGCGCTTCAGATCGCGGCTCTCGCGGCTCTTCTTGTGCCACGGCACGGCGATCAGCCAATCGAGGTAGTTGCGCGAGACGGTCGCCTCGGCGGACATCGGCGGCATCGCTTCCAGGCGTTTCAATTCCTGGATCGCTTTTTCCTCGACGTCCTTCGGCATCTTCGAGGTTTCGATCTTCTTCTTGAGCTCGTCGACCTCGTTGCCTTTTTCGTCCTTGCGACCCAGTTCCTTCTGGATCGCCTTCATCTTCTCGTTGAGGTAGTACTCCTTCTGCGCCTTCTCCATCTGCTTCTTCACGCGAGACTGGATGCGGCGGTCGACCTGGAGCTTGTCGACTTCGATTTCGAGAATGCCGGCGATGCGGTTGAGCCGCTCGATCGGCGAGATGATTTCGAGGAGGTTCTGCTTCTCGTCGACGCCGACGAGCAGGTGCGCGGCAATCGTGTCCGCGAGCTTGCCCGGGTCGTCCACGCGGACCGCGGCGATCATCGCGTCGTAATGCAGGTTGTTCGACAGCTTCACGTACTGCTCGAACAGCGACACGACGCGGCTCATCGTCGCTTCGGCGTCCGCGCTCGTCTCGCGCTGCTTCGGCAGCACCTTGACGACGACGCGGTAGAAGCCTTTGTCTTCTTTCCACTCGACCGCGCGCGCGCGATCGACGCCCTCGACGAGGACCTTGATGTTGCCGTCCGGCAGCTTCAGGCTCTGGACCACGTTCGCCACGCAGCCCATCGTGTAGATGTCTTCGGGGCGCGGGTCGTCGACCGACGCGTCATGCTGGGCGGCGAGGAAAATGCGTTTATCTTTCAGCAGCGCGTGTTCGAGCGCCCGGGTAGACGAGGGCCGTCCGATTACGAACGGCATCATCATGTGCGGGAAAACTACGACGTCGCGCAGCGGAACTATCGGGAGAGTTTCGTAGACTTCCAAGGGTGTTTCCAAGTTGTGCTATCCCGCTTTCTCAATCAGCGTGATCGGCTTGTCTTTCGCCATCACGACCTCACGGGTAATCGTCACTTCGCGGACTTTCTTCTGGTTCGGGACCTGATACATCAGATCCAGCATCAGGTCTTCGATGATCATCCGGAGGCCTCGGGCGCCAATCTTGCGCTCGAGCGCTGATTCCGCGATCGCTTCGAGCGCGTCGTCGGTGAAGCGCAGCTTGACGTTCTCGTACTCGAAGAGCTTCATGTACTGGCGCGTGATGGCGTTGCGCGGCTGCGTCAGAATCTGGATCAGCGCCGCCTTGTCGAGCTCGTGCAGCGTGCCGATGACCGGGAGGCGGCCGACGAACTCCGGAATCAGGCCGTACTTGATCAAATCCTGCGGCTCGAGCTGTTCGAGCGTCGCGCCGATATCGCGCGAGCGGATCGATTTGACGTCGGCCTTGAAGCCGAGCGTCTTCTTGCCGACGCGGCGATCGATCTGCTTGTCGAGGCCGACGAAGGCGCCGCCGCAGATGAACAGGATGTTCGTCGTGTCGACCTGGAAGAATTCCTGGTGCGGATGCTTGCGTCCGCCCTGCGGCGGCACGTTCGCGACCGTACCTTCGAGAATCTTCAACAGTGCCTGCTGGACGCCTTCACCCGACACGTCGCGCGTGATCGAGGGGTTCTCGTCCTTGCGGCAGATCTTGTCGACTTCGTCGATGTAGATGATGCCCTGCTGGCACTTCTCGATGTCGCCCCCGGCGGCCTGCAGCAGCTTCAGGATGATGTTCTCGACGTCCTCGCCGACGTAGCCGGCTTCGGTCAGCGTCGTCGCGTCGACGATCGTGAAGGGGACCGAGAGCAGCTTGGCGAGCGTCTGCGCGAGCAGCGTCTTGCCGGTGCCCGTCGGGCCGATCAGCAGGATGTTGCTCTTCGTCAGCTCGATGTCGTTGCGGCTGCGGGGCTGCTTCTGGATTTCAATCCGCTTGTAGTGGTTGTAGACGGCAACCGCGAGCTTCTTCTTGGTCCGTTCCTGGCCGATGACGTATTCGTCGAGGAACTTCTTGATCTCCTGCGGGGTGGGCAGGGAGGAGCGGGTGCCCCGGTTCTCGAACCGGTTATCGTCCGCGATGATGTCGTTGCAGACCTCGACGCATTCATCGCAGATGAACACGGTCGGGCCGGCGATCAGTTTGCGGACGTCGTTCTGGTCCTTGTTACAAAAGGAGCACCGCAGAACTTCGGTTTCGCCTGCCTTTTTCACCATTTACGCCCTTTTGCGGATGACATCATCAATAATACCGTATTCCTTCCCCTGCTCCGCCGTCATGATGTAGTCGCGTTCGGTGTCTTCCTGGATCCGCTTTTCCGGTTGCCCGGTATGGTGGACCAGGATGCCGTTGATGCGCTCCCGCATGCGCAGGATTTCCCGGGCTGCAATATCAATATCGGTCGCTTGGCCCGCCAAACCAGACATGAGGGGCTGGTGGATGACAATTCGTGAATTCGGCAGCGAATACCGCTTTCCCTTCGCTCCGGCTGCCAGCAGCACGGCCGCCATCGACGCCGCCTGACCGAGACAGTACGTCGCGACGTCCTGCTTGATGAACTGCATCGTGTCGTAAATGGCCAACCCTGCGGTAATCGATCCGCCAGGGCTGTTGATGTAGAGCAGGATGTCCTTGTCCGGATCCTCGGCCTCGAGGAAGAGCATCTGGGCAATCACTAGATTGGCGACGTTGTCGTCGATCGGCGTCCCGATGAAGATGATGCTGTCCTTGAGCAGCCGCGAGAAGATGTCGTAGGCGCGTTCGCCGCGATTCGTCTGCTCGACGACCATCGGGATGAGTTGAAGACGCGAATCGTTAGTCATGGTCGAGTATGTCGAAATTGTTGCGGTTGTTGGGGAGTCGCGTGCGAAGGGTGATTACGACGCGATTGTAGCACGCGACATCGCGAAGTCAATTGACTTCTCCCTGCGCAAACCGGCTGTGACACGCGAGATTCCCCCTTCTTTCTCGAGCGCCGCGCGCACGGCGGCGGCCGTGCGGCCCGTGCGTTCGGCGTACCGTTCGACCTCAGCCGTGACTTCCTCGTCGCTCACCTCGAGCTTTTCCCTGCGTGTGATTTCGTCGAGCACGAGCGCCGCCGCGACGGCTTCACGCGCGACGTCGCGCTGGCTCTCGCGAAAGTCGTTCCAATTGATGCCGGCATTTCTCGGATCGATGTTCTGTTCCATCAGCCGGCGCGCGAAATCCTCGATGCGGCGGTCGATCTCCCGATCGACAAGCGAGGCGGGTGCCTCAAACGGGAGGCGCTGCGAGAGCTGCTTCATCAGCTCGGCGCGGACGTCACGGTCCGCGGCGTGCTGCGCTTCGTGTTCGAGATCGTCCCGCACGCGGCTCTTCAGCGCGTCGAGCGATTCGAGCCCGAGGTCCTTCGCGAATTCGTCGTCGAGTTCCGGCAGCACGCGGCGTTTCAGCCCCTTGATCGCGACTGTATACGAAACGACGGTCTTCGCCAGCTCCCCAATCGGGTAGTCGTCCGGGTACGTGATCGTGAACGTTTTCGTGTCGCCGACGTTCAATCCGCGGAGGTGCTCGTCGAACCCGGGCGGGTTCGCTTTCGCGCCGATCTCAATCGACACGTTTTCGTGTTTGTCCGATTTCCCGTCGGCGTCCTTGCGCTCGAGATCGAGCACGACCGTGTCGCCGTGATCGACGCCGCGCCCTTCGACCGGCTCGTGACGCGCGGCGCGCTCGCGCAAGCGCTGCAGCGCGCCGTCCACGGCGTCCTGTCCGATGTCGACGCGCGGCTTCTGCAGCGAGATCGAGGAGAGGTCGCCGGGATCGAACGACGGCACCGTGTCGAACGACGCGGTGAAGGTCAGCGGCTGTCCCTGCTCGATGTTGACGTCGCGCACGTCCGGCGTGTCGACCGCTTCGACCCCTTTCTCGCGCAGCGCGTCATCGATCGCCCGCGGCACGAGGTCGTGCAGCACGTCGTGGAGAATCTGCTCCTTGAAGCGCTGCTTGATCACCTTGGCCGGCGCCTTGCCCGGACGGAATCCGGGGATGCGCGCCTTGCGCGAGTAGTCCTTGGCGACGCGATCGATTTCGGCGTCGACGACGTTCGTGGGAATTTCGACGCGCATGTTCTTGCGCGTTTCATTGACGTCAACCAGTTCGGTCTTCATTGGTGTGTGTTGGGAAGTCAGTGCTGCATCGCCAAAGCTCGCCGCAGGCGAGCGACGGCGTGCGAAAGGAGGGATTTGAACCCTCACGGGTTTCCCCACTGGATCCTAAGTCCAGCGCGTCTGCCAGTTCCGCCACTTTCGCGTGACCTCGAGAACCAATCTTATGGTACCATCCGCGCCGCTTGATGCCGGATCTGTATCACGGCCTGTTCCGCTGGGAAACCGGCGGCGACGGCCAGCCCCGCGTCTCACGACTCCCCGCGACCCCGTCGACGATTCCGTGCCCGACCACCGGACGTTTGCTGCGCGTCGCGACGCTCGACGCCAACACCTCGGCGATTTGCCCTGCGTGCGCCAGTCCCGGGCAGGGCGGGTTCGTGTCGTTCGAAGGCGATCTTCGAATGGCGTATGCGTGTCCGCAGTGCCGTCAGTTGGTGTGGGTTGCCGGCGCCTGAATATTCGTAATCACAAATTCCTCGACCGCGCCGCGCGCTGACGCCTTGCTGTTGATTGCGCGTCGCGCCGGCACGCGAAACGCGTGGAGTCCTGCCGCGTGCGCCGAGGCGCTCCGCTCGTACAATGCGCCGATCTCGTCGGCCGTCGAATTGCTGACCAGGACGTAGCAGCCGCGCTTCGCCAGATCGACGACCACTGCCTGCAGACGGGCATGGTCGTCGGCGTCGAACCGCGCTGCGGTGTACGACGTGAAGTTCGACGTTTTCGTCAGCGGCGCATACGGCGGATCGAAGTAGAGGAAGTCGCCGTCGCGGGCGAAGTCGCGCGAGCATTCGAATCCGCCCCACACCAACTGCACGCGCGGCGACGCCAACGCCAGTGCGACCGCCTCCAGTTTCTGGCGGTCGAGAATCTTCGGCCGATCGTACCGGCCGGGCGGCACGTTGAACGCACCGCGCGCGTTCAGACGGAAGAGCCCGTTGAAGCCGGTGCGGTTGAGATAGATCAACATCGCGGCGAGTTCCGGCGTGTACGCAATCCGTCCGTCGGCGGCGCGCCGCGATTCCCGCAACGGGTTGAACCGTTGATCGCGCACCGCGAGATAGTGCGCGCGCCCGTCCGCCGCGTGTGCCGCCGCGAGCCGTTTGAGCGCCGCCGCGACCGCGGCCGCATCGTCGCGCACCGCTTCGTAGCAGCCGATGAGATCCGCGTTCGAATCGATCAGGACGACGTCGTGGCCGTCGAGACGGCCGGCGCTGAAGAGATCGAAAAACACCGCGCCGCTCCCGAAGAACGGTTCGATGTAGCGATCGAACGTCTGCGGATAGAACCGGCGGAGCTGCGGCAGCAGTTGTCGCTTGCCACCGACCCACTTCAAGAGCGGTTTCATGTGGTGGCGTCTCGTTCCGCCCACCACCAGATGCCGAGCGCCGTGGCCAGGATCGCGATCGCGGCGACGTACAGCGGCAGCGACGGCGCCACACGATGCAGGAAGGTGACGAGGCCGCTGCCGAACAGATCGACCGCGTCGGTACTGACGGCGGTCAGACCCGTGCGGTGGAACAACATCCAGATCCCGCCGCCGACGGCGAGGACAATCAGACCGATGGCGACGTTGAAACCAAGATCGAGGAACTGGTCCGATCGCCACCGCGCGCGCCGCACGCGCCCGATCGTCTTCGACGTGAACTGGGCAGGCGGACGCGGGATCGCCCGTTGCCGCAGCATGGCGTCGAGCCGCCGTGCGCTGTCGAGCGCCGAGGCGCAGTTCGGACACGTCGCCAGGTGCTCGGCGATCCGCCCTTCGGGCTTCAGTTCGCCGGTCGCAATCGCCTCAACGGCGTCCAGGGCTTCGTCACAGAACATCTACTTCAGCTCGGTTTCGAGTACGCGTCGCAGCTGCTGCTTCGCCCGGTGCAATTGCGTCTTCACGGTGCCGAGCGGCATCTGCAGCGCTTCGGCCAAATCTTCGTACTGCACTCCATCGAGGTAATGCGCGGCGACCAGCAGCCGGTAGTTCGCCGGCAGCTTCGCAATCGCCTTCTCGAGGCGATCCTTCAACTCCAGGTCGCCGAACTGTCGATCGCGCGCCGACGTCGATGCGATGACCCGCGTCCGCACGTGATCGTCGTCGATCGAGATCGGCATCGGCCGCCCCACGTCTTGCGCGCACACGTTGGCGACGATGCGGTAGATCCAGGTTGAGAGCCGCGCCTCTCCGCGGAAGTACGGCAGGCCGCGATGGACCCGCAGAAAGACGTCCTGCGCCAGATCTTCGGCGCGTGCCCGGTCCGGAATCGTGCGCGCCACGAGCGCGAACACCAGATCCTTGAACCGATCGACCAGCTCCTGAAACGCGCGCTCATCGCCCGAACGGCAGCGCTCGACGAGCTCGCGCTCGTTGAGATCCATCGGCCTTCGTATTAGAACACGCGGGGCAACAAATTGTTTCGGTTACGCGCCTGAAACAATTCCGGATCGGTTCGAGTCTAATGTGGGCATGGACGGCGACTGGAATGTGATGATTTGGGCGCTGATTCCGATCATCGCCATCATCGGCGGGATTGCGACCGCCATTGTCGGCACGATCAACAAAGCGCGAATCCGTGAACTCGAGATCCGCGAGCGCATCGCCATGATCGAGCGCGGCATGGTGCCGGCGCCCGAGGTCGACCCGCACGGGTTCGACCGCGCGATGAGCCGCATGGATACCTTCGTGGATCGCTCCCACCGCTCGGCCCCGGAACGCCATCGGCGTGCGGGCGTCATCCTGATGGGCGTGGGATTTGGCCTCATGGTCCTCATCGGGTTCGCGGATCGCGGTCGCAACATCAGCGAAGCGTTTGGCGTCGGCGGGTTTATCGTCATTTTGGGCGCCGCCTTCCTCGTCAGCAGTCTCTTCGGCGCCCCGCCGCCAAGTCAGATGACGTCGGGTCCGACGCCATCGCCTCGACCGCCCGCGCCTCCGGCCCCGCCAGCGCAGAGCTGACCGCGTTTCTGCACGGATACAGGTTTTCAATCCTGCCGGATACAGGATGTGTTGCCGATAAACCTCTTTAGCGGCATTCTGTATCGATGCTTTCGTTGTGTTGTGTCGCTGTTGACACATCGTGACGTTAGAGTCATAATAAGTCTCAAGTAGTACTTCTTGCCATCTGCCTCGTCACTGACAAGGCTGTGAGTGACGGGGCGGAGCTGTATCTCCAGAGACACCCATGAAAGAACCATTTGCGTTTGCTGATGCGCGACTGCGGTTTGCGCGCGCGCTATCGCCGCGATCGGCGATCGAACTCGTCGGGCAGTCGTCTGCCGCGAGCCGCGTCGAGGAACTCGTCCGTCGCGCCGCGGTGCTCGACGGCGGCGTGTTGATTGCCGCCGAGCCCGGCGTCGCCACCGACGGCGTCGCCTACGAGCTCCACCTTCGGAGCCGTCGCGCAGCCGGACCCTACATCACGGTCGAGTGCTCATCGGTCGACGGCAGCCGTATCGATCGACTGATGTTTGGCACACCAGCGGCCCAGGGGCCAACGGACCTCGAATCGGTCGCCGCCGACAGCCGCGTCGCTGCGGCGTGCGGGGGCACGCTGTATCTGAAGGACGTTGCGGAGTTGCCTGCCGCCGTCCAGGCGAAGCTGGCTCGCATCGCACGGGACGGCGAAGTGCGGATCGACGGTGTGCCGGTGGCGCTCGGTTGGCGAATCGTATGCAGCGCGGCCCCATCGATCGAGGCGGACGTCGAGACGCACCGGCTGCGCCCCGACCTGTTTCGCCGGATCGCCGCCGCCCGGATTGACTTGCCCCCCTTGCGCGAGCGGCCGGAAGATGTGCCGGCGATGGCGATGCGATTGCTCGGCGAAATCGCCGAAGAGACGGGCCCGCCGCGCACGCTGACGAACGCCGCCATCGCGCTCCTGAGCGCGCTGACGTGGCCGGGCAACGTCGACGAACTTCGCCGCGTCCTCGAACGGGTCGCCGCGGCGACGCGAGACGACGTCATTCAGGTCGAACATCTCCTGCCGGCCCTGCGACTGCATGCGGTTCCGGCGCCGTTCACGCCCAACGGCAGCCTGCGCGAGGCGCGGCTGCGGTTCGAGCGCGAATACATTGCCAGCGTGCTGCAGCATCACGGGTGGCGGATGGCCGAAGCCGCCCAGACCCTCGGTATCCAACGTCCAAACTTGTATCGGAAGGCTCGCCAGCTTGGCATCCCGCTCGCGCGGGTGGCGGAATAACGTGACCGGAAGAACTATGGGTACTCACATCCTCTCCTCGCTCTTCGCATCGCTCGCGCTGACCGCGACGCTCGCGGCGCACGCGCAACAGCCGCCGCAGAATCCGCAGCAACCGCCTGCGGGGCAGCAGCAACCGCCGGCGCCAGCCGCGCCGTTCAAGCCCGACTTCGTGATTCCGAAGCCCGACGGTCCGACGGGTCCTCCACAGACGCAGCAGCCGCTCAACATTCCGGCGACGGTGGGCGATTTGTATGTGATCGGACCGCAGGACACGCTCGCGGTGACGGTCGTCGACGAACCCGACCTCACGCGCCGCTACATCGTCGACTCGGACGGCGCGATTCAGATGCCGTACTTGGGCCGCGTGGCCGCCGCAGGGCTCACGGTCGAAGATCTGCGGCACAGCATCACCAACGCGCTGCAGAAAGACTGGATCAAGAATCCGCAGGTGCTGGTCGGCGTCGAACAGTACAAAGCGCGAAGTGTGCTGGTGACCGGTGCCGTCCGATCGCCGCAACGCGTCACGTTGACCGGGCTCACCATGAGCCTCCTCGAGGCGCTGACGCTGGCCGGATCGCCGACCTCGCAGGCGGCCAACGAAGTCACCGTCGTGCGCGCGAAGATCAAGCCGGGACAGAAAGAGCCGGAGTCGATCACCGTCGATCGGCGCGAGCTCGAGTTGGGCAAAGCGGGCCGTGACGTCGTGCTCGAAGACGGCGACATCATCAACGTGCCGGAAGCGCAGAAATTCTGGGTCAGCGGCGCCGTCAAGAACACCGGCCAATACGTGTACGAGAGCGGCATGACGGTGGCGCGTGCCCTGATCGTCGCCGGCGGGTTATCGGAACGCGGATCGGATCGACGGATCACGATCAAGCGGGAAATCAACGGTAAGGTCCAGGAAATCTCGGTGAAGTCCGAAGACAAGATCAAACCGAACGACGAGATCGTCGTCGGCCAGCGTCTCTTTTAATTGCGTATCAGTTTCCTGAGCGCGAGCGGGCAACTCGGCGGCGCCGAGACGAGCCTGCTCGACATGCTCGCCAGCCTGCGAGCGGCGCAGCCGGCCTGGCCGCTGCAGTTGGTGAGCGGCGCGGACGGCCCTCTCGTCGAACGCGCCTCGGCTCTGGGTGTCGCCGTCGCGGTGACGCCGCTTCCGGAGGACGTTGCGCGTCTCGGCGAGACCGGTGCGCTCGCAGCCGGCGGTCCGGCGAAATTCGCGGCGCGGGTGGGGCGTGCCGCCGGTCCAATCGCGCGATACATCGGCGCGATGCACGGCGTCCTCGCGCCGTTCTCGCCTGACGTGCTGCACACGAACGGCTTCAAGATGCACTTGCTCGGCGCGTTCGCCGCCACCGAGGCTGCCGTCGTCTGGCACGTCCACGACTATGTGCGATCGCGACGCGTCTCGGCCCGGCTGCTGAAGTGGACGGTGGGGCGCGCCGCTGCCCTGATCGCGAACTCGCACAGCGTGGCGGCGGATGTGCGGCAGGCGCTCGGTCCCGTCCCAGTGACGACGATCTACAACGCGATCGACCTCGAACGTTTCTCGCCCGACGGCGAGGCGCTCGATCTCGACCGGCGTGCCGGCGTCGCGCCGGCGCCGCCCGGGACGGTTCGCGTCGGTCTGCTGGCGACGTTCGCGCGGTGGAAAGGGCACGACACGTTTCTCGACGCCATCGCGCGGCTGCCGACGACCGCGCCGGTGCGCGCGTACGTGATCGGCGGCCCCGTGTATCAGACCGATGCCAGCCAGTGGTCGCTCGAGGAACTGCGATCGATGGCGCGTGCGCGCGGTATCGAGCAGCGCGTCGCCTTTACCGGCGTCGTCGATCGCGCGGACGCCGCACTGCGGTCGCTCGACATCGCGGTGCATGCGAGCACGCAGCCGGAGCCGTTCGGTCTCGTGATCGCCGAAGCGATGGCGTGCGGTCGCGCCGTGATCGTCAGCGCCGCCGGCGGCGCTGCCGAGCTCGTGACGCCAAACGACACGGCGTTGACGCACACGCCCGGCGACTCGGCGGGGCTGGCAGCGGCGATCGAATCGCTGATCGTCGACGGTGATCGTCGCGCCGTTCTGGGCCGTGCGGCACGCGCGAGCGCCGCTGTACGGTTCGATCGATCACGTCTCGGCGGCGAATTGTCAGCTGTGTATCACCAGGCCGTCACCGCTCATGCGCCTGCTGCACGTTTATAGCGGCAACTTATTCGGCGGCATCGAGTCGATTCTCGTCTCGATGGCGCGCAATCGGGATCTGTACCCGCAGCTGCGCCACGAGTTTGCGCTTTGCTTCGACGGTCGGCTGTCCGCCGAGCTCTCCGCCTGTGCCGCGGTGCACATGCTCGGCGACGTTCGTGCGAGCCGTCCACATTCAATCGCGGCGGCGCGCCGACGGCTCGCGTCGGTGCTCGCCGCCGCGCCGTACGATGCGGCGATCTTTCACGCGCCATGGTCTTTCGCACTGTTTGCGACCGTCGCACGCCGGGCGGGCGTGCCCTCGGCAATCTGGGTACACGATGTGTGGACCGGGCGGCATTGGACCGAGCGGCTCGCGCGGCGCCAGTCGCCCGCGCTCGTGATCGTCAACAGTGAGTTCACCGCATCCACCCTCGGTTCCGCGTTCGGAGCGGTCCATCGCGCGGTGATCCGTCCGCTGGTGGACGTCACTACGCCGGCGACGTCGACCGACATTGCCGCAATCCGTCGCGACGCACGGACATCGCCATCGTCGGTCGTCATCGTGCAGGCCAGCCGACTGGAAGCCTGGAAAGGGCACGCCTCGCTGTTGCGCGCCTTAGCGACGCTGGACACCGCCACCGAGTGGGTGTGCTGGATCGCCGGCGGCGCGCAGCGGCCGGCCGAGCAGCGGTACCAGCACGATCTGCGTGCGCTCGCCAGCGAATTGCGAATCGCCGATCGTGTCAGGTTTCTCGGCGAGCGGTCAGACATGGGTCACGTGCTCGCCGCGGCCGACATCTACTGCCAGCCGAATCTTCGCCCCGAACCGTTCGGTGTCGTGCTCGTCGAGGCGCTCGCCGCCGGTCGACCGGTCGTCACCGTGCGCGCTGGCGGCGCGGTCGAGATCGTCGACGACAGCTGCGGTCGCCTCGTGGCCCCAGACGACGTCGATGCGTTGCGGCAGGCGCTGCGGACGCTGATCGATGACGAGGCGCTCCGGGCGCAGCTCGGCGCCGCGGGACCGGCGCGCGCCGCACGCATCAGCGATCCGTCGCGTCAGCTGCAGATGTTGCACGCCGCCCTGGCACCGATCGCATTCCGCGCGGTGGCAAGTTGAGCCTTTCGACGACCAACTCGGCGTTCGATACCGTTCGCGCGCGTGCGAGCGCCAGCCTCGGCGCCAGCAGCGAGCCGATCCATCGCACCGTCGTGTCGGCGCTTGCCGCCAGGCAGATCCGCGGCGGCACGTTCGTCGACGTCGGCTGTGGTCGCGGCGATCTGCGGCGCACGCTCGACGATCGATTCGATCGATACGTCGGTTTCGACGCCGTGCGGTACGACGGGTTGCCCGCGGATGTCGATTTCCACGCCGTGGATCTCGACGGCGATGATTGGCACGTCCCGACCCTCAGCGCCGACGTCGTCGCGGCCGTCGAAACGATCGAACACCTGGAGAACCCGTGGCGTTTTGTTCGGACGCTGGTCCACCTGACGAAGCCGGGCGGCTGGGTGGTGGTGACGACGCCGAACCAGCTGAGCGCGTTGAGCCTGGCAACGCTGCTCGTCAAACACCGGTTCTCCGCGTTTCAAGACCCGATGTTTCCCGTGCATCGCACCGCGCTGCTCGAATCGGATCTGCGCCGCGTCCTTTCGTCGGCCGGGCTGACGAACATCGGCGTCCACTTCACGGAGCGGGGCCGGCTGCCGTTGACGCCGCTCCATTTTCCACGCGCGATCGCACGCGTGTTTCCGCGCGCGTTGTCAGACAACATCGTCGTCATCGGTCAACGTCCGCGTGACTGACCTCGTGGTGGGACCGGCGCCGTGGTGGCTGCGCGGAGCGGCGTCGCTTGTTCGCACGCTGCCGCGCGGCCGCTACCGCGCCGCGCAGATCATCTCGACCCGCATGCGACGTCCGTTCTGGACGACGCTGCCGAGCGACCTTGGCGGGACGCAGTTTCAGTGCGATCTGGATGACGCGTTGATGCGCGACGCGTTCTTCATCGGGCGCTATGAGCCGCAGGAGACGCGGGTGCTGCAGCACCTGCTGCATCCGGGGATGACGATGCTCGATGTCGGCGCGAACTGGGGGTATTTCACCCTCGTCGGCGCGTTTCTCGTCGGGCAGGCGGGACGGGTGATCGCCATCGAAGCCGACCCGCCGGCGGTCGCCACGCTCCGCCGCAACGTCGAACGGAATCGGCTCGCGCAGGTCACCGTCCTTGGCATTGCGGCGAGCGATGAACCGGGCGAACTGGCGTTCGAGCCGTACGAACGACACGATCGGCGCCGATTCGGCAACTTTGGCGTCGAGCGCGTGGCCGACGGCGAGGAGACGGCGACGGCCATCCGCGTCGCGGCGCGGCCGCTCGACGATGTGCTCGATGAGGCCGGGATCGATCGCGTCGACGTCATCAAAATGGACATCGAGGGCGGCGAAGCGGCCGGACTGCGCGGCCTGGCGCGTCGCCTCGCATCGGGCCGCGTCGATCGGATCGTGTTGGAATTGCATCCGGCAGCCTTACACAAACTCGGCACGTCGATGGACGCGGTCATCGCGATGCTGCGCGGGTTCGGCTACGAAGGCTGGGCGATCGATCACTCGTTCTCGGCGAATCGGCACGCCGCGAACGGCAACTCCAGCGTCACGTCGCTGCTGCGGCCGCTCGACGCGGTGCACGACCTCGGCGACTGGCCGCACGTCGTGTGGCTGCGGGCGGGACTGGCATGGTGAACGCGCTCTTCGTGAACTCCGGGATCCTGGGGCAGCGGACGTTCTCGCGCTGGGTGGATCGCACGTTCGTCCAGGCCACGGACATTCGCGCGACGCAGCTGGTGCTGACCGAGCAACTGACGCTCTTCGATCGCGTCGTCCGCCGCGTCGCGTGTCAACGGCTGTGGCCGGCGTCGGCGCGCGTGAAAAATCTCGATCTGTTTCGTTTTCGCGCGGAGCTGAACGCCGGCTGGCTGGCGCGTCGCCGCATCGATGCGCTCTTGCGCGCCGGGCGATCGATCGACGTCATGCATTTCCACCATCAGGCGACGGCGTTCGGCAGCGTCGCGTTGATGCGCCGGATTCCGACGATCATCTCGATCGACTGCACGCAGACCTGCGTCATGGCGAATGCGACGAGCCCGCTCGAACTCGCGTCGTACGGGCCGAATGTGCGCCGCGACGGTGAGATTTTCCGGGCGGCGAAGGTGATTGTGTCGCCGTCGCAGTGGGCGGCGAACTGCGTCCGGACGGAGTACCCGGAGTGCGAGGCGCCGATCGTGATCCTGCCGGTGCCGGTCGACATCGACGCGCTCTCCGAGTCGTGGATTGACGAGCGTCGCGCGCGCGCCGCCACGCCCGGGTATCGTCCGCGCGTGCTCTTCGTCGGCGGTGATTTCCAGCGCAAAGGCGGCTACGACCTGCTGCGCGTCTGGCGAGAGCGGCAGTTGGGCGAGCGCGCCGATCTGCACGTCATGACCGGCGCGTCAATCGATCCAGCGTCGCTATCGGGCGGCGTGCACATCCACTTCGGCATCGATGCACACACGCCGACGTGGGTTGACCTGTGGCGCACGGCCGATCTGTTCGTCCTGCCGACCCGCAACGAAGCATTCGGCATGGTGTTCCAGGAGGCCGCCGCGGCCGGACTGCCGGCAATCGGTCCGCGACTGAACGCGGTTCCGGAATTGATCGCGGACGGCCGGACCGGCCTGCTCATACCGCCGCAGGACGACCGCGCCCTTGCGGAGGCGATCGAGCGATTGTTGTCGTCGGCGGACCTCCGCCACGAGTTCGGTCGACAGGCCCGTCAGATGGTCGCCGAGCAGGCGCACCCGGCGCGGTATCGCGCCTCGCTCATGGCATTGTTCGAACGTCTTTCGTCAGCAGGGGATCGCGTGCATGCAGCCTGACAACAGCTACGCCTGGCCGCTCGAGCCGGGCCTGACAACCAACGACGATTGGTCAGCGGGCGACGCCGCGGACGCCCCGCAAAAGCGCGAGTGGCTGCCGCGAAGCTTCGCGGAATGGTTTGCGCTCGGGCTGACGTTCATCCCGGCGATTTTGTACCTGCCGGGTTCGCAGTCGTACCGGTTGATCGCGCGCGTGGCCGCGTACGGGATCAGTGTCGCCGCGTTCACGCTGTGGTGGTTCGATCGCGCGGGCCGAAAAGAGACGCGGCATCCGGCAGAGCGCTGGCTGACGTTCGTGATGGCCTGGCTCGGGTTGATGATGCTGAATCCCGGCACGATCAACAGCCTCGCCGGCATCGCGCACGTGACGCTGTACTTCTCGATCCTGTGTCCGTTGTTCTGGACGCCGGCCTACATCACACGCCGACGGCATCTCGTCCGACTCCTCGCGATTCTGCTGTTCTGCAACGGGTTGAACTCGCTCATCGGTGTCGCGCAGGTGTACGACCCCGATCGCTGGATGCCGAAAGAGTTGTCGCCGCTGTTCATGGAAGAGAACTCGGCGATGCTGGCGGCGTCGACCTACATCGGACCGAACGGCCGCGCGATTATCCGTCCGCCGGGATTGTTCGACACGCCCGGCGCGGTCTGCAACGCCGGCACGATTGCGGCGGTCCTCGGCCTCATCTTTCTGCTGGAGCCGATGGCGTGGCCCAAGCGCGCCGCCTCCGGAGCGCTCGCGGTGTTCGGCATGGCGGCGATCTACCTCAGTCACGTCCGCGCGGCCTTTGTCGTCACGCTCGGGATGATGGTGGTGTACGTCATCTTGGTTTCCATGCAACAGCACGGCAAGAGAGCCGTAGGATTCATCGCCCTCGCCGCCGGCATCATCGTCGGCGCGATGTCGTTGGCGACGATGCTGGGCGGCGAATCGGTCCAGGAACGCTTCATGACGCTCCTCGCCGACGATCCGCGACAGACGTACTACCAGGCGCGCGGTAACCAGGTCGAAGCCGCGTTCACCGATCTCGCCGCGCGGTTTCCGTTCGGCGCCGGCCTTGCCCGGTGGGGCATGGCGCAGTACTACTTCAACTCGTCGACCGGCGGCATCGTGACCGACCCCGATTCTGTGCCGTTCGCGGAAGTGCAGCCGAACGCGTGGATCCTGGACGGCGGATTCCCGCTGCTGGTGCTGTACGGACTGGCATTGATCGCGACGGTCTCGTTCGATCTGCGGCTGATTCGATCGCTGCACGATCCGGTCGACAAACTGCTGGCGGCTATTGTCGTCGCGACGAATTTCGGGACGCTCGCGTACGTGTTCACGTTCGTGCCGTTCGGAACCACGCCGGGGATGCAGTTCTGGTTCCTCGAGGGCGCGCTGCACGGCGCGATGGTCGGCCGGCCTCGATCCGATTCGTGACCGCGTGGCTGATCGTCGCGGGCGACTTCACGCCGCTCGGCGGCATGGACGCCGCCAATCACGCCCTCGCGCGCTATCTCTCCACGCGTGACGACGTGTATTTGGTCACGCATCGCGCGTGGCCGGACCTGGTGCGGCCGCGTGTCTCGATCGATCTCGTCGCACGGCCGCTCGGTCATGCGCTCGGCGCGCCGATGCTCGACCATCGCGGCCGCCGCGCGTGGGCGCGCCTGCGCGGCACCGACGCGCGCGCGATCGTGAATGGCGGGAATTGCGCCATCCCCGGCGCGATCAACTGGGTGCATTACCTGCACGCCGCCTACGAACCCGAGGGCGTCACGTCGCCGCTGCGCCGAGCGAAACACGCGGTGACGCGCGTACACGATCTCGCGAACGAACGCGCCGCATTGCTGTCGGCGTCGCTCGTCATCTGCAACAGCCGTCGCACGCGGCGCGACGTGCTCGACGCCTACGAGGTCGACCCCGACCGCGTGCACGTCATCTACTACGGCTGCGATCCGAGCCGCCTGACCCACGTCAGCGAGGACGAGCGGCGCTCGGCGCGCGCGGCGCTCGGGTGGCCTGGTGACCGTCACGTCGCGGCGTTCGTCGGCGCGCTCGGCGATCGGCGAAAGAGCTTCGACACGGTCTTCGCCGCCTGGACGTCGTTGTGCGCCGATCCGTCGTGGGATGTCGACCTCGTCGTGATCGGTACCGGTGCAGAGCAGCCGGCGTGGGAGGAACGGGCGCGCGCCGCCGGCCTGGGCGACCGCATTCGGTTTCTCGGCTTCCGCGCTGAAGTCCCTGAACTGCTGGCGGCGGTCGATCTCACGGTGCACCCGGCGCGATACGAGGCATACGGTCTCGCGGTCCGCGAAGCGTTGTGCCGTGGGATTCCGGCGGTCGTCACCGCGTCCGCCGGTGTGGCCGAGGAGTACGACGGCGCGCTTCGCGAACTGCTGATCGAGAATCCGGACGCGCCCGACGAATTGGCGATGCGTTTGCGCGCGTGGTCGCGCGATCGGGTGCCGTTCGCAACGGCCGCGGCGGCACTGGGCGATCGGCTCCGTGCGCGGACCTGGGATCGGATGGCCGAAGACATCGTCCACGTCGCGACCGCGCACGAGTCGGTGCGGTGAATCGGTTCGCCCCGGTCGGATCGTGCTGGGTCTGCGGCTCCACGCAGCTGACGCCGTACCACGAGCTGCGATTCGAGCTCGAGGCGTACCGCAACAACGATCAGGATCACGAGCTGGCCGACTACACCGGCGAGACGCTGTCGCTCGTGCGCTGCGGCCGATGCGGATTCGGCCAGCCCGCAGCGCTCCCGACGCTGCCCGGATACTTCGATCGGATGTACGACCAGCGCTGGGACGATGCGTGGATCGACGGTGAGTTTCGTGCGACCTACAAGGACTTCATCTTCACGTCGATCCTGAACGAGCTGCGACGACGGACGGATGCGCATCGGCGGCGGCTGCTCGACGTCGGCGCGCACGTCGGCCGGTTTCTGAGCCTCGCGCGGCGCGCGGGATGGGAGGCGGAAGGCATCGAGTTGAATCCGCGTACCGCGGCCTACGCCGCCGCCTGTTCCGGTGCGACGGTGCACCAGGTCAATGCGCAGGCGCTCGCCGATCGCGGCAGACGGTACGACGTGATCGTGCTCACCGACGTCCTCGAACACATCCCGGCGCCTTTGGACGTCCTGCGCTCGTTGACCGCACTGCTCGATCCGGGCGGCATCCTCGCGATCAAGGTACCGTGCGGGCCGAGTCAACTGCTCAAGGAACGCGTGCTGGCGGCGGTCACGTCGCACCGCGCGACGATCGCCGACAACCTGGTCCACGTGAATCATTTTTCGCCGCGGTCGCTGTCGCTCGCGATCGAGCGCGCAGGCCTCTCGCCGACCGTGGGCGTCGCCGCGCCGGAGTTGCTGCCGCTGCAGCCGTTCTCTGTCCGGAACGCGATCGTGAACGCCGTCCGTCTCGGCGTCTACCACGTCGCCCGGCTGCCCGGCGCCGTGTATACGCCGCTCGCGCTCCATCTGCAGGCCTACGGTGTGAAGTCAGCGGCGTGAGCCTTCGTCGCAAAGCCGCGATCACCGCCGCGTTCGGGTATCTGCAGTTTGGGATCTCGATCGTCACCGGTCTGTTCCTCGTGCCGCTGACGCTGCACAGCATCGGCGCGCGCACGTGGGGGGTCTGGCTCGCCAGCGGCGAAGTGCTCGCGTACGCGGGCATGGCGGATCTCGGCATGCTCGCCGTGATGCAGTGGCTGATCGCGGAAGCGGAGGGACGCAAAGACCGCCGCGAAATGGCGAACCTCGTGTCGCAAGGCATCTGGCTCGGCACTGCGGTCGGGATCGTGTTCGTCTCGCTCGCCTTCGTGCTGTGGCGATCGTTGCCGTCGGTGTTGTTCCTCACGGCGGCCGATCGCGCGGTCATCGAACGGCCGCTGTTGCTCGCGGTCGTGTTGACCGCGTCCAGCTATCCGCTGTTGTCGTACCGCGCGCTTCTGATTGGCATCCAGGACGCGTCCTTTCTCGGCACGATGTCGGTGATCAACGCCACGATCTCCGCGGCGGTCCTCGCGGGCATGCTGCTCGGCGGCTGGGGCCTGTACGCGCTCGTGTGGTCGTCGATCGGCACGTCCCTGATCGTCGGCGCGGTGCTCGGGATTCGCGCCGCGATGATCGCGCCGGACGTCGTCTATCGGATCGCGCCGCCGCAGACGCGTTATCTTCGAACGCTGCTGACGAACGGCGTCGGCGCGTGGCTCGGCAACATCGGCTGGCAGACGCTCGCGGCGACCAACAGCGTCCTCATCACGTACATCGGTCACCCGGAATGGGTGCCGGTCTATGCGTGTACCGCGAAGGTGGCGAACATGGCGATGCCGCTGACGTGGATTCTGCCCGATGCCGGCCACGTCAGCCTCGCGCAACTGCACGGCGAAGGATCGTCGCAACCGCGAGTTCGCGACGTGATCAACTTGATGCAGCGGCTCCATCTGGTACTCGCCGGCCTCGTGGCCGTCGGTCTGCTCGGGTTCAACGGCGTGTTCGTGACCCACTGGGTCGGCGCCCCGTTCTTCGGCGGGATCCCGCTCAACGCGGTCGTGGCTCTCGGCGTGATCGTGCACTCGTTCACGCACGGGTTCGTGACGTCATCGTCGATCGCGGGCAGCCGTCCGCGCGTGGGCGCGCTCGTGCTGATCAACGGCGCGGTGCAACTGCCGCTCGGCATCGTGCTCGGCCATCGCATGGGCCTGATCGGCATCCCCGTCGCCGGTCTCGTCGCGGCCGCGTTGACGTCGCTGCCGGGAAGCATCGCGCTGTTGCGGCACGCCGTCGGCTATCGGCCAAGCACGCTGCTGCCATCGATGATCGGCCCGTGGATCAGCCGCGCGTTGGCGCCGCTTGCCGCAGCGTTGTTCATCGGCGCGGCGTATCCGCTCCTCGGCATCTGGATCTGCGCCGCCGCGACGGTGGCGGCCTGCCTGGCGTACGTGTGGCTGATGCGACCGCTGTACGGTGAAGGTCTGCCGCTCGAAGCGAACTGGATGCGGTGGCTGCGACTGATTCGACTGCTGCCGGAATCGCCGATCGTGCCGCCGGCGATCGACGCCGTCGACAACTTGCGAGCGCCGCTGTGATCTGGCACATCATCACCGGCGAGTATCCGCCCCAGTCGGGGGGTGTGAGCGCGTACACGCGAGCGGTCGCACAGGCGCTGGCCGCCGCGGGCGATTCGGTCGAGGTGTGGGCGCCGCCGCTGCAACAGGGATCGGACGCGGCCGACGCCGGCGTCCGCATCCATCGGCTGCCCGATCGGTTTGGGTCCGCGTCGCTCCGAGAGTTGTCTGCGACGATCGATCGCGCATCGGCTCGCGACCGCGTCCTCGTCCAGTACGTGCCGCACGCGTTCGGCTGGAGAGGCGCGAACCTGCCGTTCTCGCGCTGGCTGTCGCGGCCGCGCACGGCGGAACTCTGGGTGATGTTTCATGAAGTGTCGTATCCATTCGACCTTCGGCAGAACCTCACGCACAACGGCCTTGCGATCGTGAATCGTCTGATGGCGCGCAGCATCAGCCGCGCCGCGACGCGTCAATTCGCTTCGATCGCCGCGTGGCAGCCGTTGCTCCGGCGCATCACCGGTCGTGACGTGAACGTCGACTGGCTACCGGTCCCGAGCGGCATTCCGGTAACGGCGAATATCTCGGCGTCGACGGCGCTTCGCGCGCGTGTCGGCGGCGGACGGCCGGTCGTCGGCCATTTCGGCACGTACGGACGAACGATTCAACGGATGTTGGCAGAGACGCTCGCCGTGCTGCTGACGACCAGCGACTGTGCAGTGCTGCTCATCGGTCGCGACAGCGAGGAGGCGCGCCGCAGCATCCTCGCGCGGACGGCGGTGGATCCCGCGCGCGTCGCAGCGACCGGCGAAGTGCCGCCGGACGAGATTTCGGTCGCGCTCAGCGCCGCGGACGTCCTCGTGCAGCCGTATCCCGACGGCGTGAGCACGCGGCGGACCACCGTCATGGCAGGTCTCGCCCACGGTGTCGCCGTCGCGACGACCGCCGGCTGGTTGACCGAGGCGCTGTGGCACGACCTGCAGGCGACGACGTTGGCGCCGTGTGATGACGCGGCGGCGTTGGCGCGTGATGTCGTGCAGCTGTTGCAGTCCTCGGACGCGCGGCGCGATTTCGGCGAGCGGGGACGTCAGTTGTACGAATCGCGCTTCGCGCTGCGTCATACGATCCGCGCGCTTCGCAGCGGTATTCCAGGCGCCCGCCCGGCCGTCGCATGAGCACATTTGTCGGCGCGCGGTGGATGCGGCGGTACCTGGCGCCGTGGTTACCCGAGCGCATGAAGACCGGGATGCGTGCACGCTTGTTCGGCTACCGGCCGTCCGAGTCGGCGACGCTCATCTCGTGCGGCAGCGACGACCGCGGACGGTTCGCCGACATCGACGGGCTTCGCGTGCGGTATCGCGACGACGATCGCTCCGACTTCGAATATCACCTCGTCCACAACGGTGAATCGATCGAAGAGCTGACGGCGTTTGTCCGTGCAGCGCGCGCCGCGCGCCTGGTCGTCGACGTCGGTGCGTGGAAGGGACTGTTTTCGATTGTGTTCTGTCACCTCGGCGGGACGCGTACGGCGGTCGCGTACGAGCCGTCGCCGGTCGGCATCGCGGCGATCGGCGCGTTGGCGGATCTCAATGACTGCGCGACCGCGATCACGATTCGACCGGTCGCCGTCGGCGAGCACGCGGGCACGGCGCTGACGCAAGTGGCATCCGACGGCATCATGTCGGTGGACGCTGCCGCGGCGCCCGAGACGGCACAATCCGTTGCCGTCGTCGCGTTGGATGACGACCTCGAGCGGTTGAGTGTCGCACCGGATCTGATCAAGATCGACGTCGAGGGGTACGAATACGAGGTCCTGCGCGGTGCCCGGCGGACGATCGCTCGCCACCACCCGACGGTGTTCCTGGAACTACATCTCGATCTGCTCGAACGGCGCGGACGCGCGGCCGCTGACGTCGTCGATGAGCTGTACGGCGCCGGCTATCGTTTTTCGACGGTCAACGGCGAACCGCTGACGCGTCGGCAGTTGATTCAATCACCGCACGCCGTTCGGCGCGTCGTCGCGGCGGTGACGCCTTAGTGCGCATCCTGCTCGTCGGCGATTACCCACCCGATCCGCGACTCGGGTCGACGAAGGTGCTCATCAAGCTGCAGGAAGAATTCCGCGCGCTCGGTCACGCGTGCGACGTCCTGCTCGGCGACGACTTGCATGGATTGCCGCGGCACCGGACCGGACGGTGGGCGTTTGCGCCGCTGGCCGCGCTCGGCGCTATCCGGCGCGCGGTTCGTGAACGCGGCCGGTACGACGTCATCGACGTCGCGAGCGCCGAAGGATTGTGGGTCGGGTCGTTGCATCGGCTCGGGCTGTTTCCGGGCACCGCGATCGTCGCGCGCTCGAACGGCCTCGAACACATCAACTACCGTCGGATGTTGGACGATGCGACGGCCGGTCTGACGCGAAAACCGGCGTGGCGGCGGTGGTTCTACCCGGCTGTGCGTCTGTCGCAGGTGGCGGCGGCGGCGCGCGTCGCGGATCAACTGATCGTGCTCAACGACACCGATCGCGCGTTTGCCATCGCACGCCACTGGAAGAACGACACGGATGTCAGCGTGGTCCCGCACGGCGTCTCGGCTCGATTTCTGAATCGCCCGCCGGTCGCTGACGCACCGCGCGGCCGCGGCATTTTGTTTTGCGGCTCGTGGGATGCGGTGAAAGGGGTGACGTACCTCGCGGCCGCATTCACCGAACTCGTCGATCGCGGGGCGGTGCTGGAGCCATCGGGCACGCCGGTGACGCTCACGATCCTGGGCGGCGGTGTGCCCGCCGATCGCATTCGCGCGGCGTTTGCGCCGCACGTCCAACCGTTCGTCGCGGTCGTCGATCGCACGGGCGAAGAAGATGTGATCGTCGCGTATCAGACACACGATGTGCTCGCGTTCCCGTCGACGTACGAGGGATTCGGCATGGTCGCCATCGAAGCGATGTCGCAACGGCTGCCGGTCGTCGCGACGCCGGTCGGGTGCGTCCCCGCGTTGATTCGCGACGGCGAGAATGGCGTCGTCGTGCCGCCGCGCGATCCCCACGCGCTGGCCGCCGCGCTCGAGCGCCTGCTCGCCGATCCATCCTTGCGCGTCTCGCTGGCGGACATGGCCTTTCAAGACGTGCGCGGGATGACCTGGGCGCGGACCGCCCGCGCCACGATTGACGTCTACGAACGCGCGATCCACATGCGGCCGGCACTCGCACATGCCTGACCAGCCGTCACGTGTGACCGTTGGCGTCGTGACGAGAAATCGTCCGGACTCGCTGCGCGTCTGCCTCGAGTCGCTGGCATTGCTCGGTCCGCTGCTTGCGGAAGTGATCGTCGTCGACGACACGAGCGACATCGATATCTCATCCGCGTTCGACGTTTCGATTGCGCAGAAGGTCAGGCTCGTGCAGCAGACGGGGCGCGAAGGGTACATCGTCGCGCGCAATCGGATCATGCGCGAAGCGACGACCGAAGCGGTCCTATTGATGGACGACGACGCAGCGCTGATCGATCGTGAGAGCATTTCGGCTGCACTCGCGCTGCTCGACAGCCGGCCGCGCATCGGCGCCGTGGCCTTCGCGATGGCCGAACGCGACGGCTCGGCCTGGGGAGTGCAGATGCAGCCGGCGCCGGTGGATTACGCCTGCTATGTCCCGACGTTCATCGGGTTCGCGCACCTGCTGCGGCGATCGCTGTTCGTCCGGCTTGCCGGCTACCGTGAGTCGTTTCATTTCTACGGCGAAGAAAAAGACTACTGCCTGCGCGCCGCGGACGCCGGCTACGACGTCGTGTACCTGCCGCACGCGCGCGTCATCCACACACCGGATCCGTCCGGGCGGAACGCGTCGAAGTACGTCCGCTACACCATCCGCAACGACTGTCTCTTCGCGCTCTATAACGAGCCGCTGCCGTTGCCGTTCGTCAGTGTGCCGGTGCGGCTGATGCGATATTTCGCGATGAGCCGCCACATCGACGATCGCGGCGGGTTCGCGTGGATCGTGTCCGAGTTATGGCGGCAGTTGCCGCGCGTCATTGCCGAGCGTCGACCGGTCAAATGGGCGACGATGCGGCGCTGGCGTGTCCTCGGCAGAACGCGGCCGGCCCTTGCATGACGCGCAAGCGCCTGCTGACCATCGGCCACTCGTACTGCGTCGAACTGAATCGCCGGTTGCCGCAGGAGATGGCGCGCACCGGTGACTGGGATGTCACCGCGGTCGCGCCCGCGCGTTTCCGCGGCGATTTCGGCTGGCACACGACGACGGCCACGCCTGACGAGCCGTGCCACGTTGTTGCGATCCCGACGCACTTTGCCGGCCGCGTGCACACGATGCTCTACGGCGGCGCGTTGACGTCGCTCCTCAAAGAGCGGTGGGACGCCGTCCATTGCTGGGAAGAACCATACGTCGCATCGGCGGCACAAATCGCGCTGCGCGTCCGGTCCGACACGCCGCTCGTGTTCGCGACGTTTCAAAACATCGTCAAGCGGTATCCGCCGCCGTTCAACTGGATCGAGCAGGCATCGAAGCGGCGCGCGGACGGAGTGATCGCCTTCGGTCGCACGACGCGTGAAGTGCTCGACGCACGAGGCTGGTCGCAGCCAATGCGAACTATTCCGCCTGGCGTGGACGTGCGACGGTTCGCGCCCAATGCCGCCGAACGCGATGCGACACGCCGCGCGTTCGGGTGGACCGATGACACGCCCGTCGTCGGATTCGTCGGGCGGTTCGTCGCCGAAAAAGGGCTGCCGCTGTTGATGTCCGCCTTGAACCAACTGTCGACGCGATGGCGCGCGCTGTTTCTCGGTTCAGGTCCGCTGGAGAACGACGTGCGTGGATGGGCGCATCAGCACGGCGACCGCGTCCGGATCGAAACCACCGTCAGCCACGATCGCGTGCCGGCGTACGTCAACGCAATGGATCTCCTCTGTGCGCCGAGCCAGACGACGACGCGCTGGCGCGAGCAGTTCGGACGGATGTTGATCGAAGCCTTTGCGTGCGGCGTGCCGGTGATCGCCTCGAGCAGCGGTGAAATTCCGTTCGTCGTCGGCGATGCCGGCGTCATCGTGCCGGAAGCGGACCACGACGCGTGGGTCGACGCCATCGCGATGCTGATCGACGATCCGGCACGGCGCGCCGACCTCGGACGTCGCGGCCGGTGCAGGGCGGAGTCGACGTTTGCGTGGCCGGTGATCGCACGTCAGACCCTCGCGTTTCTCGGGGAACTCGCGCGATGACGCCGAAGCTGTCGCTGGTCATCCCGACGTTCAACAACGTCAAGGTGCTGCAGCAGTGCCTCGAGAGCTGGGAACAATTCGGCGGCGACGCGCCGATCGAACTCGTCGTCATCGAAGACGGCTGTCGCGATGAGACGCCGGCGTTTCTCGAGTCGGCCGCGGCGACGCCGTGGGGCCGCGAGCATCTGCGGTGGATTCACGAGACCAACGTTCACGAACTGCGCGCCACCAATCGCGGTCTGCGCGAGGCGCGCGCGCCATTGATCATGACGTGGCACGACGACATGTTCGTGCGCGTGCCGTGGCTGGCCTCGGAGTTGATTCGCATCTTCGAGCGCTATCCCGATATCGGACTCCTCTGCATGAGCCGCGGCCTGACGTGCACGCCGTGCGAGACACCGCTCGCGACGTGGACCGACGCGATCGACTGGAAACGGCTGCAAAGCACGATCGGACAAGGACTCGCGAACTGGTGGTCGCTGTACGAAGTGGACGCCGTCGTCCGACCGTGGGTCGTCCGCCGCGAATGCATCGACCGCGTCGGCGTGTTCGACGAGGCGTTCGTGCCGACCGGATGGGACGAATCCGATCTCGCGTTTCGTATCCGCGAAGCGGGATGGCGCGTCGCCGTCCACGGGTACGAGCGCGCGCGCGCATTCAAACATCTCGGCAGCACGACGTTCACGAAGTACTCGCTCAATCTCGAGCGCGATCTGCAGAACGCGCGGTTGTTCTATGGACGATGGGAGCGTCAGATAGCCGCGGGCGCCGATCGCCGGCGTCACCGGTGGCGACGGCCGATGTCGGCGGACGCGTGGGCGTCGATGGTGCGCACGATGATCGAGTACGCCGTGCCGGCGCGCCGGCGGCTCATGCTGAGCGGGCAATGGTAGATGTCGGGTCGCCGCGCGTGACGGCACGAGCCGGCGACGCATTCCGCCGGCCCAGTGCCGCCGAACGCGCCGCGCGGCGTCTGACAGCGTGGGTGACGACGCCGGCGATCCGCGGCGCGCTGCAGCGGATGTATGCGGGCGTGTTGACGATCGCGACGCGCGGCCGCGGCCTGACGTCGACGTTGCCGGGCGGAGAAGTAGTGAGAGTGCTGCCCGCATTCCGCTTTCTGACGTGGAATGCGACGGAGTACGACGCATTTCGCGCCGTCGTCAAGCCGGGAATGACCGCGTTCGACATCGGCGCAAACGTCGGCAGCTACACACTGCTGCTGGCGCAGTGGGTTGGCCGAGAGGGCCATGTGTATGCGTTCGAACCGTCGGCCACTCCGTTCGAAGGATTGCGACGTCACATCGACATCAACGGCGTGAGTGCCGTTGCAACGCCGATCGCGTCTGCGGTCGGCGCGACGACCGGCACGCTGCCGTTTGTCGTGGCGTCCACGCCCGGCGAGAGCCGCCTTGCGCCCGCACACGGTTCGGCCGCCGCGACAGCGGTTCCAGTGACGACGATCGATGACTTCTGCGCGCGCCACGGCGTCACGCCCGATTTCATCAAAGTCGATGTCGAAGGCAGCGAGCTCGACGTGCTCCGCGGC
>Ga0070741_10005209_pt1 | contig 29177 bp, 45 predicted proteins | sample Coa_R1_4_FD_66440 | JGI IMG/M metagenome (GOLD analysis project Ga0070741, IMG submission 66440) | Surface soil microbial communities from Centralia Pennsylvania, which are recovering from an underground coalmine fire - Coalmine... | ecosystem: Environmental > Terrestrial > Soil > Unclassified ... | reverse complement strand
CCGGCTTCCCACTGGGCATCAAGTGATCGAGGGCGCGCCAAAAAAGCGCTCTTGTTCTTCGTGGCGGATGCATACAGCAGAAAAGCTTAGAGGATTGGAAAGTTCCGATGGCTCGCCAGCTACGATATCGCTCGAGTCTCAATCCAGCGTGGTCGATCTCCCGGCGCAAACAACTTCGCGGACGGAGGCTATGACGCGCCCGACTTCGCGTTTTAGACGTGCGTCGGATTCACACAGCGGCAGAGCGACTGAGGGGCTTTGGCCTCACTCAACATCGTACAATCGCTGCAGGCGTTCGGTGATGGCCTCAAAAAATCTCTGCAACACTGCCTAGTTGTGCATGGGACCGGCCGCGACGCCAAATGTGAGCATCGCTTTCCACGGGATGCCGTAGACCGTCACACTGATTCCACGTGCGGAGCAGCCTTCTATTTTGCTCAAATCCGCGAGGATCATTGCCGCCAGTTGTTCGGCAGTTTTCGTTTCTTTAGAGGGTTGGGAACGATCCATTGGTCAGCTTCTTTTCGACCGCGCTCTCAGCCCCGATCTCGAGCAGGCGGGAGATCGCTTCGGCTCGGTTCGGCTGGTGCCCTGACGATCGCACCGGAAGTAACCGACAAACGTTGGCCACGCACGCTCGGCGGCTTGGCCGATAGCCAGATGCCCCCCGGGCCTTCCGCATTACGGTGCAACGAAACCGGAAGTGAGATCGACGCCGGCGTAGGTCGCGTAGACCAGCGAGATGACGAGGCCGGTCAAGCAGAAAATCATCAACGCCTTCGTCGTGGTATCGACGCTCGATGTCGTCGCGGAAAGGCGAGAGAGAAGTTGAAGCAGTGCAGTCATGGCGAGCCTCTCGATTGAGTCCCCGTGGGTGACTGCCACCCTACGCCGGCTAAGCTGATCAACTATGAGCGAGCGCACACTTGGGCGAGAGCCATCACAGGCGGCTGGGGCGGTAACAGGGCGTAAACCTAATCGCCCTAGCCTAACCGAGTCGCGGTTACGTATTACGCGACTAGCGTACAACTAAGCCCGCCGGCATAACTCACCCGGCGGGTTTTTATTGAGCGCTGTAGGCATCAAATGCGTGCGCGAGAAAAACGGCCGCGCTGCAGCAAATCAGAAAGACAACAACGATCGTCATGCCATTTCCCCGTTCTGGGCAAAACAGATAGGCGCTGTTTTGTTTCAGGATTGCTTCGTGGGCCGACCAAATGGTTTCGTCGGCTGGCGCGGTTTCGTCTTGCCGGAGCGGAGCGAGGTGGGCAGAACCGGAACCCTCGCTTCTTTGTGTTCTGGCGCGCTAAATCTGGCGGCCCAACGCACCCGGAGAGAGGGATTCGGACGCGGGAAAATGGGGCGAGGTAGCGGGTGCTTCGTCCCGTTATGATCCCGTCCCTTTTGGGGGCATAGGTCGCGGGGCCGGGTGCAAACCTTAGCGCCCTTGCCGTCCGTTATGGTTTCCGAGAACCGGCATAGCCGCGATCTAATGTGGCCAGGCGCGCCTTTAAGGCGCATGCAGCACATAAGCGGTTACACCCAGGAGGAAGATGCACCACGCGACCGTGACGGCAAACAACCAACTATCGCGCGTCATTTGAGTGCAACACCTGCATTTTAAGCGGCGTGGTTTCCGCGAGACTTATCCGCATCAGCGGCGAGCTTCAGCCACTCCTCGGCGAGCTTCAGCCAGTCGTTCTTGTCTACGCCGCTGGTCGCCTGTTGAGCGGCGTGCCGGCATTCTTCCGCCTTGCGACGGTAGCGATCCGCGCGGTTTTCATTCATTTGCGGGTAAATCGCGAGCGGCGGGGTGTGTTCCTGTCGGACTCAAATGAAAGAGGCCGCCACCGGGGCGGCCTCTTGGAACTGGCGGCTCGTCAAAAATTAGATTAGCAGTCGGTCATCGCTTCTGTTTGATGGCAGGGCAATTGGAAGTGGCCGGCTAGGGACCGTCGGCTTTAACTTCCCGGCGGTATGTATGTCCGCTAGCCCACAATAGTTCCGCAGGTATCGCTCCGGATAGGCCAGTCGGTTAAGGGGCTGATCTTAACTCGATCGGGCCAATTCACTATGGCAGTTAAGTGACGGTTCGGAAGGCGCGGAAATCGATCCACCGTGGCCCGAATACGGAACGCCGGAACGATGTTCACGGCCGGAGAACTACGGGCTTCGGGGGTTAGTTCTCCGCTCGACTAAACCCGCTCGTCGAGCCAATTTACTGCTGTCTGAGCCGTCAAAAGGGTGCCATCGGCGTCAGTTTTACCTGTCCCCGGTCTGTCGCCGGTTGCTCCCTCCTAACCTTAATCGACGTTTCGGCGTGCGGGTCCACCCAAGAGATGTATTGGTTGATTGCGCCCTGGAAACAGGGTGCCTTCGTTGCAATCTGACTTCCCGCTCCCGTCAAAGGGAGCGGGCTCTCTTAGCACCCCAATGCCAATTGATTGATGGCCAGCGTTGAAATCGGCTGCACCGGTATTGACTGGGGGCGGGCTTGCCCGAACAGGTCCATGTGGTCGACAACGGCCTTTCGAAGCCCTTCACGCGCAGCGGGATTGTTGCGCGTTTCGGCGACAAGCGAGCGCATGACTTGAACGGAATCTTTTTGCTCAAATAAGGCACCGTTGATGCGCGTCAGCCGCGCTGATAATGCTCAAGAGCCTCGCGTCGAATTGCCGCCACGTCTTCGATCGCTCGTGAAGCGGTAGCAGCGTCCTCAAATCGGCCCCGCCAGTTCAGGGAGGGCCCTGAGCGCGTCCGCGTGTGCCTTGCGCCTGGCATTAAAGCGGCCTGGACGACGACCGGCGCAAGTGGGACTCTTTCAAGACCACGTCGGGTTCTTCGGCCAGAACGGTCGCGAGATCTTGGCGCGCTCCCAGTTTCACCAGCATTTTGGCTACGACAAACATCGGGCCGATCAGGGTTTGCGACAGATCGTCGACGAACGCCGGCCGACGGCGCTCGAATACCGCGTGGCCCAAGAATTGCAAAGACCAGCCGACCAGAAACAAGGCGGCCGCGACCGACCACGTCATGAACGGCCCACCAGCATCCACAATGATTTCGGTGACGGCGAACAAGGGACACAGCGACAGCAGCAAGGCCGAGCCGACGCCAAGGTCCAGCACCATCCAGCCGATGACGGCTGGCGCCACGAGCACGACGGCAAGCGGAATGTGGAATGAGCCGACGGCAATGTGCGAAGCCTGCAGCGGCAAAATAGCTGCCAAAAACAGCATCGGAATACCAAGGTAATGCGTCGCGCAATTGCGCGGGTCGCGATGATACCGCGCATAGAAGGCGAGCTGGCGACAAAAGAAGCGATACATGCCGACTCCGATCACATGAAACTGGAAGACAGGCGCTTCATGATCGCCTCGCGCATTTCTTCGCGGATGATCTTGCCCATATCGTTACGCGGAATGCGATCCAGTTCAAAAATTCGATCCGGCGCCATTCCGGCAAGCTTCGTTCTGCAAAAGGCCAGGATGGCTTCGTGTTTCAGCGGCTGCTTACCTACCACCGCTGCCCAAATGTGGTCAGTGTTCGGAACTGCGAACACGGCGGCATCGGCAATCTCCGGAATCTGCCGCAGAGCGCCTTCGATGACTTCCGGAGCGAGTTTGTCGCCACCCCGGTTGATGACCTCGTTGACTCGCCCCGTGATGACCAACAGTCCGTCCGGCATCAACCTGCCGATATCGCCGGGATAAAACCACCCGTCTTTGAATATCTGGGCATCCTCGGCGGTCGGCACAAAATATGCGCTGATGCTCGGCGACTTGATGCGAACGATCCCCTCCTGTCCCGGGGGCAGCGCCGTACCATCTTTGCCCACGACCTCAATGACTTCGCCGGGAATGACAAATCCGGTAGCGCCGTCAATCCCGCGCATGGCCGAAGCCGGCCCGTAAGCGACGGCACCGAGCTCCGTGGAGCCGTATGTGCAGATCACGTTCGGACAGAGTTGTGCCTGGACTTCCCTCACCAATCCAATTTCCAGTCGACTACCGCCGAGCATGACGTGTCGGAGCGACGGCAAGTTGAGGCCATTCTTCTTTTGGACATCCAACAACGTTCGGACCTGGAACGGAGCGGCAATCAGATGAGTGACGTGAAACAGCGAAATCACCTGCAAGACGTCTTCGGGCGCTCCTGCAAAGCAAATCGTTCCACCCAGCACCAACGCGCTCATCAACAGCTGATAACCACCCAACGTCGAAAAACCCATCATCGACAGGTAGCGGCCTCGATCGATCAAGACGGCGGAGCGCGCAAAGCGATGCTCAAGATTCCGCTCGGTCACGCTTATCACCTTCGGCGCGCCGGTCGTTCCGGAGGATAACACCAGGCGGCAGACATCATCCGCGGTGTCAAATCCGGTGACAGGCAGAGGTGAGGTGATGTCGGGCGGGGACGAAAGCCAATGGTCGTCGACAAGGGTCAGCTTGGACTCGTTGCCAGGCTCCTGGTAGCGGTCGCTGAGCAGTCTGTCGATCGCCAGATTGGCCTGCTGGACAAGATACGAGGTCTGCAATGTCAGAGAGGCGATACCGCAACGATGCAGCGCGAGGATCAGGACGAGATGCAGCAACGGGTGGCGGATTTCCAGCGCGACCACCTGGCCCTTTTTCAAACCGGCCCTCAATACATGCTGGGAGGCGGCTTCGACGCATCCCACAAGAGTACCATAGGTCGCCATGCCGCCTGGGAATGCCACAGCCGGCTCGTCTGGACTAAGCTTGGCCTGAAAAACAATCTGCTCAAACCAGTTCATTACTAGAACCGGTAGTTTGCACCGAGCCGGACAATATTCAGATTGTTGTTGAAGTGCTGGAACGAGGTCCCCGGCGCACCCGGAGTTCCCAGATTACCGCCGAACAATACTCCGGATATGTCCAGATGCGAGTTGCCGAGATTGACGTACAGGTATTCCGCCTTGACCGACCAATGTTGGTTGAGAGCAAATTCGGCGCCCCCGCCCACTGTCCATCCAGCCCGGGTTTCCGTCATTCTGAATGCGGGGTTCGTTGGCGTCGCAAAGCCCTGAAGGTATTCGTGATAGACTTGACCATAAGCCAGGCCGCCAGTGGCATAAAACAGAGCTGGTCCACGCGTCACACCAACTCGCCCGCGCGCCGTTCCGAGCCAATCGTAACGGGACGACGCCAGATCCGGTCCTTTCCCCGGATCGATGCCTGGGAATTGCTGACTGCTCCCATGCACGCCTAGCTTGTTGATATCGGCCTCAAGCCCGAACACCCAGTTGGCGGTCTGCCAGTTGTATCCTGCCTGGATCCCGTACTCCCCTCCTGAAGGGCGCGGCGGAGAAAATGTATTACCCAGGCAAGGTGAAGCGGCGCCGGGAGCAATGGACGTGCAGGTCATCGTGGGATCGGATGCCCACGCATAGCCGGCATTTGCGCCAACATACAGGCCCGACCATTGCAGCTTCTGCGATTCACGATAGGGTACCGGAGCCAAGTCTGCCCCGAACGCGGGCGAACCGACCAACAGGCCAGCCAAGGCGGTTGAGCTGAACAACTGCGACCGAGTCATGGCTCCATGAGGAACAAATCCCGCCCGATTAGCAAGGCTCCTCGAATCGTCGTTTTAAAATTTGCGGCCATTGTTGCGCCGGCGCAACTGCCATAGCCTTTTTGGTCTGTTTCACTCGCTTGACCGCGGCGTTTTTCCATAGCCTCGGCCTGACAACCACGTCAGGCCGAGCTTTGCAGGCTCATGCCGGATGGAACCAAGCCGGGTAGAACCAATCGAATACCTCGAACGAACGCTCGATCTTCCTGAAGTCTGTGCCGACAGACCTAAGCGGCAGGCCATGGCCGTCATTGGCGGTCGCTTGAGTGACGTGTTGATCGACGTGAACTTGGTTCGGAGATTGGTGCCGAGGCCGTTCACGATCGAGATGATTGATAGCGATATGCCGGCCGCGATCAAGTGCGGCTGGCAAGTGCAGGACTTCAATGAAGCCGCGAGTCTTTCCCAGTCTGCTGTTGCGCAATAGCAGACAAGCCGAACCGTGGTTCTATATCTAATTGGCTTCGTTTCGTTACTTGAACATGCAGAGGCAACCCGCACCTACGAATGGTCGCGAACAGAGGGCTGTGCGATCGCCGCAAGAAGCAAATTGACGAAACAAACCCAATAAGGCGCATCTCCTTTTTCTGTCGCCGAAAGGGGGGTTTTCTTCGCCAGTGTGCCTGAAAAAACGCAAGAATCTTGCTGCAGAAAGGACTGGCATTCTTTCGCAATTGGAGCGGTACTGATTCGAAAGACGGGCTCGAAACCCCGTCAGGCAAAGATTCTGCCCCGCCATTGCGCGGGCTTCTGTCAGTGCGGCGATCGATCGCCGGCTGAACAGGAGGCATCCGTGCAAAATGAAGTTTCAGGCGACGCAAACGCGCGCCCGCATCAGATCATTCGTTTCAACCCACACGACCGAAGGCACTTCATCGGAGGGTCAGACGCCCGCATCATCATGGGCGACGATCAAGAAGACCTGGTCCGACTTTGGCGGGAAAAGCGCGGCGAGCTGCCGCCGCCGGACTTTTCGCAAAACCTGATCGTTCAACTCGGCTCGGTGACGGAGGAGTTGAACCGCCGCTGGTTCGAACGCTGCACCGGGCAGCAGATCAAGGACATACAGAAGCGCGTTCGTCATCCCATCAACAAGTGGATGGCGGCGACGCTGGATGGCGTGGTCGAACAGACCGCGGCGATCTTCGAGGCGAAATTCATGCTGCCCTGGGCGTTCGCGGAAGATACCGCAGCGGCAAAGCACATGGCGCAGCTGCAACACAATATGTGGGTCACGAATGCGCGCACGGCCTCGCTCTCGATCATTACCGGTGGCGGCAAATGGGTGGAGATCAAGATCAATGCCGATCCGCTCTATCAGCACCTCCTCATCACCGCGGAGAAGAAGTTCTGGCGCTGCGTCCAAAGTGGTGAAGCCCCTCGCCTCTTTGGCATCGAGCCCCCGCGACCGCGGCTGGAGGCCGTTCGCATTGTCGATATGAGTTCATCGAACAGCTGGGGCGAGCTGGCGGCCATCTTCCGGCAGACCCGCGCCGCGCATGAGCAGCATGAGAGCGCCAAGTGCGAGCTGAAGAAGCTGATGCCCGAGGACGCCAAGGAGGCCATCGGTCATGGGCTGCGCGCCAAACGATCGAAGTCGGGTGCCGTCAGCTTCGACCTGCTGGAGGTCGCCGATGCAGCGGGCCAGTGAAACCATCGGCGCAATTGCGGCCTCACTGGCCAAGGCCCAGTGCGAGCTCGAAAATCCCGAGCGGACGCTCATCGCCACCATCACGGACCGGGGCGGCGAACGATCCTTCCGCTACGCCTCGTTGGCCAGCGGCCTGGACCTGGTCCGCAAAGCGCTGGGGCAACAGGATATCGCGGTAGTCCAGACCACGGCCGTAGACCAAGGGCAGATCATGCTGACCACCCTCCTGGTTCACGCGTCCGGGGAATGGGTCTCCTCGCTCTGGCCGGTCTGCCCGGCGTCAGAGACCTCCGCCCATGTTAAGGGGGCGGCCCTGACCTATGCGCGACGCTACGGGCTCTTTGCCCTGGTGGGGATTGCGGGAGAGGACGATCTGGACGCCCCCGACATCCCCCGCAAGGAGCAGCCGGGGCCGGAGCGGGCGCCACCACAGAAGGGCGGCAACGGCAGCGTTCATGCCCCGCCCACGCGCGACGTAGGGGGCTCGGCGGCCCTGCGGGACCGCCTCATGCAGGAGATCGCCAAGACCGCGGGCGAGGAGGCATTGGCGGTCTGGGCCAAGCATGCCATGCCTCTGAAGAACCAACTTACCGAAGGCGACGCCCAGGCTGTGGAAGCGGCCTATCTGGCCCAGGTGAACGCCAGCTCTGAGGCCCCCATACCCCCTCCTGCCTTCGACATCCCCGGCAACGACCCACCAGCCCTGGTGACATCGACCCAAGTCACCCCGCTGACAAAACCGGTCCGAAGGCGCAGCAAGGCACATCTCGCCTTCGTGGCCTCGCAGCCTTGCCTGGTCTGCCAAAGCGGCGCCTGCGATGCTCATCATCTCAAGATGGCGCAACTGCGTTCGCTGGGCCGCAAGGTCAGCGACGAGTTCACGGTTCCACTCTGTCGCAAACACCATCGGGAGCTGCATCGTCATGGCAGCGAACGCACTTTTTGGCAGAACCAGGGGATTGACCCCTTGCGGGCTGCCGCAGACCTCTGGGAGACGAGCCCAGCGCATCCATCCGCCCCTCCGCAGATGGCCGACGGTCTCGCCGGATCCGGTTTAGAGGCCGAGCACCCAAAGTTGGCGCTCGCCCGAAATGACGAAACGAAGCCAATTCTCCGCCCGGAGGCAGGATGAGCACGCTGCGGCAAATCGAGGCTAATCGCCGCAATGCGCGTCTTAGCACCGGTCCGGTCACCGACGAGGGCAAGAGCAGGTCGCGCCAGAATGCCATCCGTCATGGTCTAACCGCAGAGACCGTCATCACGGCGCTGGAAGACGCCGACGATTATACCGCATTCGAAATGGCGGTTACCGCCGACTACGACGCGGTGTCGGCCGTTGAAAGGGAGCTGGTCCTACGACTGGCAAGCCTGTTGTGGCGACTGCGGCGTGCGACCGCCATCGAGACCGGCTTGTTCGAAATCCAGGCCCGCCAGCTGCTGCAGTTTCGGCAGGGACGATCGAACCATCGAGAGCACCCGACCGAGCCCGACGGTCTCTGCCGGCATGCCAACACGGCCGATCACGTTGTGTGCAACGGAAGAGCCCAGGAGGTCAGTGGCCGTTTCACTTCTCCAGAATCAAGCAACGATGCTGGCCAAATTGCCGACAATGTCACCGGCTCTTACGTCCGGCTGTCCAACCTGCCAACCTGTCCGCTGGATCGGCTCAGCCGCTATGAGGCTGCGCTTTGGCGCCAAACTTGCCAAATCCTGTTCACCCTGCAAAACTTCAACAGGCGCAAGCGATGGATAGACTGAGATTTGCGCCCTTAAGCCGAACGCTGATCTAGTCGGTCTGTCCGCTTTCACAAAGCCAGCAACCTTTGCAATTAGGGTGGCCAAGACGCCGTCTTTCTCGCTAGCTCCTTGCGCACCTCGGCGGCAGAATTGCCGACCTTGTCGATCAGCCTTTGAAGCTCTGATTTGCTGACACCAAGTTCTTTCGTCCAGTGATCCAGCTCCCAGGCCTGATGCATATTGATCTTGCTGCGGTCGGGTTTGATCCGTTTTGTCAGGCTCTCCATGTCTTCCTCCAATAAGCACGGCCTCGCCCCGGGGGCGACTAAGGAGGTTGGAGGCCGTGCAGGCCAGTTATAATGAGGGGGACTGGCCCACTGTTCAATGTCCTTTGGAGTGTGGTGGTTCCTCGCCGACAAGCCGCGCGACCCAGCGCGAGCCTTGCCAGACTTCGATAGAGGGATGGAATTTTAAGAAATACCGTGCCTCGGAGACAGCTCTGCTATCATCGCTGGCTTGCAGCTCGTAGGAAGCCTTGGTCAGGCCTTGTAAGTTCACATGATATGCGAAGAACCTTGATGGTGGCATTTTGGACCGAGGAGGTGATGCACGGCCTTACCACGTGGTGTCCGGACCGTAGGTAAGGCCGTGCGAGCCTGTGAGTGCAACAACACGTGGCCCGCAATTCAATTCTGCTTTGGGCTATCTGTTCCTGGGCGCAGCCCTAATTGACGCTCGCGCTCAAGTAAATCACGGCGTCTTTGCGAGGAACGTCTCATCCTTTGCAGCTTGGTCGGCTTCATCCTGCCAGTAAATTGGTCAAACAGTTCGATGGCGCGTGTCAGTGCTGTCTCCTCATAGTTTCCGCGGCTCCACACAACCTGTTTCGCTATCTCGCCTCGTACACGTTCTGTCTGAAAAAATTCGGGAAGACGACGAAACACTTTATCGATCGCTTCCTGCATCTGTTTTGCGTCATCGCTGGTAATAAGCATCAGCGTCACCCCGGAGCGCTTTTGGCTGCTTCGCGCACTATTTCTTGCAATCCGCCAATTGGCGCCTGCGCCGCAACCAGTCTTGGCGCAACACTCACCTTAGTTCCTCATCTCCCGACTTCGTTCAGAGACCGTCATTTCGGCAATATACATGAGCAGTGAGGCTACGGAATCACACTTGTTAAGACGACCGACATTGCAGGATGCACCGAAAGGACATCCGAAGCACGTCGAAGACCTGCTTAACATTTGCTAAGATGGGACGCCGTTTGATGCGCAGCTTGGGCCTTAGCTCCTTTAGGTCCTTTGAATAATTTTTGGCTGATTTCATGAGGCCCGTTCTCTGAACCGACTCTCGACAGACTATCCGCGCATCTACAAAACAAAAAGCCCCGGCGGAGGCCGGGGCTACATGTCAAGGGAGAACCCTTGATCAGTACTTCGCGACCACCGGGCCGCCGAAGTGATAGTTCAGGCCGACCCGAGCGATGTTATACCGATTGTGCAAATCGGTCTGGTAGAGGCCGCCCGGCGCTGGCAGGCCGGTCGTGCAGTTGGCGGCGACCAGACAGTTCTGAGTGTAGCTGGACTTGCCCAGATCGATAAAGAGATATTCCGCCTTGATCGACCACTTCGGCGCGATCATCCATTCGCCACCGGCGCCGACAGCATAGCCGACTCGGGTGTCGTCCAACGTGCCAGCATAAGTGTCCGGCGTGGAGGTGAAGGCGGTGGCAGAGGCAGATTTGACCTCGCCGAACGCCAGACCGCCGGTTGCGTAAACCAGGAAGGCCGGGGTGACGGCGAAGCCTGCGCGACCGCGCACCGTACCGAACCACTGCAGCTTGTCGGTCTCGGAGTGAATGAAGTTTCCAGCCAGCGGCGCCGCAACCGGACGGTTGATGAAGCTGCCGTCGTTGATGCCGCTGAAGTTGATATCGCCTTCGATGCCGCCGACGAACTTGCCGCTCTGCCAATTGTAGCCGGCCTGGCCGCCGCCGGTGAAGCCGGAGCCGTTCAAGCGGACCGAATCGGAGCGCAGTGGATTGGCCGGGGGTCCGAAACCGCAGACCACACTCGTGAGGAAGCAGCCTGTCGGGTAGACGTCGTCGCGAGTGTCATTCCAGATTCCGCCGACGTTGCCGCCGATGTAGAAACCAGTCCACGTCCAGATCGGAGCTGGCGCCATCGGAGGCGCCTTCACGGCCATGTCCGCAGCGGATGCCGAGCCGATGCTCCCCAGAAGCATCGCCGACGCGAGTGCCCATCCAAAACGTGTCATCACGAAAACTCCCCATTTCTACCAATTCGAGTCCAGCGACACGTTAGCCGAACGGACGTACTCACGCGAGCCGGAACGCACCTTCTGGGGCCTGGACACCACTTTTCTGATTAGGTGTTGCCGGCAAGCAACTCTTCGGCACTACTTACCTCACAGGCGAGAAGCGTCGAAATTCTATTTTTGCAATCCGCCAATTGGTTGCCTGCGCCGCAATCAGTCTCGGCGCAACAAACACGCCTGGTTCCTCATCTCCCGCCTTTATCCAACACCGTCTTCAGCAACATACATGAGCAGTGACGCGACGGAATCACACTTGATAAGACGACCGACCATGCAGGATGGGTAGCCGAAAGGGCACCCGAGGCAGGTCGAAGCCGTGCTTAACATTTGCTAAGATGCATTGGCGATCCTTCTTATCCCGCTTGGGACTAAGTGACGGCAGCAGCAGATACATCGCCTCCAATACGACAAATTCCGGCGCTGTAAGCTTTCAATAACAATCGTAAAGTAAGCAATACGCGATCGGGAGGTATCAATGGAAAACGCTCAGCGATGCCGGGCAATGGCACTCATCTGCCGGCAGCATGCGGTCCTATATCCCGAACAGAAATGGAAGTGGCTTGGTCAGGCAGAGCGTTGGGAACACTTGGCCGAGATGCCCTATATCTGCAGAGACGATCGCCTGGCTTCAGGTGGCGTTGGAGACGCCCGCGCATAGCCCCATTGCTGAACCCCATGCCTAACGGCAATACGGCCATTCGTCCTAACATATGACGGCATGCGGTTGGGCGGTTTGCACAAGCAAAAAGGAGGCCCGAAGCTTGGCTCCGGCTTCTCAATAGCGTTGTTGGCAGCAGTCGGTCAGAAGCGACCGGGTCGGGTCAAACTCGGAAATGTTGCGTAGAGACCAAAGAGCGGACGTGAGCTGATAAGTTTTCAGGTCGGCTTCGTTCCAGCTACCGACGCACAAAAAAAGCCCCGGACAATGCCGGGGCTTTTGAATGCTTGGCCGTCAGGCCGGATCAGTACTTCGCAACCACCGGGCCGCCCCAGTTGAAGCGGTAGACCAGCTCGCTGCGGACGGTCTGGACCCACTTCTTCGAGTCCTCCGAATAGATGGTCGGCAAACCGGTCGTGGTGACGTAGACAGGATTGGTCACGAGATTGAATTCCGACACGCGATACTCCGTCTTCCAGAACAGGCCAGGCACGAAGCTGATGGCGTATTCGTCGCCAGCGCCCAAGTACCAGCCATGGTACCAGCGGCTCGCGGTGGAGAGACCCGACGGGATGCCGAAGGGAGGCCCAACGAGGTTGGTATAGTTCTGCTGGTCGAAGCGCGCTTCGGTATAGCCAGCCGAGAAGTAGGTCAGCAGCTGCGGGAAGGCCAGCCAACCGATGCGACCACCAACTGCCCAAGCGTCAGTCATCTTCTCTTGGGCCCAGAGGTCGGTCCCCGGCGGATTGTGGTTACCTGTCAGACTGGCAAAATCATAGTCGGCCTGAGCGCCGATAACGAACTGTTGCGCTCCGACGCCAAACTGATAGTCGCAGCCGCCCTGCACGGTGCCGAAATAGCCCCGGCCGCCGGTGGTGACGGTTTCGGTGTATCGGGTTCGTACGGTGGGCGGGAGGGCAAGGATGTCAACAATGGGGTTGGCGATCGGCTCGAGGTAGCCGGTGTTCTCCTGGTTCCACATGCCATAGCCGCCGCCACCACCGATATAGCAGCCGGTCCAAGTCGCGACCGGAATGGGCGGAGGAGGCGCCTTCACCGGCATACGGGCCGGCAAGTCCGCTGCGTAAGCGGAGCCCGTGAATGCCGCCGCTGCGGTCAGAGCAAGCAACATCTTTTTCATGACCAAATCCCCAGAGTAGAAGTTCGTTGCAATGGCGTTCAGTGCGCCGCTATTCCCAAGTCGGATGCGGAAACATGACTCGGATTGGTCGAAATTGATGTAACTGAAACGACACACCGCCGAGCAAAATGGTTCCAGCAATGCCTGTTTCCCTCGAGAAAAAAGCACTTCGGCATCTTCGGGATGATCCGAACTCGATCGCCGAGGTTCTTAATAAGTCATTGAACAAGCGTGACATTAAGCCGGTTCTGAAGGCCCTGCGCGACATCGTTCTCGCGCAAAACGTCATGGCTTTGGCCCGCGAGACTGGTCTCCGACGTGACAAGCTTTACCGGACTTTTGGTGGGGAAGTCGATCCTGCCTTGAGCCGCGCACTAAAGCTGCTGTGGGGGCTGAACATCAAAATTGTCGCCGTGCCCGGTCCGCCAAAGCCCCCGCCTCGGCGACCTAAACTTGGACGACCTGCGAAGGATAGAAAAGCATAGATAGGTAGGTCCACCCATAGCTCACGACCGCTTCGGATCTACAGCAACCCTCGTGTGCCCGAAAGCCAGTTTCCGAGCGGAGGTCAAGGCAGCGCGGCCGCTTGTCTGCTTTACCCCACCGGGCAGACCCAGCGAGGATCAGTGTGGGAGCGCGGTGAGCCGGCCAGTACCTGAACATTGAGGCACTTACCTTAAGGCCAGTTCCGCTTTTGGAGGAGCCTTAGAAACCTGTATCGAACGGCACGACGGCTTCTATGGAGCTCTTTTGCTATCAAGGCCAGTTCCTTACCTGATGAACGCAGCCTCCATAATTTTAGATCCTCTTCTGGAGTCCACCGATAAATCGGACCCCGCATCCTATCATTCGCGATTTTTCGTTTCCTCGATTTTTGGACAACCTCTTTGACGCGCTGTTTGAATGCAGCCGCGCGCTCATCCGTCTCAGTCTGTGCTGGAGGCGGTTTGATGCCCAGCTTGAGCCGTAGCTCTTTTAGGCCATTCGAATAACTCTTGGTAGATCTCATGAAGCCCATTCTCTGACTGACTTCTCACAGACTACTCAAGTATCTACAAAACAAAAAGCCCCGGCGCAGCCGGGGCTTCATGTCAGGGAGAATTTTTTGAGATCAGTCCTTCGCGACCAGGGGGCCGGCGCCGAAGTGCCAATTGGCTTTCAACATGACCTCGCCCGTCTCGACGCAGATATCAAGGTACGTCGGCGAATTTAGGAATGTCACCGCGATGCCCGGCACGGTCACAACCGGCAGCGATCCGGCGCTGAACCGCTCCGTCCCGTACCAGGTGTAGCGACCTTCGACGCCGACCGAGAAATTGTTGGTGAAGGCATGCTCGAACCCGGCGCCGACGGTACCGCCGACCAGGATCGCGCGCTAGCCGTCTCAGATGGTAAGTTAGCGAGCGAATGCGGAAGGGAACGAAACGGCACGCGCCGTTCATCATTGTACCGCTTCACGAGGTTCAGCAATCTCTTCTTTGTAAATGGATCTGCCTTGTCGGCAAGGTCATGGATCAAGCGCAACCGCTTCTCAGAAAAGTCATCGTTCATGACACACCGCGCAACGGACTAAATTCAATAAGTTTCAGCTTACCGCGAAACACCATTGTGGTCGCGCCTGGTTACGAGAGTTCTCCCCAGGTTCTATTGTTTTATTACGACGTTCTTTTTGTCTGATCCAGCATCGCATCGTGAGGCGTAACGACGCTCTAAGCAGCGTACCCGGTCTATCGTTTGGTCTCGGCATCCAAGCCAGGACACCGCCTCGGCAGCTGCCAATCGGATTGCCGCGTCGACGACGGGCTAGCTGGAAACGATCGATTCGTCCTAGGAACGCTGGCGGGCAACGCCAGCAGAGCCCCGTCTGCGCGACGCCCACGGTGAACGTTTGTTAGCTCAGAAACGCTGACCCAAGGCAGCCTGGTTTTTCCAGGAAAAGGTAGTGCTTCATTCCGGCATTGCGAGCCTGCTTAGCCGTCGTTTAACCCAACAGCCCCTTTGCGAGCTTAGGACGCCTTTCGCACCGGGTTCCACAATTAACCCGGAGCAACGGCATCAAGTTTAATCCGCAAGTTCTGTTGCGCCAGCTAGGCCCATGGCTACGATCACCATCAGTCGGGCAGTCCAGCGCAACCCGCTCACCCCTTGCTGCACGATCAGGCGGCGTCGTTTCCCCAAGCGACGCTCCCGTCCAGCCGAGGGTCATTGCTGTCGTGCGGACAAATCTAGTTGCCCGAATGTTCGCTGCTGGAGCGTGGATAGTGCTCGTCACGTTGGCGATATCGTTCCTCCTTCGTTGGCGGAGCCGCGCGCACCAAAATGGAAGTCAAAATCATCATGGTCGGCCTAAAGATTAGATCGACACCTGATCACCAGTCCGACCAACCGACATTCAATGGTCTTTTCGTTGGATAACGAATGTATGGACCATCAACATGGCCTGAATGGATCGCGCGGAATCTGAAGGCGCGGCGCTCAGCGTCGATCTTGGTCGCACAGCACTTTCGTGAGCGACGTATGCGCGTCATGCGACTTTTTGCCGAAAGTACCTTTGACGTCGACAATACTCTCAAGGACTGGCTTGAGAAAGCTGGTCCGGACAGGATCCGCAAGTCGCGGCGTTTGAACACCCGGTGAACCAACGCCGACGAGGTGGGTCTTTGCTTTTAGGGTTGCGCCGCCGCCATCTCTGTCCCAAGGTTCGAACAGGAGGAAGAACGCCAAACCGAGAGGGCAACCGGGGATCCTAGGATGGGAGGCGGATGGTGACCGCCGGCCTAAAAAAGTTTTTAAATCAGCTGCCGAATGCATCTGCCGTCCCAGCGCCGGGTTTTCGCGCTGTCGCGCTCGGCAGTCGCCCACGGGCTTCCGGCGGGCGCTAGACAGCGAACCTCGTTCGGGCACCTTTGTGTGTCGTCTCGGCGACAGACCTTACGAGGCTATCATGATATGAGGCCGAATGCTCAGCTGGGGGAAACCATGACAGACAAGACTGTCAGGCGTGTTGAACTTTATGCGGCCGTGTACAAGAAGATGAGCTTGTCCCGGTCGGAGTCCGCCGCCATGGTGGAACTGGTGCTCAAAGAGATCACGGACACCTTGGCGAGAGGCGAGACGGTGAAGCTGTCTTCGTTCGGCTCTTTCATGGTCCGCAAGAAATCTCAGCGCATCGGACGAAATCCAAAGACCGGCACTTTGGTGCCGATCTTACCACGCCGCGTGATCGCGTTTAAGCCATCAGCAATTCTGAAACAGCAGATCAACGGAAGACGGAATAGTGCCAAGAAGTCGGCCACTGAGCTGGGTTCTTCAGCATCCGCCCGGTGAGACTTGATCAAATCGCTGGTCCATTTTGATGACGCAAGCGAGATTGCCAAGCCCCCAAGGGGCCTCCTCAGGGAATCAAGCGCGTTCGTGGCTTATTGGAGCTTTTTAGCCCTTTCGAATGGTAAGGTGCAGAAAGCAGTAGCTGGAAAAGCGCTCTGTTGGCACTATAGCGGGCCGCACGGCGGCTAATATCCAAGCCACGCACGACAACATCGCCTTCAGCAGAGCAGACCTTCCATCTCCATGCACCGCGACGGCGTCTTTCGAAGATTGTCTCAAAGACTTGAAACTGATTCTGCATGGCAGTCCTGGTGTCGGAGAATATGCGTCGCTTTTTACCATGCCAGGCTCAATGGTTAGAGAAGGCGTTCGCGAAAATCCCCGTAAAACTACCTTTGTATTGATCGATCCCGTGTTTGATGCCGACTCGTCATACTCCAAGTAGCCGGAATCAAGACTTTCAATCAGCAGAGAGAATATAATTGAATCTTGAAGTAATGCGGTTTAGTGCTCCATAAAACAAGTTGACCTCGCGACAATACTTTCGCTGATTTTGTCCGAGCCATTTGGAAAAAATCTTCATGACGGCAACACCAAGGAAGATCGCGCTTTTTATCGATGGAGCTAATCTATATTCGACCGCTAAATCACTGGGCTTCGATATCGACTACAAACGCCTATTGAATGAATTCCAAGCACGCGGCGAATTGCTTCGGGCTTTTTATTACACCGCGGTTATCGAAGATCAGGAGTTTTCCTCAATCCGACCGCTTGTCGATTGGCTGGATTACAACGGATTCACGGTCGTCACAAAGGCAACTAAGGAATTCGTTGACAGTTCTGGGCGCCGCAAGGTGAAGGGTAATATGGATATCGAGCTTGCTGTCGACGCGATGGAATTGGCCGCGCACATTGACGAAATGTTTCTTTTCTCTGGCGACGGTGATTTCCGTTCACTGGTTGAGGCAGTGCAGCGACACGGCGTTCGAGTGACGGTCGTCTCAACCATTGCGAGTCATCCGCCAATGATTGCAGATGAGCTGCGCCGCCAGGCCGACGTTTTTGTTGATCTCATCACGTTGCAGGCAAAGCTGGAGCGCGGCCACTCACAATAGGACTATGTTCTAGTACTGACTCGGCGGCCTCTTTGCTTCGTCCAAAGTCAGAGGTCGCGCACCGCGTCTTCCACGGCTAGGAAGCTCACATCCCTTGAATCGCAGCCCAAGCTATTTGCGCCCGCGCAGGATCGCCGACGAAAGCGCCATGCCGGTATTCGGCGTTTAACACTGCCGAAAGGCGAATGGAGGCAGGCGTCGTTCAACTGCCGCTCAACGGAGCTGTAATGAAAGATTCATTTTCTGATGCAGTTGCACAGGGACCTTTGCGTCGCCGGCGCCATCCGCTCGCTGTAGCGGCAGGTCCAATAATTACTTTATTGATCGAGATCGCCCTTCGGTCGGATCATAGAGCGCGATGACTTCCCCTCGCGCATACAAATCTCCAGGACGATGAAACGGCCTCGGCGGGTCGCCCGTCCGAGGTCCTTTCTATTAAGCTCGTGATCATCAGTAGGCAATCTCTCGTCCGCCGCTCATCCGCGGTCCGACGGAGGCTGAATTCCAACCCGCTCTTAAATGGCTCTCCACCCCACCTTTTTTGTAGCAGCGGCTGACGGTCGTCTTACCGCTGATGCCCCAGGCCGATTCCAAGTGACAACGCTTTTTGGCGGAGTGCCCCCACCGTGCGCTTTGTCTCTTTAGCAACTTTGACGACCGGCGTCCTTGCTATCGAATGTGCTTTCAACGCCTTGACGTCTGCCTTTGTCCACTCGCGACGCTTCGCTCGACGATTTTTGTTATTCTTCATGACTTTCAAGTTACGCTCCGTTTTTGGAAGGCTGGTACTAACATATCATGCGCCAGAAACAAACGGTTCGACACACGCCGGCACGCCGCCTTCGAGAGGTGATCTTCTACAACACAGCACTCCGATCAACCGACCGCGCCTGCACGGATGCGCACTCCGCGGTCTTATCAAGAAGCACCGACGGACTGGCGTGGACCATGGTTTGGCAAGCAGCGAAGGGGTATTCAACCGGCATTATGATTTCCGACGAGACGATCCTGTTCCTAGAAGGTTCTATCGTTCTTGAAAACGCCTCTATGCCTACCACTCGCTACGGTCCTGGTGACGTCGTCTTTTTCAAAAACGGAGCACATGCGATCTGGCATGTAAAAGGCCATGTAAGGAAACTTGCGTTCTTCCCGCAGAAACCAGCCGTATCTCCTCGCCTACGTGCTGCGGGCTTGCTCCAAGATCAAGAGAACCCTGTACCCGACGCGGGACCATCTCCATTGTCAGATGGGAGCTGAGGTCAGGCTGTGGACTATTCCACATTCACCAATGACAGCCTCACTATGATGTACGAGGCCGTGCGCGGCGCATTAGCCGCGGACGATGCTGCGAAGAGCAGAGGTGAGGAGCCGGCCCTTCAAAGTCAGGGATACAGCGACTTGGATGGAACATGTCGCCGAGCTAGAAGCCAAGAGATCAAACGCAAAATGGTCTTCGAGATTATCGCCTGGGACAGGTCGATTGACCGCACCGTCTGACTGAAAACGAAAAGGCTGCCGAGACTCTCTATTTGTTGCGCCTAGTTGGGAAAAAACCAGGTTGCGCTTTCGGCGTTACTCCAGTTTCAAATCCTGAGGCTGTAGTACGATTTTGCTTTGTTCACATGCCGCAATTTTTACAATCAATAGAGATCGTAGCCGTTCGACAATTTCATTGCGGTCTTGAACGATCTCCCGGCTGATGGCATCGGAAAATCGTGGTATTGCATGGATCGTATCGCGAGGTATTCTGCATTCGACACGGCCGCGCTCGGTGTAGGCCCACACAATAATGCATTTGCCGTCCCACTGAACATTGTCTTCGAACTTGATAGCCGTCACGTAACAAAAGCCCTTTCGCGCAGGTCTCTCTGCTCTTGCATGTTGACCATACCGTTTCTCAAGATATCGTCCACCTGTTGCTGCGTCAGCAAAAAGACCGCAGTTCTATAGTCGATCGAGCTGATGATCGATCAGGCTACGCTGTTCACCAATCCCCATGACCATTAATGGACCGAAGCCCGTTGGTCCTGTTCCGCAGAGGGTGCGGATGAAGGGCTCAAACTGCATCGAAATATTACGGGCAGGAGTTTCGCCGGCCACACCGATTGCTGTGCAACCGGCCGGGACGTCAGTGATAACTAATGAATTGGCGGCAACGACAGCGTCATCGCCAATAGTGACGGCGCCAATGATGCTTGCGTTGCATCCAATGAAGACGTGGTCGCCGATGACTGCCCCGCCTGGGTGAGGTCCTGCGCCGATCGTGCACGCGCCATGAAGCGCGCAGTCAGCTCCGATCTTCGTTTGAGCATGGATTCGGACAGGACCGCCGTGACAGATAATCATGCCGGGACCGATCTCTGCATCTGGGTGAAGATCAATGAGGGTCACGATTGAGAGCAACTTTTTCACAACGCGAAGCATAAGCAGCGCCGGCGCCCGGAGCCATGCAGGGCGGCACCGCCGAACAAGTTTTTGGAGCCGGTAAACTGCAAGTGCCCAAAACCCCTCCGATCCCCAGCCGGTATATCCGTGGAGCCTGTAGCGGGTCAGGTCTGCGCGAAGAGCTTTCCATGGGCTACCCCCAGCCCATTCACCGATCGTGTCTCGGTCGTAGTTCATCTGATTCACGCTTGGCGCGAAGAGCGCCGGCGAATTTACGGTGAATTTGTGATACGCCCGCATTGTCCCAGAGCAAATGAACTCGCGGAGTAAGCTTGATACCGGTGCCGCGGGTTAATTCTGGAACTGAAACAAAAAGACCGCCCGAAGGCGGTCTCTCTGTCTCCGATCGGGCTGGTGATCAGGCCGCGGCCGCTGCGGGTTGGTTCTTCCGCCGATAGCTTAGGAAGCCGAGACCAGCGAAGCCCAGGACCAACATGACCCAGGTGGAAGATTCTGGAACCGCCGGCCCGATGGTACCATCCGCCGATCCAGACGCGATGTAGCGAACCACACCACCTGCCGGAACGTAGCAGCTGTAAGAACCCTGACATTCATAGGAGTTTTGACCCTCGCCCCCAGCAATCGAATTGTTCAGGGAGGGAACGCTCAAGGAATTTGTGAACTGGATTTGCAGGTCGGATGTGTAGCCCGGCTGCAACTGAATAAAGATGGAGTTATTCGCGACATAACTATCGGATGCCGTATACGTAAAACCGGTAAATGGGCCCTTAGTTTGCGTCGTTAGGTACGCACCATCCAAATATCCATACACATTGATCGAAAACGCGCCTGTAAGCACCGTACCGTCATCGAAAGTTGCGTTCACATCCCAGACGACGTCAGCTTTTGCTCCTAACGAACCTCCGGCTAAAAATCCCAATACCGAAGAAAATAGAGCCAAGCTCCGTAAAATTGCTCTCATAACCAACCCCCTTTCGATTCCAATAGGGACAATTTACAAAAAATTAAATCTCGTCAAGCGGGAAAGACAGATATTCAAAGCCGTCTATTGCAAGTCGACCATTCGCTGGTTCCGCCGCGCGCCTTCTTTGTCGCCAGCAAGCTGTTTTGCATCCCTAAACAAAAGTGGAAATGGCTTGGGCGGGCCGAGCGTTCGGAACACTCGGCCGAGGCACCCCTGTTTACTAAGTTGATCGTGTGTCACTGGCCAGCGTCGCCGCCTAGCGAGGGGCACGGCGTGGCATGCCGCGCGATAATACCCGTTGTCGGCTCTCTGCGATCTGCACCTGCTCGCGTAGTCGACAAAGCTCTTCGTACTGCTTTTCGAGTTTGCGAATGGGATCGCGTGCCGTTGCACAATGCTTATGCTCTTGCAAACCCCGATGTTTCCGCTTCATTTCATGGACGATACCCGGTTGAAATGACGTCGCAATGAAACTCGCTCGTTAAACTGAATGCCCCCGGTGCGAGTTAAATCGGGAACGGGTGCGCGCCAGCTTGGTTGTTTGCTGTCACAGTCGCGCGTGGCGCAAGAGAGCGAAGTCAATCTGGTCGTCCTAGCGACCAATATGGCTGGCCACGAAGGCTGAGACTAAGACAGCGCGCGTGGATATATCGATTTGAAGTAAGACTTGGCGATCGCGGCGATTGGCGCATACAACCATGCGATGTTGAACGAGGTAGTCCTACGTCAAGCTTGTATGCTGGGTGGATGGAAAGCGATTCTAGATTTCGACTCATACTTGTGGGTACGACTGCGCTGATCGTCGTCGCGGTTATTTCGCTCTTTCTGCTGACGAGGTAAGGCCGCCTCTGGCGGCCTCGAGACACGAAGCCCGGCTCGATTTTGGCTAGGCCTTTTGCAATTGTGGGCGTGTGCGGCAGGGTCTAGACTGCGCCTGCCGGACCAGACAGCCCGGCAACCGACTAAGCCGCTCCGCTGGCGCCTCCAATGGCCCTCCGGAGCGGTTCTTTTTGCGCAACACAGGGGCATTGGTGTCTTCTGCTTGGCCGAGATCAATTATGCGCTGTACGCGCGCTAACGCGCCCCGCTGACTCAGCCTTTCTAGTCGAAAACACCGGCTCAGGTGAGCACCTCGGGCACGGAACGGGGCCAGCGCCGCAGCCGCACGCATACTTACCGGCGTGCGGGCGCTCTGGATGCTCCTCGCAAACCATCGTCGTCGCATCGCAAGTGAAGCAAGATAATAACTCCGTCAAAGCGCGGCTCTCCGTTTTTATCGGAGATTACAGGCGCCCATCTTTTCAAATTTGTAAGTTGATCAGTCGAAAGCGAATTAGCTTGTTAAACCGACTTAAGGGGTGCGGCACTGACACGTTAACCGTCAATCCAGCCAATTGATGGGAGGGACGTTGAGTCCCCGCCGTCGAATCTCGGTGAGTAGCACTTCCGCCCGTGCCTTCGCTGCCGGCCCCATGAAGCGATAGGTCCCACCCGACCTCGCATCGGCCATAAGCTCGTCGCGGATTTGCTCGTACGCCCGCCGCACTGAATCATCACTCAGATAGGTAAGGTCCGTCACGAAAGCATCTCTCCAACCCCGCGATAACTAAACGAACGCTGACAATCGTGGATCGTTCCTCGCGCTAAGGACGCGGAAGACGTTCGGCGCTGGCCCCGCTGGACTCCCCTCAGAGTCCAACTGCGCATCAGCGTCGCGCCACGCCGCGGCGGCAATCGGCTATCCCATAAATACCGCGACGACCACCAGGACAGCGCAAGCAGGCCGCCGAGGGTAATAAAGAAACGAAACCAATCGTCCTCGCTCACTTAAGTCAGCGTCTGCCAGGATCCCTACTCCATATCGTAAAGTCGCTGCAGGCGCTCGGTGATGATGCGGAAAAACTTCTGTAGCTCGGCCTTATTGCGGACGGGCCCCGCTTCCGCGCCAAACATCAGCAACGCATTCCAGGGGATGCCGTAGACCGTGACATTGAGCCCACGTTCCGGGCAACCATCCACCTTGCTTAGGTCTTCACGGATCATCCCGGCCAATTCTTCGGCCGACCGCGTCTGCTTGGACCGTTCAGAGCTTTCCATTGCTTTCACCCTCAGCCTCTAGCCGACGAATGCCCTCCGAGCGACCTGAGAGTCGACTGCTTCGCTGCCCAGACGATATGCTCGCGCAATCTCAACCACCTGATTAGCAGCATTACTTGGTCAAGGGCTCGACGGACGGCCAGCGAAATCCCCGATTGCCTAAGCCTTTGGATGCGGGCAGTGTATTAGTTTCTGTAGACTGGGGGGATCAAATGAGCGGTGAAATCGTCGATTTTGGCCGGCATCAGGACGCCAAGATGCGGGAAGGCACTGAAACGCGCCCACAGGTGGACTCCATGTTGGAGTACATTCTCGCAAAGGCTATCGAGCAAATGTGGTCATTCGCCGATCGCAGAGATATTCTGAAAACGCTCCGGTTCGCGATAGAGGTAATTGAGGAAAGTGAAGATATTGAAGTTTCCGCGCCTTGACTCTCAGAACTTTGCGGGCCTTGTCTGGACCGGCTTCGTAGCGCCGTTTCATAAGACCTAAGACCCTTACCGGAGTCAAAGGCGCCTTCGGCACAAGGCGCATGACGCGCAAAGCGTCGCTCTCACGAACGCTGTTCGAACAAGTTCGACACCGAGCGCCGCGGCGTCAGCTTGCGCGCCAGTCGCCCAAGCCATGTCGATAATGGATGCATTTCCTGATCACATGAGCTCAATCAGGTCTCACGGCGGGGCCGCCGCAACCAGTGGATAAGCGGCTGATTGGGGGAGTGTCAAAATTTTGCCACGACAATCCCACGGCATAGCATCAAGGAAAAACGAATCGGGCAACAAGCAGGAGAACGGGGAAATGTCGCACGCACTTCAGATTAACTTTGCCCTCTGGGGCATGTTTATCTGCGGGATCTTGGAGACGATCAAGTTTGGCGTCTAAATCATCTGGTCAGCGACCCAGAAGATTAGCCAGAGCCAGCCCGCCATCGCAATCACAGACGCGATAACCCAGATCGTTATCGAAATTTTCGCGCGCGCTGCCATCCGGGGATGAATACGTGGGTAGTTGACGTTGGTTCCAATACTGGCGGCAAGTTGACTGTTTTAACGTAAGCGAAGCGCTGGCAGCTTTGGCGTGCCTTGCAGCACAAACAAAAAGACCGCCCGAAGGCGGTCTCTCTGTAGCCGATCGGGCTGGTGATCAGGCCACGGCCGCTGCGGTCTGGTTCTTCCGCCGATAGGTGACAAAGCCGAGACTAAGGAAACCAAGGATCATCATGGCCCAAGTGGACGGTTCGGGAACGCCGCCGAGTAGGCCAAATTCATATTCCGCTTCAATCAATTGGCCCGCATCCGAGAAGTGTTCATCGTCCGAGAAGAAGCTCGTCTGCTCGGAATTGTTGGATCTGAGGTTGGAAAAGTTAGGTTGCGGCGTGGTGGTTTTGCCGCAAAACTGCCCCCACCCACTTGCTCCGTTGCCGGCGGCGCAGGCCGAGGGCGTATTGCTGTCGCCCGCAATCCCTGGCATGGCCGTAAGCAGATTGTACGCCGAGGGATTGGCCTCCACATTTTGAACCAGTGTGTTGATGTCGCCTAAGATGTAGTTCACGCCCGCGGCTTTCAAATCAGTCACCAGCGTCGAGTTGTAAAAACTCACGAGCGTATTAGGCGGCCCGTTCGGGTCATACTGGTTGTTGATAAGAATATGCTGAGCTCCCTGAGCTTGAAGATTTTGGATTGTGCTGACTAGCGTCGCGATCTGGGCGGACAGATAGCCTTCTTTAGCGCTAAGAGCATTCACACCGGTGAAAGTGTTGTTTGCGTAAGTAATGTCATTGCCGCCCGAGCTGATTAGATAGAGCGCGTTTGGATTGGCCTTCCCTCCATTTGTACCTAGGTAGAGCGAGATCTGCTGCACTGTCGACGGCAGATTGGGATTGGCGTGCAAGTTCCCCAACCCGCCGGAGGTCGCGTCCTTTGATCCGCTGATGGCGTAATCCGTTCCGCCGGGCTGGTTGGCCGGGGCGGCAGTCAATCCAAGCATATTGGCGAGATATTGAGTGTTCATCAATCCGACGCCGACGGGCGCGCCCGTGCCCCCCGCGGCTATCGCGGCAGCGACCTTCTGGTCGAAGGTTTGATCCCCCATCGATCCTGTGTTTCCTGCGGCGTTGCAGGGCCCAGCAACCGGCCCGCATTGACCGACGAGCGCTCCGGCCCACCAACCGCTATCGACAGTGCTGTCGCCGAAAACGTCGAGCTGAGTAAAGGTTGTCGCTGATGCTGCCGAGCTGAACACCGCAGCCGTCACGGCGGTCAAAAGGAATAAACGCATTTATTTTACTCCGGAATGTAGAAGGCGTCTCCGTTAGATGTTGGATAGGGAGTGGCTACTCGCGCGAACGCGCTCTTCCGATCTATGCTGCACCTGGCAGGGGAGCAGCGGCTGGTCGGCTTTTGTGCCATCCCCCATGGTACCGCCGATCGGACGCGAAGGGAAGCAGGCTACGCGGGAGGCGTCAGACGACGATCAGGCAAGCCGTTAATAGCCGGCCGCCAGTTCCAGGATTCTTCGGCGCACTCTCACCGACCTCTGCAAACGAGTAAGAACATGATTCGACAAGACATATCCCACACCTCAATTTCGTGATCATGGGCATGCTGGGCTTCGAGTTCCTGTCGACCTTCGGCCACTACTTCGTCCAACCAATCGTAAAGCTGGCGCGGCTCTAAACGGTTGGCGGTGGCCAGCAGGAACAACTTCGCTTCCGCTGATCCGCGTGCATAGCCTTCCTCTCGCGCTCGTTGCAATCGCGCGATGAATGTTTCCGGTCGGGCGGTTCCAAAGTTGAACACGCGCACTTTCCAGAAGGGGAGGGACGCACCGAGCCCTAGTCTAACTGAGTCGATCGCGGCAAGCACGCCGCCCTATGCATGGATGATGGTTGTATTGAGGTGTCGTGGGGGCTCATGACCGCGGCAGTAAAGAGGAGGTCGATGTTCGATGGCGCGAGCGGGTCATCACCATCGAGCATGACTCGGCGCGGCGCAGCCTTGGTTCGGAGTTTCTTGAGAAATCGATACCACGTATGCGCGTATTTCTTCCGATGGAATAGAGTGCACCGTCTCGATCCTACTGGATGTTAGCCGCGCTTAGATGTTTGAGTAGCCGCGGGCCACGACGTTACAGGCGTCCGAGGTTTACGATCAGTTGATGTCGAATGCTGCGCGCTCGGTCATCTTCGCCATCGGTGCCGGGCCGTGAAACGCAGATATGCCGCCGGTGCCCGTAAGACTACGGTCGTAGGACTTCGTTAATGTGCTGCGCACTTTCCGATGCCATGTTTGGTGAGCCCAAATCACAGGCCTGCCAGTGCTCAAACTGCCTGATCCTGATTGTCCGCCGTTGACGGTCTGCTCATCGTGTGGCCGCCAGACGCGCTTGTTGGCGAGGTTGCGGCAGGTGAACCAGTACCCGCTTATCGTAGTCTATAAGTGCGATGACTGTCGGACGATTGCGATCATCCCGCCGCAAGCGTAACGCCCCATCACCTCTGACTCCCGTAGTTCGCCGGTCCAGAACGAAGTTCCCAATGAATCCGGGACGCTCTACAAAACCGACATGGGCATGCTCGGTTGGGTAGCGATAGGTGTATTGGTACATTGGTAACCGATCATTTCTGGAAAACTACGGCTACTATTGCGATGGCGCTCTTGCCATGCTGCGCCACATCAAGCGTTCGTTCGGTTGGTAGCCGCACCAGTTGAGGCCTCCCTTGTGGGCCCTCGGCTCCGACACCCGTCAGCGCGCGGCTTCACTCGTGGCGCAGCCAGCGCGATAGTCGGCGCCCTTGGCCAGGGCAGTTAGTGCTGCCGCTCCGGCCGATGGCATAACCTCATTATGAGCGGCGTTCAGCCGATACGGGCCATCACGAGACCGCTGGCCATCAGCACGGCGCACGCGAGGAAGAGCACCTTCTCCAGCCGCGTCCAGATTGGCCAACTGCGCATGTTTGCCTCGCTATGATCCCCCCTCGGCTACCATCCTGTGGGCCTCTTCAAGTTCCAGCATTCAACTTTGTTAGGTGCCTGCCGACCACTGTGATCTCGCAAACGCGAACTTTTGGCATATCCTGGCGCGAGCTGAAGCCTCAAGTTCATAAGTTGGCAAGATCTTTCGTGTGGGCCAAACACTTTTTCTGTGCAGGTCACTTTCGGCGGTATGGCGGCACGTATCAACCTGCACAGGCAGCCACTCTTCAAGGCGGTCTTTTTGTTTGTGGATCGTGCACCTAGGGCCAACGAGCAGCAAGCAACAGTAAGATGATTAGAGTCCCGCCGATCGTCACCGTGTTAGTTAGCCACCTGATCTCGTGCGCAAGCTTCGCCTGTGATACGTAGGTCATATCTGCTACGTCGCGCAACCGACTAATGACCTGCTCCAATGCTACGCCGTGGCTGTACAACATATGTTGCACCGCCCGGCCAGTGTTGCCCTGCTCCGCCATTTGGCGTGCTTCGCCGTCAACCCGCTCTAACAAGTCTCGTAGGTCTTCCTGTTGTTTGTCCATGACACGTGGCAGGCATGCTGCCCCTCCCCCTCTGCTGCAACCTATCGCCCACGCTTGCCGCACTGACATCCTGGCAGGCGACTGTTATTCCAACCGCGCTGGCCCGGGCCGGCACCTTAAAGCCGCATAAGGTCCAAATCCGGCCGGTTTGTCCTGCAGGGCCGAGATAGCGCGCATGCAAGCTTGCTCCGTTCTGTGCTGGACGCCATCCACCGGATACCACACGCACGCCGTCGCCGTGCACATTGCCCCGACGATTAACCACATGCTTTAGAACCTCCCCGCTTATTATATCAGTTATCTTGGGCCTCATGGAGGCGAAAAAGCACCGGCGCCACCCGAGCCGCCGTTTGAACAGGCTGGCTTTTAGCAATCGCGATACGCGCTGCCGTTTGAGGGGCCGAGACGATGAGGCAGTTCTCGGCCATCGCAACTCCTGCCGATCTGCTGATCCTTGTTGATTTTGCCTGGCCCTCCTTGGAGGAGCTTTTGACCGGCATACTTGCAAGTCGCGCAACTTGGCCCTGGCGTGGCAAACGGCGAGACCTTGCCTAGGAAGCGGCCGGTCAGAGCGCCTGAAGATCCAAAACCCGCTGATCAACAGCCGGCCAAGACCATCAGCGTCGGTAAAACAAACGGAGGTCGCGCGTTAATGCGCGTACAGCGCATAATTAATCACACCCGAGAGGAAGAAGCACCAAGCTACGATGATAGCCAACAACCAGTTGTCGCGTGTCATTGTTGCAGATACTTAGTCCCGGACAATTAAGTCTGCCGACGTAAATCGCCGCCTCCCCTGGGATATTTAAAGGATTCAAATGAAAACGGCGCCGGAAAGCGAGCGGCTTCTCGGTTCCAGTATTATTAAAAGTTACTGCCGTTGCATTTTGTTCCTCAATTGGAACCTTTGATTGGTCTGGCAATTGGGTCTCTCAAAAAGGGAGGTTACCATGACGATTATTATGCAGAATCCAGATCAGGAAGCATTAACGGACGCGTCTACGGAAAACCCTGATCGCATCGCAATTAACTCCTTGGTAATTCACATCGCAACAGCAATGTCGAAAGCAGGGGTGGGCAGTCGAGAGCGAGGCAACACTGCCGATCGTCGCAAGTTGGAAAAGGCAGCGAACTCGTGATCGCCGACGTCGATGGCGATCTTTTTGTTTGTGGATGAGGCATTTGCTGCTGGAGATCCATTCCCTTAAATTTTTGCGGCAGCCCGAATTGAAGGCGGCGGTCCGCTTCAGGAGGGTCAAGCATGTCAATGCACCGCCCAACGACAACGGTGTCGCGTGTACTTGAAAGCGACGAAAGCGCTCACGATTTGAACCTTCGACATTTGCAGATTGAAGCCAAGGAAGACAGGAGAGCCAACAGCAATTACCCTCTGATTGAGCGGCATCGCTACCGGGCTGTTGAGACTTCACTATGAAGGGCCGAGGGTGGCTGGGTTGTCCCGCGACGCCTGATGAAAAGGCCATCGGCGCCGAGCAGTAGCAGCCAAGGCGTTGCGCGATTCGCTTGACAAGCCCGGAGACGACTACGGAATCAGTTGTCCCCGTCTGAAATTGGAGACGGACCTGGACCGGGTGTGAGCATTCTCTTGATCTTTGAGCATGCTCGCAGCACG
>Ga0070741_10005208_pt1 | contig 29180 bp, 26 predicted proteins | sample Coa_R1_4_FD_66440 | JGI IMG/M metagenome (GOLD analysis project Ga0070741, IMG submission 66440) | Surface soil microbial communities from Centralia Pennsylvania, which are recovering from an underground coalmine fire - Coalmine... | ecosystem: Environmental > Terrestrial > Soil > Unclassified ... | reverse complement strand
AAGACGACGTTCGCCGACTTGCCCCCGAGCTCGAGCGAGACCCGCGTGATGTTGTCGGCGCAGAGCTTCATGATCTGCGCCCCCACCGCCGTCGAGCCCGTGAACCCGACCTTGGACACCTTGGGATCGGACACGAGCGCGTTGCCGACGGTGGAGCCCGGGCCGGGCAGGACCGAGATCGTCTCGGGCGGCAGCCCCGCCTCCACCAGAAGATCTGCGAGCATCAGCACGGACAGCGGTGTGTAGGTCGCCGGCTTGACGATGACCGTGTTCCCGCAGGCGAGGGCCGGGCAGATCTTCCAGGACGCGATCACCAGCGGGAAGTTCCACGGCGTGATGAGGGCGCAGACGCCGACCGGCTCGCGAAGGGTCACGTCGAGCCCGGGGTCCTGCACCGGCACCGTCTCGCCGAAGATCTTGTTCGCCGCACCGCCCCAGTACTCGAGAACGGCGGCGACGGTGCCCATCTCGCCCCGCGCGGCCCGGATCGGCTTGCCGGCGTTCCGCGCCTCGACCACGGCGAACTCCTCGAGGCGCTCGCGGACCATGGCGCTTGCCCGCAGGAGCACGCGACCGCGCTCGGTCGCCGACGCCCGCCGCCACGATCCCTCGTCGAACGCACGCGCCGCGATCTCGACGGCTCGCCGCGCGTCCTCCTCGCTCGCCTCGGCGACCTCGGCCATGGGCGCTCCCGTCCCGGGCTCGATCACCTCGAAGGTCGCGCCGCCGGCCGACGCCGTCCGCTCCCCTCCCATCACCAACAGCTCGGCGCTCATCCCGACTCTCCTCCCGCTCCGGTGGGGGCCACGATGATACGGATCGCCCGCTATGCTCGCGCCACGCTCAACCGGGAGGGAGGACCGCGCGATGGGGCGGCTGGACGGCAAGGTGGCGCTGATCACCGGAGGGGCGAGCGGCATGGGCAAGGTCGCGAGCTCCCTGTTCGCATCGGAAGGGGCAAGGGTCGTGCTCACCGACGTCGCGGACGAGGCGGGCCAGGCGGTCGCCGCCGAGATCACCGCGGCCGGCGGGACGGCCGCCTACGTGCACGCCGACGTCTCGAAGGCTTCCGACGCCGAGGCGATGGTGGCCTTCGCGATGGAGCGGTACGGGACGCTCTCGATCCTCTACAACAACGCCGGCGTGATGCTCCCCGAGGACGGCTCGGTCACCGACACCGACGAATCGGTCTGGGATCGCACGCTCGCGATCAACGTGAAGGGGGTGGCCTTCGGCTGCCGGTACGGGGTGCCCGCGATGATCCGGTCGGGAGGCGGCTCGATCATCAACGTCGCCTCGTTCGTCGCCTGGATGGGTGCGGCGACGTCGCAGACGGCCTACACGGCGTCCAAGGGCGCGGTCCTGTCGATGACCAGGGAGATCGCGGTCGAGTACGCGCGCCGAGGGATCCGCTGCAACGCGCTCTGCCCTGGGCCGATCGACACCCCCCTGCTCGCCGAGCTGCTCTCGGACCCCGCCAGGCGGCAGCGGCGGTTCGTGCACATCCCGATGGGTCGGCTCGGGCGGGCCGAGGAGCTCGCGAAGGCGGCGCTGTTCCTCGCGTCGGACGACTCGTCGTTCATGACGGGCGCCTCGCTCATCGTGGACGGAGGCATCACGGCCGCGTACGTGACGCCGGAGTAGCCGCCCGAAGGACAATCCATCGCACGGCCGCGGGTAGCATACGGTCATGCTTGCGTTCGGGACGGTCCCCGGCCTTCCGGCCGGTCAGCCGAGCTACGACTTCTGGCCGCTGCTCCTGACGCCGCTCGTCGCGATCACGATCCGCTTCGTGCTCGGCTATCCGCTGAACGCGGTCGGCCTTCTCGCCTCGTTTCTGGCCGGCAGCGCCCTCGGCTGGGCGATCGCGAGCTGGGGCGTCGTCCAGCCGATCGGAATCGCGGTGCTCCTGGTCTGCGTCGTCGCGCTCCGGCGCCGTCCGTCCCGTGCCTAACGCGAGATCCGGTTGGGAGCTCCGGGCTCAGCTTCGCCCGAAGACCGGCTTCAACGCGAAGTACAGCTCGCGATACCGAGCGTAGGTATCGTCGTACGCGGCCGAGCGCTCCGGGTCCGGGAGCGTCTCGTCCGGCTCGTAGGAAACCAGCGCCTTCGCGGCCGCCGCGACGGTCGGGAACAGACCCGAGGCCACCGCGGCCAGGATGGCCGCCCCCGTCGCCGTCGTCTCGACGCTCGTCGGAATCCGAACCGGGAGCCCGGTGACGTCCGCCTTGATCTGGCGCCAGAGCGCACCCTTCGCCCCGCCTCCGACCATCGTGATCCGCCTCACGTCGAGGCCCGCCCCGCGCATCGCCTCAAGGATGTCCCGAAGCGCGTACGCGCTGCCTTCGAGCAGGGCCCGGGTCATGTGCGCCCGTCCGTGCGCAAGGGTGAGGCCGTAGAAGACGCCCCGAGCGGCTCCGTTCCACTCAGGGGCCATCGCCCCCTGCATGCACGGCAGGAAGATGAGGCCATCGGACCCGGGGGGCAGATCCGCCGCCTCCCTCGTGAGGAGGTCGTACGCGTCGCCCTCGCCTCGCGCCTCCGCGGAGCGCTCGAGCGGTGCGAAATGGTCCCGCCACCAGCGAAGATTCCCGCCGGAGACGAACCCGGGGTTCTCGAGCAGCCACGCATCCGGATCGGCATGCGGGTGACACTCGACCAGCATGGAGGGGTCTGCGCGCGGCTCGGCGGAGGCCGCGCACACGGGCTCGGCCGTGCCGACGACGTCGCACACCTCGCCCGGCTCGAACACGCCTGCGCCGAGCGTCGCGGCCATCTCGTCCCCGCATCCGACGGCGACGACGGTCGACGGGTCCAGCCCCGTCGCCTCGGCGAACCCCGGAGTGATCGTCGCGATCGGCTCGGTCGCGGCGGTCACCTCCGGCAAGAGGCGCTCCGGGATCTCGACGACCTCGAGCACCTCATGCGACCAGCCTCGCGTTCGCGGGTCCAGGAGCGCAAGCGACGACGCGTTCGAGTAGTCGACGGCAAGCGCACCAGCGATCTCCCGCAACACAAAGGCGCCGGGGGGCATCAAGAACGCTGCCCGAGACCAAAGATCCGGCTCCTCGTCTCGTACCCAGAGCGCCTTGAACACCGCGTGGGACGAGTCGAGGTTGGTGCCCACCAGCTCGTAGAAGTCGACTGGGTCGATCTTGTCGGCGACGTGCGCCGCCTGCACCTCTGCCCGGCGATCCATCCAGATCATCGCCGGGCGCAGCGGCCGCCCGTCCCCGCCGCAGACCACCATGCCATCGAGCTGGGAGCCGAACGAGATGCCCTCGACCGCAGATGGGCCCTCCGGTACCGCTGCGAGCACGTCCCGCACGCCGGCGACGATCGCCTCCGGCCAGAGCGTCGCGTCCTGCTCGGCGGCGCCCGGGAAGGGGAACGAGAGGTCGTAGGGCTGGTACGAGGAGGCCACGAGCCGCCCATCGACGGCATACAGGGCGACGTTCGTGCCCTGACTGCCGACGTCACAGCCGATCACGTACGGGCCGCCGACGGCCCCGGCGCGCGCGCTCATGGCAGGATCACCATCTTCAGCCCCGCGCCCGAGCGGATCGTCTCGAATGCCTGGTCGATGTGCTCGAGCGAAAACCGGTGGGTGACCACGCGTCCAAGATCCTCCTGCCGCCGATCGAGGTAGCCCATGGTGATTCGGTACTGGCGATGGGTCGCCCCGTAGGCACCGAGGACCGCGAGCTCTTTGTAGTGCAACTGGTTCATGTCCAGCGGGCTCACCGGATCGTGCTTGGGAAGACCTGCGAAGTACACGACGCGCGCGCGCTTGGCGGCCATCTCGAGCGCCGCCTGCTGGGCCGCTTTCGACGGCGCGGCCACGCTCACCCGGTCGGCTCCCCGGCCATCGGTTCGCGACAGCACCTCCGCGACACCGTTGTCCTCGCCCGCCACCCACGCATCGTCGATGAGGTGCCCTACGACGCCGAGCGCAACCTGGAGGCGATCACCGTTCACGTCGGTCAGGAAGATCCGGCCCGCGCCCCTGTCACGTGCCATCACGGCCTGCCAGCAACCGATCGGACCGGTCCCCAGGATCATCACGGTGTCCCCCAGACGCACGTCGAGCACCTCGATGCCGTTCAGGGCGCAGGCGAAGGGATCCGCCGTGGTCGCGAGGTCCGAGGGAAGCTGCGGCGGGAGCTTGATGAGATTCTTCGTGGCGATCGGGGGGATCGCGGCGAGGTCCGCGTACGCGCCGGGAAACGGATCGTATCCGTACAGGAGATGGTGCTCACACAGGTTCTGAAACCCGTCCACACACCAGCGGCATTCACCGCACGTCAAGATGGAGCCAAGGAACACCCGGTCCCCCCTGCCGATGCCCGGCGGCAGATCCGCATCCGGCCCGACCTCCTCGAGGATCCCGACCGGTTCGTGTCCGAGGACCCAGGGAACCGGGGCTCGCGGGTCGCCGTTGAAGAACGTTCGGGCGTCGGTCCCACAGATGCCGCAGGCCTCGACGCGAAGCAGGGCTCCTCGAGGATCGAGCTTGGGCTCCTCGGTGTCTCGCACCTCCACGGCGTTGACAGCGGTCATGAACGCGGCTCTCACGACCCACCTCCGATCTCCTCGGCGAGCGCCTCGTGGGCCTTCTCCGCCGACCAGCCGTCTCGGATCACCCGGGACAGAGCCCGTGTCATTGCCTCCGGCGAACGGTGCATGAAGATGTTTCGGCCGACCGAGCACCCGATGGCCCCCGCCGCCATCGCCTGCTCCATGCGGCTCAGGAGCTCCAGATCCTCCAGGCGAGACCCGCCCGCGAGCACGACCGGGATCCCGTTCGCGGCTGCGATGAGCTTGGCGAACGACTCCTGATCCCCGGGCCAGTTGGTCTTCACGACGTCCGCACCGAGCTCTGCGCAGAGGCGGACGTTCCGACGCAGGTACTCGAAGCCGTACTGCTCCTTCAGGTCTTCCACGGACGCGTACGTCGTCGGGAACTCGGCCTCGGCGATGAACGGCATGCCGAGCGCCGCACACTCCCGGCCCACCGCCGCGAGGATCCGGATCATCGACGGTTCGGACTCGCCGCCCAGCGCTGTGAACAGCACCACGGCATCCGCCCCCAGCCGGAGGGCCTCCTCGACCTCCGCGATCTGGACGATCTCGGGACGAGCCCCAGAGGGCGTCGCAGAGGCCGAGAGCAGAAGTGCCAGCGAGGTGGTCGGGGAGAACGCCGGCTCGCTCAGGCGGATCATGCCCTTGCTCATCATGATGACGTTGGCGCCACCAGCGACCGCCTCGGCCGCACGCGCCCGAATGTCGGCAAGCGGCTCGAGGAACGTGGGCGAGGTCATCCCGTGATCGAGCGCGCAGATCACGGACACCCCGCTCGGATCGATCACGCGCTTCAGGCGCATCGCCTTGCCTACCGATTCCGTCACGCCTTCCTCCTTCCCGGTCCACGGCGAACCACGCTGAACTCGAAGGCATCCGCCAGGTGATGCTCGTGCGATGAGAGAACTGGCCGGCCGGTCTCGTCGTAGTCGATCTGATCCAGGTACAGAAGGAGGGTTCCTCGCGGCACCCGGAGCTTGTCGGCGATGGTCCTGGAGGCCCGAGCGGGAGCGAACCTCGTGACCCCGTGGTGGATCACGATCCCGAGCTCGGTGCGGAAGAGGTCGTACAGCGACTGCCTCGCCAGCCGCCCCGCGAGGTCGTTGCTTTCGGCAACGAGCGAGGCGGGGATCACGTCGACCGTGTACACGACCCGGCGTCCGTCGGCGGTCCGGACCCGGTCCAACACCACGACTTCGTCATCCTCGTTCAGGCTCAGCCGCGCCGCCTCCCGGGGCCCCGCCACCTGCCGTCGCATGTGGGCCTCCACGAACCCCGGCCGCATCCCCGCCGCCCGGATCGCCTCTGTCACGCCGAAGTTCTCCGCGAGGTTGTTCGGGACCCTCGGCCGATCGGCGAGGAACGTGCCGGCACCACGGGCCCTCGTGAGAAGGCCCTCGTCCTCGAGAGACCGAAGCGCCTCGCGAAGGGTCGCCCGAGAGACGCCGAGCTCCTCGGCGAGCTCCGGCTCCGGCGGCAGCCGGTGCTGCCCGCCCTGGGCTCGCGCGCCGACCCAGGACATGAGCGTCTCCCGGACGGCGTCGACCCGGGGGCGCGGCTTCACGGGGCCACGCATGGAACCTCCCCTCCCTGTCCGGGCGTATTTGTCAGACATGGACACCTCCGCTGTCAAGGGTTTGTCTGACAAAACATCTTGACAGGCCTCGGTCCCGTGTGGCTCGATACGCGGATCCAGGGTGGGCCTAGGGAGGGAGGTGCCACGTGGCGCAAGAGAAGCGGATCGGCTCCGTGACGTACCAGGAGGTCACGGAGGACTACTTCCAGCGTCGAGGCCTTCGCAGACACGCCGCGTTCTGGTCGCTCTGGTCTCTCGGTGTGGCCGCGGTCATCTCGGGCGACTTCTACGGCTGGAACCTCGGGCTCGACGCTGGCGGCTTCGGCGGGCTTCTGATCGCAACCGCGGTGATCGCCGTCATGTACTACGGCCTGTGCTTCAGCATCGCGGAGATGTCGCCGGCGCTGCCGCACACTGGAGGCGCCTACTCCTTCGCCCGCTCGGCCATGGGGCCATGGGGTGGGTTCATCACCGGCCTCGCGGAGAACATGGAATACGTCATCACGCCGGCCGTCGTGGTGGGGGCGATGGGCTTCCTGATGCACGACATCGTCAAGGACCTGTTCAGCCTAGCGACCGAGCCGTGGTGGAACAGCCCGGTCACGTGGTGGGCCGTCTTCTATGTCGTGTTCGTCGCGATCAACATCGTCGGGATCGAGGCCACGATGCGGTTCACCGTCGTGATCAACATCCTCGCGCTCGGGATCCTGGCGTTCTTCTTCATCGCCGTCCTCGTGTCGGGGAAGTTCGACGCCGGGCTCTGGACCAACATCAAGCCCGACGTCGGCGCCTCGAGGTGGCTCCCTCACGGGATCGGAGGCATCTTCCCCGCCATCCCCTTCGCCATCTGGTTCTTCCTGGCGATCGAGGAGCTCCCGCTCGCCGCGGAGGAGTCGATGGATCCCAAGCGCGACATTCCGCGGGCGACCGTCTGGGGAATGACGACCCTCCTGGTCACCGGCATCCTCACGCTCTTCCTCAACACCGGCGTGGACGGCGGGGCAAAGAACATCGGCGTCACGGCGACCCCGCTCTTCGACGGATTCAAGGGGGTCTTCGGCCCGGGCACCTCCGCAGACCTGCTCGCCCTGGTCGGCCTGGTCGGCCTGATCGCGAGCTTCTTCACCATCATCTACGCGTACGGCCGGAACACGTACTCGCTGTCTCGCGCCGGGTACTTCCCCAAGTGGCTCTCACTGACGCACGGGACTCGGAAGACCCCGCATGTCGCGCTCATCGCGGGAGGTGTGGTCGGGTATGCGCTCGCCGTCCTGATCTACGAACTCGGCAAGTCCGGCGGTGAGCTCGCCGGCAAGATCGTGGGGGCCCTGCTCTACATGGCCGTGTTCGGCGCGGTGATCTCGTACACGATGCAGTGTCTCTCGTTCATCCTGCTCCGGCAGAGGCTGCCGCACATCCAGCGGCCGTACCATAGCCCCGTCGGGAGTTGGGGAGCGGCTATCGCCGGCACCATCGCGATTGTCTCGCTCGTCTCCCTATACTCGAACAGCGACTACCGGCCGGGCGTCTACGGCACGCTGGCGTATTTCCTGCTCGGCATCCTCTACTTCGCGATCGCGGGGCGGCACCGTCTGGTCCTGTCTCCCGAGGAGGAATTCGCACTGACGAAGGGCGAGCACGGCCACCCGGAGGAGGAGGGGTACGGGAAGACCCACGTGCAGGAGGTTCAAGCCTAGCGTCGCGGGTCGGGGTGGACAGGGTTTAGGAACGCTGGCGATGGACGAGGGGCGGCGAGATGCCGCCCCTCGTCCCACCTGAGGAGGAGGCTTCATGCAGAGGGGCACGCTCACGCTGAAGGAGCTCGAGAGCCTGGTCGACGAGGGCGAGGTCGACACGGTCCTGTGCATGTTCACCGACCTGCAGGGTCGATTCATGGGCAAGCGGGTCGTGCCCCATTTCTTCATCGAGGAGATCCTTGGCGAGGAGGGGTTGCATGCCTGCCTCTACCTGCTGGCCATCGACATGGAGATGGAGCCCCTCCCCGGGTATCGGTATGCGAGCTGGGAGACGGGATACGGGGACTTCCGGATGGTTCCGGATATGTCGACCCTTCGCTGGTGCCCGTGGATCGACAAGACCGTCATGGTGATCTGCGACGTCGCCGACGAGGAGACCCGCGAGCCCGTGGAGGTGGCGCCCCGGCAGATCCTCAAGCGACAGATGGAGCGCGCCGCAGCGCTCGGCTACACCGTCAAGGCCGGATCCGAGCTCGAGTTCTACCTGTTCAAGGACTCCTACGAAGCCATCGCGGAGTCCGGCTACCGGCAACTCCGCCCGAGCTCCTCCTACATCATGGACTACCACATGCTCCAGACCACCAAGGACGAGTGGATCCTTCGCCAGATCCGCAACGGCATGCTCGGAGCGGGGCTACCCGTCGAGTTCTCAAAGGGAGAGTTCGGGAGGGGTCAGCACGAGGTGAACATCACCTACGCCGACGCGCTCACGACCGCCGACTACCACGCCATCTACAAGCATGGCGTGAAGGAGATCGCCGCGCTCAACAACGCCGCGATCACGTTCATGGCGAAGTGGACGATGGCCGAGGCCGGGTCCTCCTGCCACATGCACTCGAGCGTGTGGAACGCCGACGGTACGGAGTCGCTGATGTGGGAGGAAAGCGCTCCGCACCACATGTCGGAGACGTTCCGTCACTATCTCGGCGGGCTGATGGCGACCGCGCGCGAGATGGCGTGGATGTTCGCCCCGTTCGTGAACTCCTACAAGCGCTACCAGCTCGGCTCCTGGGCTCCGACGGCGATCGTGTGGAGCCACGACAATCGAACCTGCGGCTTCCGCGTGGTCGGCGAGCGCAAGGGCTACCGGGTGGAGTCGCGGCTGCCCGGCGCCGACGCGAACCCGTACCTCGGCTACGCAGCCACCATCGCCGGAGGGCTCCACGGCATCCAGAACAGGATCGAGGCGCCGCCGATGTTCGAGGGGAACGCGTACGAGGCAAAGGACGTCCCGCGCGTGCCGAGCTCTTTGCACGAAGCGATCGACGTGTTCGAGCGAAGCGAGGTCGCGCGCGAGGCGTTCGGGGACTTCGTCTTCGAGCACCTGCTGAACACCGCGCGCCAGGAGCAGATCATCTTCGACAACAACGTCGTGACCGACTGGGAGCTGGAGCGCTACTTCGAGCGCGGCTGAGACCTCGCGGCTGAAGCATCGCGTCGGCACGTTGGCGATCCGGTGGTTGGACTTCGTTTCGGTAGCATTTGCCGGATGAAGCCGATCCTGCTCGTCCGCAACGATCGCTACGAGTCCTTCGGTCTGGCGCCGGGGGCGCTGGTCTGGGCCGGGTTCGACATCCGGTCGGTGAACCTCACCGCCGACGCGCCGCTTCCGCCCCTCGATGAGGTATCGGGCGTGGTGACGTTCGGCGGCACGATGAACGTGGACCAGGTCGACGAGCACCCGCACCTGGCCGAGGTCCGTGCCTACACTCGGGCGGCGGTGGACGCCGGCGTGCCCTACCTGGGGATCTGCCTCGGCTCGCAGATCCTTGCCCGAGCGTGCGGGGTCGAGGTGGTCCGCGGGCCGGTCCGAGAGGTCGGGTTCGAGATCGTCCGCCCAACGACCGACGCGGCGAGCGACCCCCTGCTCTCCTTCCTGGAGCCGGAGGAGACGGTCCTCCAGTGGCACGAGGACACTCACGACCTCCCGCCGGGCGCCACACTGCTCGCCAGCGGCGACCGCATCCCCGTGCAAGCGTACCGGATCGGTGAGCGCGCCTGGGGCATCCAGTTCCACTTCGAGGTCGATCGGACCGAGCTCGAGTGGTGGCTCGACATCGCCGACGCGAAGATCGACCTCGAGGGCGAGTGGGGGAAGTCCGCGGCCCGCATCCGAGCCGAGGCGGACCGCCACATCGAACGCCAGCACAAGCGCGGGCGCGAGATCTTCCGGCGCTTCGCCGAGGTCGTACGGGCAGCCGAGACGCGCCTCGGCTAGCCCCTTCCGTCCAACAACAGCCCAGGCATAGAATCCGCTCCATTCGAAAGGCCCGCAGAGGAGGTGTCCAGGATGGCGGGGCTGAACGTCGTCTCCTACCGACCCGCGCGGAGCGACTACGTCTGGACATTCGGCGGGGCGGCTCCTGCGATGAAGGTAGCCCCCGGCGACGTCCTCGAGCTCTGGACGGACGACTGCTTCACCGGTCTGGTCCGCACCAAGGACGATCTCCCGTCGGAGAAGATCGCCTTTCCGTTCCTCAACCCGCAGACAGGCCCCTTCTACGTGGAAGGAGCCGAGCCGGGGGATACCCTTGCACTGCATTTCGTCTCGCTGGAACCGTCGAGGGACTGGGGGGTGTCCACCACCTTCCCGCTGTTCGGGGCGCTCACGTCAACCCGCACGACCGTCACGCTGCAGGATCCCCTGCCGGAAGTCGTGTGGATCTACGAGGTCGACGCCGCCCGCCGAACGGTCCGGTACCAGTCGCGAAGAAGCGACTTCTCGGTCGAGCTGCCCCTCGAACCGATGCTCGGCACCGTGGGCGTCGCGCCGGCCAACCTCGAGGTCCGCTCTCCGCTCGTGCCCGATGCCCATGGAGGGAACATGGACACGCCGGAGATGCGCGCGGGCACGACGTGCTACCTGGGGGTGAACGTCGAGGGTGCGCTGTTCTCCATCGGGGACGGCCACTACCGTCAGGGCGAGGGCGAGACATGCGGGGTCGCCGTCGAGGGGGCGATGGACACCGTCCTGATCGTGGATCTGATCAAGGACCGGCAGACCCCGTGGCCACGCCTCGAGGACGACACCTACATCATGTCGACGGGGTCGGCGCGGCCGCTGGAGGACGCGTTTCGGATCGCGCACGGCGATCTGGTGTCGTGGTTGGCCGAGGAGCACGGGCTGGACCGGATCGACGCCTACCAGTTGGTCACGCAGATCTCCGAGAGTCCCGTGGCCAACGTCTGCGATCCGAACTACACGTTCGTGGCCAAGGCTCCCAAGCGCTACCTGCCGGGCACCGACGTCTACGGCTCGGCGCGGGGGCGGCTGAAGGAGATGGCGGCCGAGTACCTGCGCGAGCGGGGGATGGCTAGGTGAAACCGGTTCTGGCGATCCGGCACCACCTGCCTCACGAGCTCGGTGTCGCGGCAGAGGTGTTCGACGAGCTCGGCGTGCCCTACCGCTACCTGGATGCCTGGGCCGAACGTGATTGGCCCGGCCTGGACGACGTGTCCGCACTCATCGTCCTGGGCGGCGAGATGAACGCCGACGAGGTCGACCGGTACCCGTTCCTCGGCCGGGAACGCACGCTGCTGCGCCAGGCGGTCGAGCGCGACCTCCCCGTGATGGGTATCTGCCTGGGAGCCCAGGTGCTGGCCCGGGCCCTGGGCGCCGACATCCGTCGCTCCCCGGTCCCCGAGCTCGGCTTCCGACCGGTATCCCTCACGGCGGCCGGTCTGGATGACCCCCTAACCGCGCCGTTCCGTCCCCGGCCGGAGGTCTTCCAGTGGCACGTGGACACGTTCGACCTGCCCGACGGAGCCGTGCTGCTGGGCGTGGGCGACGATGTCCCCCACCAGGCCTTCCGGATCGGCCGGAGCGCGTATGCCTTCCAGTTCCACCTGGAGGCCACGAAGTCTGGTATCGCAGCGTGGTGCAAGCACTGGGCCGCCGACCTCCGCGAGCATTGGGCGACGACGCCGGAGGCCGTCATGCACGACGTGCGCGAACGGCACGCCGCGCAGCGCTCGGCCGCCCGGGAGTCGTTCCGGGCCCTCGTCGAGCTCGCCCGCGAACCGGTCCGGCGCTTGAGCGGGACTTACCACCCCGCGAAGGGGGCCACCACCTCGTCGGGAACCCGGCCCGCTTCGACGTCGGAAAGGGCGCGATCCAAGACCTCCAGGGCCTCTCGGATCTCGTTGTCGGACAGCGTGAGAGGCGGGGTGAGCTCGAGCACGTTCGAGCGCAGGCCCACGTAGAACAGCACCACCCCGAGCTCGAAAGCCCGGTAGACGACCTTAGCGGTCTCGGCCCGAGCGGGCTCGCGCGTGCCCCGATCCCGGACCAGGTCCACGCCAATCGCAAGTCCCCGGCCACGGACGTCGCCGATCAGCGCGTGCAGGTTGGCGAGCTCACGCAGGCCGGCGGCGAAGACGTCGCCCCGCCGGCGCACCACCGCGGCCAGGTCGTCCTCGAGGATGGTCCGCAGCACCGCTCGGCCGGCGCTGGCACAGACCGGGTTCCCGGCCGTCGTCTGGATCGCGAAGGCGGGCATCACGTCCAGGACCTCCGCCGGCCCCACGACTGCCGACAGCGGAAGGCCGCCCCCCAGCCCCTTGCCGAAGGTCACGACGTCCGGCTCGAGTCCCTCGGCCTGAAAGGCGTGGAGCCATCCGGTCCGACCCAGTCCCACCTTCACCTCGTCGACCACGATGAGGATCCCGTGCCGGCGACAACGGCGCTGGAGGCTGGCCAGGAAGCCCGGGGGGCGGCACGATCATGCCGCCGTCCGACTGGATCGGCTCGATCATGACCGCCGCAACATCTTCGGGCGGACAGATCGTAGCGAACAGGTGATCGAGGTACCCGAGCACGCTCTCCCCGGGCTCGCCCTTCAGCGCCGGCCGGTACGCATCCGGATACGGGAGCAGAACGAGCCCCGACCGAGGCGCGGTATGGGTCTGGGCGGAGTGCCCGGAGACGGCCATCGAGCCGACCGTCCCGCCGTGGTAGGCGCCGACGAAGGAGATGACGCGATGGCGGCCGGTCGCCGCCTCGATCGCTCGAACCGCGGTCTCGTTCGCATCCGATCCTGAGTGGCCGAGCCAGACTCGCCGCTGCCCACCTCCCGGCACGATTGCGAGGAGCTCTTCGGCAAGCGCCACCGCAGGCTCGTGGATGCTGGAAAGGACGCTGGCACCTGCCATCGAGGCCGCCGCCGATCGAACGGCTTCCACGATCGCCGGATGCCCGTACCCGAGGCTCGCGGCCCCCCACGACGCCGACAGGTCTAGCATCCTGCGGCCGTCCTCGCCGATAAGGTACGAACCCGACCCGGCGGTGACCGCGAGCGGGAAGAACCGGAGCTTTTCGATCCCGGCAATCGCCGAAGCGTCTCGCTCAGCCAGTCCCACCGTCGACCCTTCCACCGAGCGGGTAGATGCGTTCCGCGTTCCCGACGGCGATCAGCCGCACAATCCGCTCGGCGTCTCCCTGTGAGCAATCGCCCGCCTCGACCCATCTGCCGAGGATCCGACCCAGGCCACGTCGGAACGCCACGGCCCCAAGAAGGAATAGCTCTGGCAGGCCGAACGCGTCCGAGGAGTACAGCTGCCTCGTGAACGGCGCGAGCTCGAGTGCCTCGGCCAAAATCCCCGTGGCGCTCGCGCCAGCGTAGGTGATGGTCTGGCCCACGTCGAAGTGCACGTTGGGCATGACGCTCGCAAGGTACGCAGCCTCCCGGTGGTAGGGATAGCAGTGCAGGAAGATCACGTTCACCCCGATCCGGCCGAGCCGCGTGACCAGCTCGGTCAGCAGCGATGGGTTCGCGAGGTGCAGCGTCAGGTCCGGATCGCCCCACCCGGCGTGGATCTGCAGGGGCATCGATCGCTCCCTGGCCAGCTCCGCGCCGGCCCAGATCCCGAAGCGGAGCAGGGTCGGATCCTCCAATCGGCGAGGGGCTGGCCCACGCAGCCACCGGCCGGCGGCCCGGACTACCGCGCGATCGTCCGGGGGTTCGGGATCGAATCCGAAGCCACCGCGGTACGCCACGATGGTCTTCAGCCCAACCGCGGAGCGGGCTCGCTCGTCGAGCGCGTGGCGGAACGCATCCGGGTAGCCGGCGGCGCCAACGTCCGTGGCCGCCACCGCCTCCGCCACCGATTCGAGCCGGACGATCTCGAAGCTCTGGGCACCGGCCAGCCGTCCCATCTCCGCGGGAGCGACCGCCTCATCGGGGCCATACCCTGTATCGAGGAGAAGCGCGCCGAGCCCAGCCGCTCGGAGCATCCGCCGGCTCACCTCCTCGGGACCGAGCTCTCGACGCCGCTCGAGGTAGACCTCCGCCGACGTCATTGGCTCCAGGTCGAGCTCGGGAGCGCACCAGCGCCGCACGGCCAGACCGACCGGCGAGTCGACATGCGACGTGCCGGGCGGCGCCTCATCGAATCCCTCTGTGATCAGCCTCTCGAACGTCGGGCGATCAACGGGCGTGCCGACGATCCCATGGCAGTGATGATCGATCAGACGAACATCCTCGATGGCCCGGGCGACGCCGGAGCCGGACGCGTTCACGGCCAGACTACTCTCCCCAGGCTCCGCTCTCGCGACCGAGCTCCCGGTAGCCTTCGCCGACCTCGTTGTACCAACGTCGGGCCGGGCCGACCCTGGCTCGAAGCTTCCACCGCAAGCCCTTTGGAGCAGCCTCGACGCGCTGCCAGATGGCATCGATGCGAGAGGCGATCAGGGCCTTCTGATCGCCAGACAACTCCGGGATCGTTTCCATGTAGCGGCGAATGCGGTCGAAGTTCAACGACACCGTGTAGTAGAAACCCCACTCGGCGGAGAGCAGGCCGGCGATGTACGAAAGATCGAAGCGCCCCGGCTCCTCCGTCTCGGCCACGTCGTGCTCCAGCAGCAGCACCACCAGATCCTTGAGGTCCTTCTCGTTGATCTCGACGATTTGCAGCTTCTCGAGCAGGAGGTCGGTCAACGGGATCGTCACCGGATGCAGGTCGAGCCGGCCCTTCAGCTCGATCGGGTGGCAGAAGTCGAGCCGGTCGAGGAACACGTCGACGCGCCGGCGACGTCCGGCTGGATCGTGGAAGATCCGACGACCCACCCACACATCCATGGTGACGCCCCGACCTCCCAGCACCTCGTAGCCGAGCTCCTTGAACATGGTCTCGACCTTCGCGATCTCCTTGTCGTAGCCCATGAAGTCCAGGTCGGTCAGCACGCGGTTGGTCCTCTCGAGCAGCCAGATGCCACCCGGGCACTGCTTGATGACCGCCAAGGCGCCAAGCAGTCGCAGGTGCAGCCCTCGCTCGGCAGCCGCGGCGATCACCGCCTCGGCCTCGGCGACGTACTCGGGCCAGGCCGAGAACGGCTCACCGATCGGCTGGGTCGCCTGGTCCGCGCTCATCCCACGGTCAGGGCGAAGTTCTTCACGCCCTTCTTCGGATCCAGAAGCACCAACGATCCACGTAGGACTCCTTCGTGGTACTCGGAGCCCGTGTTGATGCACAGGGTGCGGCCGATCTTGATCCCCGCAGAGCACTCATGGATGTGGCCGTGCAGCGACAGCAGCGGCTGCCACTTCCGGATGGCCTCGAGCACCGCGGTCGAGCCGACCGGGATCATCTTCAGGCCTCCACCCTCGACCGTCGGCTTGAAGTCGTCGTCGAGCTCGGGAGCCAGGTCCAGGTTCGAGCCCCACGGCGGGGCGTGGACGTTGAAGATGCACCGGCTCATATCCGGCACCGTCGCCGCGAGCTCGTCGATCTTCTGAGCCAGGACGTCCTCGGTCACGTCTCGGGGGCAGTTCCACGGCGTCGTGTTGGCATTCCCGATCGAAAGGATGTAGTAGCCGCCGATCTCGATGACCCGACCATCGCCGTTCTGGATGGCCTTGGACGAGCTCACGAACGGGTCGATGAACTCGAGGTCGTCGTTACCCGGCATCCACACGGCCGGCGTCTTGGCGGGATCGAGGCGCTCATCCGCAAGGCCGACCCAGCCCTGGAGCACCTCGGCCATTCGTGACTTGAAGAGCTCCTCGACCTGCTCCGGCGTTCGGACGGACTCCTTCTCCTCGGGCGTCATCCGTTGCGTGTAATAGCCGCGCTGCCGAAGCGCCTTCTCGACCTCCGCAAGGGCCTTCTCGTCGTCGACCCGCACCCGAGCGCCCTCGTACCGGGCCGTCCAGGTTCCGTCTTGCTCCTGCACGATCGGGACCAGCATCTTGCCGGTCAGGTCGCCACCCAACAGGAGGACGTCGGCGCCGTAGTGGCCTGCCGCATTGAGCCACTTGCGGAAGGTCGTCTCCGATCCGTGCACGTCGGTCGCGAAGAACAGCTTCAGCACCACGCTGGTCCCTCCAAACGCGGCGGAGAGGGCCGGTCCACAGAGCCTAGCCCTCTCCGTCCGCTCCGTCGAACGCCGCTACTCGGGCGGCACCTGCGAGAACTGCAACTTGATCGGGATGCCCTTGCTCTTGTGGTAGAAGTGCGCGATCACGTAGATGATCACCGGAATCACCGCCATCCCGAGCACCGTCAGGTACTGTGACGCGGAGGCGTCACCCTTGAAGAAGGGTTGCCCGACCGCCCACTCGGTCCCCACCGAGACAACCAGGGTGAGAAAACCCAGGATCGAGATCACCGGGATCCCCCCGATCCGTCGCTGGGTGGCCGGCGGTCCGGCCTCGAACAGCTCCTTGCGGCGGTAGGGATACACGATCCCCGCGATCCCCAGGATGATCCAGCCCAGGAACCAGGCGATGATCGTGTACAGGATCGCGGTCGAGTACGCGGGCGAGTAGATACCGAGGTACAGGAAAACCTCTGCCACCACGATCACCGCCACGATCGAGTACACGGGAGCCCGGTACCGGGTCTTGATCTCCGAGAACTTCGTGGGGATCAGTCGGTCGAACGACCACGCGAACACGTTCCGGATCGGGGCGAACCCGAGACCGGCCAGCGAGACCCAGGTTGCGACGATGAAGCACAGACCGAACAGCAACTGCAGGATCGGACTACCGGTCATGAATGCGATCAGCAGCATTGGTACCGGCTCACTGGACGTGTGTGCGTGCTGCAGCGCCGGCGGGAGCGAATGGACTCCCTTCAGCCAGAGCGAATCGAGCGCCTGCATGAAGTTCGTCCCGACGATCGCGTACACCAGCATGTAGGCCGCGAACCAGATCGCCATCTGCATGACGAGGGACCCGAACAGCGCCAGCGCCTGCGACTTTGCGACCCCGCGGATCTCGCCAGCCAGGTTGGCCGAGAACGTCTGGCCCAACGTGTTCAGGTTCACGTAGACCATGCCCGCGTAGAGCGTCGCGACGAACCCGACCTTGAAGAGCGCGCCGGCCTGCTTGCCCGCCTGAAGGATCGCGTTGTAGTCGGCCCCGGACAGCCGGTTGAAGTTGTCCCGGAACCCGGCCTGGCCCGTGACGATCACGAGCAGCCCCAGGATCAGCACAGCGAGCCACGCGAACGCGACCGCCCAGTAGGACACGCGCATCATGGCTCTGGTGCCCTTCATGAACAGCCACAACGTGAGGAGCAGCGCGCCGGTGCCGATCAGGAACCGGACGATCGGCTGGTCGATCGCGTTCGCGACGTCGATCCACCCCTTGCTGTTGTGGGAGATGCCGACCGATCGGATGGCGTCGGCAAGCCCCCATCGGATCCACCAGTCCTGAAGCTGACCCGTCCAGGACAGAGCGGTGACGGAGAGCATGAAGCAGGCCCACAGGCCCAGAGCGGGATGCAGCGTCCTGCTGACGTAGATGTACTCGCCGCCCGACCTCGGCATGGAAACGGAGAAGTACCAGTACAGACCAGCGATCGGGAAGATCATCAGCACGAACAGGACCGCGAGCCCCATGTGCGCTCCCGGGTAGAACGCGGGAGCCCACACGATATAGACGAGGCTGTAGAGCAGTCCCGGGTTCATCGCGCTGTACATCAGCGCGTCCCGGGCGGAGATCTGCCGGGTTAGTCCCGACGACGTCCGGATGAACACGTCCTGCGTAGCCATCCGCTCCCCCCTTCGACCTCGCCGTCGGCGCCGGCAACGCGGGCTTTGCGGCCCGGAACGGAGGTCCAGACTCGTCAGCCGGAACAGGGTAGAGCTAAGGTCGTTCGGCGAGCAAGAGCGAACGCGGCCCTCGATGCCCACTCCGTTGGAGCCATGGGTGTGCATCCCTCACAGTGCTTCCCGACGCTCGCCCCGGCGCCACGACGTCACGTGGCAAGGCGAAAGCCCTCGACGAAGACGACGAGTTGCACGAACAGGACGGCCAGGGCGTTCAGCACGATCACGAGGGCGAGGCTCGGATACGCAACCCCTTCGTCACCGGCGAGCACCGCCGCGAGCTGATGCACGTAGTACACGAGCGCAACGAGGGCGACCGACGGGACCGCCAGCAGGGGCCCAAAGAGCACGATCAGGATCGCTCCCACGATGCCGGCGATCGCAGCCCGGCGCCGTGCGGGTCCTTGGTAGCGGAACGCCATGCGTGCATCCTCGCACCGCTTCGGCACAACCACCAGGCGGACGGGCGGCCATGGTAGGGTCCGCGATCATGGAACGCCGGGCCCGAAGCCTCGGACTGGAGGTCGGACGCTACGCGCCGGGCCCGCGGAACGCGATCACCGACGTCACCGGCGTGCGTGTCGGGCACGTCACGATCGTGCACGACGAGCCGTCGATCGCCCGGACCGGCGTCACGGCAATCTGGCCGCATGCCGGCCTGCCCTGGCGTGACCGCGTGTACGCCGGTACCGCGATCCTGAACGGGTACGGGGAGCTGATCGGGATCAACCAGGTGAACGAGTGGGGGCTGCTCCATTCGCCGGTGGTGATCACCTCGAGCCTGGCCATCGGGCTCGCGTACGACGCCGCGGCCAGGTGGATCGCCGACCAGGACCCGTCGCAGGGCAAGGTCGATGTCTTCATGCCGGTCGTCACCGAATGCGACGACTCGTTCCTGAACGACGCGCGCTCGTTCCCCCTCTCTGCTCGCGACGTGGTCGCTGCGCTCGAGGGCGCGACGGATGGCGATGTCGCGGAGGGCTGCGTCGGCGCCGGGACGGGGATGCAGTGTTTCGACTTCAAGGGGGGCATCGGGACGTCGTCGAGGCTCCTACCCCGGTCCGACGGCGGGTACACGGTCGGGACGCTCGTGTGCACGAACTTCGGAGCTCGCCCGGACCTGCTCGTAACAGGCGTGCCGATCGGGCGCGAGATCTCCGACCTCATGCCGCAAGGCCATGCGGAGGGCTCCTGCGTGGTCGTCGTGGCAACCGACGCGCCGATGCTTCCCCACCAGCTACGCCGGCTGGCCCTCCGCTCGGCGATGGGGCTGGTGCGCTGCGGCTCGATCGGCGCCAACGGCTCCGGCGAGCTGATGCTCGCGTTCTCGACCGCACAGACGATCCCCCGATCCTCCCACGACTCGAGAATCCGGGTGGACGCCCTGCTGGATGGGCCCTTCTGGCATCAACCGAGCGCGTTCGATCCGCTCTTCGCGGCGGCGATCGAAGCGACGGAGGAGGCCGTGCTGAACGCCCTGGTCGCGGCCACGACGACCACCGGTCGCGATGGCAACGTCCTCCACGCGCTGCCGATCAATCGGACTCTGGAGATCCTCCAACGTTTCGGCCGCCAGTCCCGCTGAGGAAACGGCTGCGGAGCCGGCTTAGAACAGCTCGAGGTACTCCTGCCGTTCCCAGTCCGTGACCCAGTCGTTGGCGCGCGACAGCTCGTACCGGCGCATCGTGAGGTACGCGGCTACGAAGTCCTCGCCGAAGAACGCGCGCGTCGCGGGCTCGGCCTCGAACTCGTCGAGCGCCTGGTGGATCGAGGTCGGGAGCTTCTCGAAGTCCTCGTCGTCCTCCGCCGGGACCCCGGGCTTCGACGTCGGTCCTGGATCGACCCGATCCTCGACGCCCTGCAGTCCGGCCTGGAGCAGCGCGGCCGCGACCAGGTAGGGGTTGGCCAGAGAGGAGGGAGCGCGGAACTCCAGGTGCCGCGACGCCATCGAGCCTCCCTTCACACGGACGAGCGCCGAGCGGTCCTCCAAGCCCCAGGAGATGTTCGTCGGGCTGAACGTGTGCCGGCGCCGGCGGCGGTGGCAGTTCAGCGTGGGGGCGATCAGCGCATCGATGGCCCCGGCGTAGCGGAGCAGGCCCCCCGTGAAGTGCCGGCACGTGTCGGAGATCCCCATCGGATCGCCGTCGTCGCCGAAGGCGTTGGTCCCGTCCTCCAACCGAACCAGGGACACGTGCGTGTGGTTCCCGCTGCCCGCCGACCCGGCGAACGGCTTCGACATGAACGTCGCCAGCAACCCATCCTGCTTCGCGATCTCCTTCACGCCGTTGCGGAACGTGAACGCATCGTCCGGACCCTCCAGCCCTCGGCCCGGCGCGCACGGGATCTCCCACTGCGACCCCGCGTACTCGCAATTCGCCGTGATCACCGACACTCCGATCTGCGGCATCGCTTCCAGAATCCGCCGGATTGTTGGGACGTAATCGTTCCGGAGCGTGTTGAAGATGTGGTACCCGGCGAACAGCGGTTCATGTGTATGCGGGTCCAGCAGGTAGAACTCGTACTCGTTCCCGATCACAGGCTCGAACCCCAGCGACCGGCAACGTTCGAGGGCCCGACGGAAGACCTGGCGCGGCGTCGCCTCCAGAGGACTCCCGTCGTACCAGGTGGCGTCACAGATGAACCGGGCCGTCCGGTCCACCCAGGGCACGATCGCCGCAGTCTGCGGATCCGGGTGCAGCAGCTGATCCCCGTACATCCGCTCCTCGTTGTACAGGGTGCCCGGCACCACGTCCGAGCGTGTGTCGAGCACGGACGTCCCCCCGTACATGTTCAGACCACGCTCGGCGAAGTCACCGGCGTGCTCGATGGGAACCGTCTTGGATCGGGAGATGCCGTGCATATCCGGAAGCTCGAAGCGGACCCAGCGGATGCCCTCCTGCTGCCATCCATCAAGGATCGAATCCACCTCGCTCACCGAAGCTCCCCCCTTCGTCTCAGGGCCTTCCGATGCTCAACGCGTCTCGCCGTGGGCGACCGTCCGGCCCCCCTTCACTCCGCGGCGACGGCCCCCACCCACTTCAGCAGGTCGCGTTCGGTCACGATGCCGACGATCCGCTCGTCCTCGACGATGGGAAGACGGCGGATGTTCCTTGCGTTCATCAGATCGAACGCCTCGATCATCTGCACGTCGGGTCGGGTGACCACGACTGGAGCGGACATCACATCCTCGATCTTGCGCTGCAACAATTCCGTGTCTTCCAGGATGCGACGCGTGAGATCGCGCTCCGTAAAGACCCCCACCGGTCGATCGCCATCGACGACGACGACGGAGCCAATCTCGTGTTCGACCATCAACCTGACGGCGCGTTCGACAGTGTCGGCCGGTGAGACGGTGATCACGTCCCTCGTCATGATCTCGCCGACCGTATCCGGGGCCCTGGTCATCGACGCCTCCCGATCACGATGTGCGAGCGCATGCTAGTACCCGGTCACAGTGCCCCGCAAAGCGGGGACGTAGATCAGCGGACGACCTCTCGCAGCCGGATGACCCGAAGTGCCATCATGAGGTCGAACCAGTGGGCGTGATCGGACAGGTCGATCCCCGCCACGCGCCGGATCTTTTCAAAGCGTTGGCGCAACGTGTTCCGGTGGACGAAGAGCTTCTGGGCGGTGAGCTTCGCGTTGCCCATGCTCTCGAGGTAGACCTCGATGGTCCTGAACAGCTGCGTCCCCTTCTGGTGGTCGTGCTCGAGGAGCACGCCCAAGCGCTCCTGGTACACATCGCGCACCTGCTGCTGAGCGATCGTGAGGAGATGCCACTGCGCGCCCAGTTCGTCGAACGTCATCACTGCGCCCGGGCCCTGGACGGCGCGACCCATCAGCAGAGCACGGCGCGCCTGCTCGAACGCGACCGGATAGTCCTCGACGTCCCGGCATACCCGTGAGATCCCTGCGGAGATCAGCAGTTCGGGAGGGCGTTCGTACGCGGACTTGAGCTCGGCTAGCCGGCCGGTCAGGCGGTCGATGCTCCCCGCGTCGGGCGATCGGAGCAGCGCCGTCAACGTGTGATCCCGATGGGTGGCCAGGGAGCCGGGGAGCTCGCCGGCCAGATCCTGCGTGAACGCGGACCAGATCCGCTCTCCGTCCAACCCCGGCGGATGGGCAGTGACCTCGAAAACCGCCACCACATGCGGCCGCGCCAGATCAACCCCCAGGCGGTGTGCGCGCGCGTCGAGCCCAACCTCTCCTTCCTCCCCAAGCGCCAGTGCCTCGAAGAGGTCGCGGACGACGTTGCGCTGCGTGAGCGCCTCGATCAGCCGGGCGTTCTGCACGGCAAGCGCGGCCTGCGACGCCACGGTGGCCAGGAGCTCCCGATCCTCGCGCCCGAACGGCCAGGCAACGTCCGAGAAGCACAGGAAGGTCCCCACGACCCGATCCGCGACACGCATCGGGGCCACCAACGCGGTTCGCCCGCGGGGCGCGATGGCGTCGAAGGCCGTGAACGCCTGCCGGTGCTCCCGACGGGAGAGCACCATGGGCGTCGTGGCGCCGAGGAGCCGCCCCCAGGGGCCGTCGGCGGGAAGGGCCGTCGGCACCCCGCCGACAACCTCCGTGCGGGCGGACCACGTCGACTCCACGACCAGATGGGTTCCTCCTTGGTCCAGAGTGAGCACGGCGCAGCGATCCGCCCCGAGCGCCTCGCCGGCCGTTGAGGCGAGCCGGAAGAGGATGTGCTGCAGCGAGGAGGTCTGAACGACGGTCTGGCTGGCCTCGGCCAGCGAATGCAGGACCCGGACCTGCCGCTCCTGCCGCTCGTACAGCTGCGCGTTCTCGACGGCCGCGCCGATCATCGAGGACACCGTCTCCATGATCACGAGGTCGTCGTCGTCGAACTCGTGCGGCGCCTCGGTGTGCATCGTGATCACCCCCACGAGCCGCTGGTCAGGGCCAACGATGGGGATGGTCAGGTAGGACTGGAATCGGTCGTCGTTGAGCTCCGGGACGAACTTGAACCGGGGGTCGGAGGTGGGGTCGTCGCGGATGATCCCGGGCTGGCGCGTGAGCGCCGTCCACCCGGTGAGGCCCTCGCCGAGCCCGAGCGAGAACCGACCGACCCATCGCTCGTATCCGGGCACACCGGCCCGCACCACGAGCCGCTCGCGGTCCTCGTCCCACAGGTACACGAGTGCGCCCGGGCACCCAGCAAGCTCGGCGCAGAGCGCGACCACGTATCGGAGCAGCCTGGTCAGGTCGAGGGTGGAGGCGAGCGTGGCCATCATCCCGAAGATGGCCTGCGTGTCGGCGCGCCGGCGCCTGAGGATCTCGCGCAGCGCCCTGGCCGCCTCGGCGGGGAGCGCGTGCGGCACCTGCTCCCGGAGCTGGTGATCCCCCTGCCTCACTACCCGCCACGCCCCTCCATGCAGAGGAGGCACGGTAGCACGGGGACCGGGGGAGCGGACAAGAGAGAATATGCGCGTTGCACACCGCGCATGGTCATCGACGTGGCAGTGCGACGTAGCCCCGGGCTCCGCCCCAGCGTACCCTGGGCACACGCGGTGCCTGCGGGCGGAGGTGGGGAAGGCCCATGGTCAAGGACCGGATCGACAGCAACCGCTCGCACGTGCTGCCCCTGGAGCTCGGGAGGCCGATGCCGGTCGTCGTCAGAGGCGAGGGCGTGTGGGTCGAGGACGCCGCCGGTCGCCGGTATCTGGACGCGATGAGCGGAGGCTCGATGGCGGCCACGCTCGGGCACGGGCGCCGGGACCTCATCGCGGCGGCTCGAGCGCAGGCCGAGATCCTGCCCTTCGTCCACAACGAGCGCCTCACGAACCCCGCCCAGGAGCAGCTCGCGCGCGAGCTCGTCGCGGTCGCGCCGGATGGCTTCACCAGGGTTCGGTTCACCGTAAGCGGCGCCGACGCGAACGAGATGGCCATCCAGCTCGCCCGGAGCTACCACGTCGAGCGGGGCGAGCCGGGGCGCTGGCAGGTGATCTCTCCGGCCCAGGCCTATCACGGTCCAACCATGGAAACGCTCGCCCTGACCGGCCGACCCGGGCTGTGGGGGCCCTTCGGGCCGTACCTCGCGCGGCACCTGCACATCCCACCCGCCACCTGGCGGTTCGACCCGACGGGACGAGCCGCCCTCGAGGCCCTCGACGCCGCCCTCGAGGCGGCCGGGCCGCACACGGTCTCCGCCTTCTTCTGCGAACCGATCAGCGCGGCCTCCCTGCCCGGGTACACGCCGCCTCCCCTGTTCTGGCGCGGGCTCGCCGAGCGCCGCGAGCGCCACGGGTTCCTGGTGTGCTTCGACGAGATCGTCACCGGGATCGGTCGGACGGGTCACTGGTTCGCCGGCTGCGTGACCGAGTGCACGCCCGACATCATCGCGACCGCCAAGGGCCTGGGGGCCGGATACGCGGCGATCGGCGCGGTCCTCGTCCGCGAGGAGATCTACCGGGCGATCGCGGGCGGCTCGCGCCGGTTCACGCTCGGGCACACGTGGGACGGCGCGCCGCTCTCGTGCGCGGTGGGTTTGGCGGTGATCCGCGTCGTTCGGGACGAAGGACTGATCGAGCGGGTTCGGGAACGCGGCATCCGTCTTCGTGAGGAGCTCGCGGCCGCGCTCGAAGACGTGCCGATCGTGCGGCAGGTCCTCGGCCACGGGTACCTTCTCGGCGTCCAGTTCGTGGACCCGCGCGACGGTGAGTCGTTCCTTCCGAGAGAGCTGCGAGTGGCCGCGAGGATCGACGAGACGGCGTTCGAGGAGGGCCTCATCACCCTCTCGACCCAGCCGACGCGCGACGGGTACGCGGGCGATCAGACGCTGTTCGCCCCCGCGTTCACCGCGACCGACGAGGAGCTTGAGGAGATGGTGGCCCGTTTCTCGCGGGCCGTTCACCGGGTCGCCGAGCAGGTCGAGTCGGAGCTCGGCACGTCCCCGTCCCCCACCGGAGGTCGCACGTGAGCAACGACGGCGAGACGAGGCGGCTGCGCGTCCTCATCCTCCAGCACGAGGACCCGACCCCGCCGGGACTCATCCAGGAGTGGCTGCGCGAACACGGCGCGGAGGTCGAGATCTTTCGGATCGACCTCGACGATCGCGAGGTCGATCCGACCGGGTACGACCTGATCGTCTCCCTCGGCTCCGAGTTCGCCGCGTTCGACGACTCGAAGCCCTTCGTGCCGAGGGAGACCGAGCTCATGCGCCGCGCGCTCGAGGCCGACGTCCCGGTGCTCGGCCTGTGCTTCGGCGGGCAGATGCTCGCGCGTGTGCTCGGCGGACGGGTCTTCCGCTCCGACCGATCTGAGATCGGCTGGCTTCCGGTGCGGAGCAAGGATCCCGACCTCGTCCCGGAAGGTCCGTGGTTCCAGTGGCACTTCGACTCGTTCACGCTCCCGCCGGGAGCCGAGGCGATCGCGGAATCGGACGTCGGCCCGCAGGCGTTCGTCGCCGGCCGGAGCCTGGGACTCCAGTTCCACCCGGAGGTGACGACCGAGATCATGGACGACTGGGTTCGCGTGTACCGTCACGAGCTCGACGCCGACGGCGTCGACCCGGACGCGCTGCTCGAGGAGAGCCGCCGGCGCCTTCCACAGAGCACAGCGATGGCCCGCCGCCTGCTCGAGCGCTTCCTGGACGACGTCGCGAAGCTCCGTGCCCGGGGACAGCGGCCGGGTGAGGAGCGGCGCACGGCCGGTTGAGCCGGCCCGAGGGGGGTGACGGTGGCGAAGGGAACGGTCCACGCAGACGAGACGAGCGTGCTTCCCCGGTTCCTCGATCTCGAGTACCCCAGCGTCGAGCGCGGCGAGGGCGTGTGGCTCTTCACGGCGGACGGCCGCCAGATCCTCGACGCCTGCTCGGGAGGGGCGATGGTCGCCAACCTTGGGTACGGCGTGCCGGAGATCGTGGCGGCCGCGGAGCGGCAGGCCGAGCGAATCTCGTACTTCTACAACCATCACTTCACGAACGAACCGCAGGAGCGTCTCGCCGACCGTCTGCTCGAGGTCGTGGCTCCGGAAATGGCCCGGGTTCGGTTCGTCTCGGGCGGATCCGAGGCCAACGAGACGGCCCTCCAGCTCGCGCGCCTCTACCACGTGGAGCGTGGGCAGACCGAGCGCTGGCGCGTGATCTCCCAGGCCCAGGCCTACCACGGCGCCACGATGGGCACGCTCGCGCTGACCGGCCGTCGCACGCTCCGGGAACCGTTCACGCCGTACCTGGCCGAGCACCTGCACCTGCCGCCCTCGACGGATCGGTTCGACCCGACCGGAGAGGCGGCGCTCGCCGAGCTCGACCGGCTCATCGAGCTGTCCGGTCCGGACACGATCGCCGCGTTCTTCTGCGAGCCGATCGGCGCGGCGGCCCTTCCGGCCCACCGCGCGCCCGATCGCTTCTGGCAGGGACTGGACGAGCGGCGCCGGGCTCACGGCTTCCTGGTCTGCTTCGACGAGGTGGTCACGGGCATTGGTCGCGTTGGAACCTGGCTCGCCGCCGATCAGCTTCCGATCCGCCCCGACATCGTGGCCGTCGGCAAGGGCCTGGGCGCCGGCTATGCGCCGCTCGGCGCCGTCCTGTGCACGCAGGAGATCTACGATGCGGTCGATCGGGGCTCGCGCGAGTTCGACCTCGGGCACACCTGGGACGGCGCGCCGCTCTCGTGCGCCGTTGGCCTCGCGGTGCTCGAGCGGCTGGTCGCCCTCGATCTCGTCCGCCGGGTGCACGACCTCGGGCCCCGCCTGCTCGAGAACCTGCGGACCTCGTTGCAGCACTTCGACGTCGTCGGCGAGGTCCGGGGGCGCGGGTTCCTTCTCGGCGTGGAGCTCGTCGACCCCCGCGACGGCCGATCCTTCCTGCCGGTGGATCTCGACGTCGCATCGTGGGTCGACGACATCGCGCTTGAGCACGGCCTGCTCGTCACCTCCACGCACTCGCAGGCCGACGGGTACGCCGGCGACCAGACGCTTCTCGCGCCGGCGTTTACCAGCGGAGAGGACGAGCTCGGGCAGATCGTCGAGCGGTTCGCGGCGACGATCGCCGACGTGGAGCGCCGGGTGAAGAACTCGCTGACGACGCGCAGTGGGCGCGGGCAGGAGTGAACGGAGGTTTCGATGAAGGAGCTGGAGGCGACGAGCCCGGCCGAGGCGAGCTCGCGAGATGGCCAGCCGCCGAGAGCCGAGTTCGTGCTGCTCGGCGTCCCCGACGTGAACGGCTCGATCCGGGGCAAGGCGCTGCGACCCGAGGCGTTCGAGTCGGCGCTCCGCCACGGGACGGTGATGACGGACTTGATCCTCGGGCTCGATCCCGTCGATACACCCATCGCGGACTACGAGCGGTTCGGCATCCGAACCGGAGCTGCCGACCTCGTCGTGCAGCCGGAGCCCGACACGCTCCGCGAGATGGCCTGGCGACCCGGCTGGCGCGTGTGCCTGGCCACCCCGAGCTGGCCCGACGGGAGCCGGGCGTTCTCGTCCCGAGAGGTGCTCCGTTCGGTCCTTGAGGACGTCGCCGATCTCGGCTACGAGGTGATGTCCGCCGTCGAGTACGAGATCCGGATCTGGGACGAGCAGGGCGCCCCGCTGTCGAGTGGCATCAGCTACAGCCTGAACGAGATCGGGCGGTTCGATCGGTTCCTCGACGAGCTGGTTCGCGCGCTCGAGGGTCTGGGCGTGTCGCTGTCCGCCGTGCACACCGAGGCCGGGCCTGGACTGCTCGAGCTCAACCTCGGGCACCGGCGCGGCCTCGCCGCCGCCGACGACGCCACCATGGTGAAGTTCGCGACCAAGCAAGTGGCGGCGAGCCTGGGCCTGCGCGCGAGCTTCCTCGCAAAAACCCGCCCGGGGGAGGAGGGCTCGAGCGGTCACGTGCACATGTCGTGGTGGCGGGGCGAGAGCAACGCCTTCGCCGGCTCCGGACCCGGCCCGGCGTTGCCCCCGGTGTTCGCATCCGCCGTCGCCGGCGTCCTCGACCACCTCGCGGCCGCGTCGCTCCTGCTGAACCCCACGATCAACTCGTACAAGCGGCTGATCCCGGGGTGGTTTGCTCCCATCAACGCCACATGGGGCATCGAGAACCGCTCGTGCGCCGTTCGGGCCATTCCTGGGGCGCGTCCGGAGCTCTCGAGGTTCGAGTGCCGGCGCCCGGGCGCCGACGCGAATCCCTACCTCGCGCTCGCCGCGATCGCCGCATCCGCCGCGGACGGCGTTCGCCGCGAGGAGACCCCGCCGGACCCCGTCGTCGGCGACGCCTACGCCTGCTCGGACGTCCCCGAGCTTCCCGGCTCGCTCGAGTCTGCGATCCGGGCGTTCGAGAACGACGGCTACCTGCGGAAGGCGCTCGGTGAGACCTTCAGCGACTACTACGTCACGAGCCGAACATGGGAGCTCAAGGCCTGGCGCGAGACGGTTACCGACTGGGAGCGTGCCCGGTACGACCGTGCCGTGTGAGTCGGCCGACCGCCAGCGGGGCGGGAAAGGAGGTCGCGGTGACCGAGATGCTGATCCTCGGAGGCGAGCGGTGCCCGGCTGCCGAGGGTCGAACCTTCGACGTGATCGAGCCCGCGTTCGGCAGGCCGATGGCCACCGTGGCCGAGGCGGGAGCCGAGGACGCCCGGCGGGCCGTCGATGTGGCGCACCGCGCGTTCGAGGAAGGTTCGTGGCGACGGACGTCGGCGACCGAGCGGGGACGCGTGCTGCTCCGGGCGGCCGGGCTCGTCCGCGAGCGCCTGGAGGAGCTCGCGCGCCTCGAGGCCCGGAACGTCGGCAAGCCGATCCGCGACGCGCGAGACGAGATGGGGATCGTGGCCTCCACGCTCGAGTACTGGGGCGGCGCGGCGAACAAGATCTTCGGCGAGACGGTGCCGGTCCAGGACCCCGGGCTCGACGTCACCCTCCGAGAGCCGGTGGGCGTCTGCGTGCTCATCACGCCGTGGAACTTCCCGCTGGTGATCGCGTCCTGGAAGATCGGCCCGGCCCTCGCCTGCGGCAACACGATCATCGTCAAGCCGGCGACCTACACACCGCTGTCGGTGCTGATGCTCGCAGATCTGCTGGTGGAGGCGGGCCTGCCGCCCGAGACGATCTCGGTCCTGCCGGGCCCGGGCTCCACCGTCGGCAACGCGCTCGTGTCCGACCCAAGGGTGTCCAAGGTCGGGTTCACGGGCTCGACGGCGGTGGGGGCGCAGATCATGAAGCTCTGCGCCGACAACATCACGCGGGTCTCGCTCGAGCTCGGGGGCAAGTCGGCGAACGTCGTCTT
>Ga0070741_10005207_pt1 | contig 29183 bp, 30 predicted proteins | sample Coa_R1_4_FD_66440 | JGI IMG/M metagenome (GOLD analysis project Ga0070741, IMG submission 66440) | Surface soil microbial communities from Centralia Pennsylvania, which are recovering from an underground coalmine fire - Coalmine... | ecosystem: Environmental > Terrestrial > Soil > Unclassified ... | reverse complement strand
CGAGAAAGCCGGCAGACTAGCTATTCGTTGCCCGAATTGAAGTCGTCGCTCGGCGCAGCCGGCGCGGCGGCCACGCCCTCGGGGCGCGGACCATGCGGGCGGCGTCGACGGCGCGGGAAGCGCTCGCGTTCGCCGCCGCCACCATTGCCTTCGAAACCGCCGTGACCGCCATTGATCTGCGGCTGCGGTCCGGTGATGAAGGAAGGCAGGCGGTCGACGCCGCCATTGTCCGGCATCGAAGGTTGCGGCTGCTGATACTGCGGCTGGTTGCGCTGATCGCGGTGTTCACGCGGCTGGTGCTGCTGCTCGCGCGGCTGATAGGATTGCTGATGGTCGCGCTGGCCGTTGTCGCGCTCGCGCGGCTGATAAGGCTGCTGTTGCTGCGGCACAAATCCCGGCTCCTGACCGAAGCTGGAAAAGCCCTCATCCTCCTCGCCATCTTCCGAAATCATGTCGGCATCGGGCCGCGGCTGTTGCTGCGGCTGATTCTGGCGGAGCTGCTCCTGGGCCGCGGCAATCAGGCGGAAGTAATGCTCGGCATGTTGATAGTAATTTTCCGCAGCGACCGGATCGCCGGAGGAGCGCGCATCACGCGCCAGCTGTACGTATTTTTCAGCAACGTGAGATGCAGTGCCACGGATTTTGATATCCGGTCCGTTGGATTCGAACACCCGGGTCATCGGGTTTTGGCCACGCCGGTTATTATTGTTGTTGTTATTGTTCCGGTTACGCATCCGCTTGTTGTTTTGACCGTTTCTCATGTCGTGCCTTTGATCCAGCCCTGAAATTGCCCTGCTTTGAAACTCCTCGACCCTAACGTTTAACGGGCCTCGGAGTGCCGTTTCGCTTCTTCCACGTTACGCACTGCTTGATTCAGCTCGCGCGATTCTCTCGCGTGCCTGATCGAGGCAGCCGCTTATCTCCACACAGATTTGCTGTACGTCGCAGCCAACAAAGACGCGTTCCCCACCAGCCCGGCGCGCTTCGCCGGCCGCATCAAATCATTCCGCCTGCCAAAACAAGCACTGGTTTCGAGCGTGATTTTTCAAGCGCAATAACAGGCTTTCGTTCGCTTTGCGGTCGCAAGCTGCGCAGCTTACCAAAGCCATCGCGCTCAGAATGACCTGCGTTTTGGAACCTTTTCACCCGGGGCGGGCTCTCGCTTTGAGAACTCTGGCCTCAATCCGTATCCGTCTACGGGGCCAGTAACCCTGGACTGATGTTGAGCGGAACGTAGTCGCTCCGGGGGACTTTTCCAAGAGCTTTTTTGCATTCCAATCAGGCTTTATCGGGACAGTTTCCGGCCCGCAACAGCCCTCGGGATACCCGCCAGATCGGCTTTTGGCGGCCTCTCCGACGTTAACCCTGATGCCGCCATCATCTCTAAAATAGGGCCGCTTTGGCCGTATCCGGCCTCTACGATCAGTGCCCCTCCAGGCGCAAGCAGGCGTGCTGCCTCCGGAATAATGGCACGGTAGGCCGTGAAGCCATCGGCACCCCCATCCAGTGCGGCGAGCGGGTCATATGCGCGCACCTCGCGGTCCAGTTCCGCGATGTCAGCCGAGCGGATGTAAGGAGGGTTCGACACGATCAAGTCGAACGCTCCCGACAGGGCCGCCATGTAGTTGCAGGCGACAAACGCGGCCCGCGGAGCGAAGCCGAGGCGGCCGGCATTGAGGCGTGCAGTTTGCAACGCCATCGAACTGATGTCGGTGCCGATGCCGGTCGCCTCGCGCCATTCCGAGAGCAGCGCAAGCAAAATGGCGCCCGAGCCGGTGCCGATATCGACGATACGCCGCGGCTCGCCGCCTTGTTCGCCGCGCCATATGTCGAGCGCGAGTTCGACGACCGTTTCGGTGTCAGGCCGTGGCACCAGCGTCGCCGAAGAAAGCCGCAAGGGCAGGCCCCAGAATTCCTTGACGCCAAGGATGTGGGCAACCGGCTCGCCTTCAAGGCGTCGCTGCGTGAATTCTTCGAGGCGCTGCGCTTCCTCGGCGTTGAGCCTGCGGCCCGCTGCGGCGATCAGGCCGGTGAAATCCAGCTCAAGGGCTTCACCGACCAGCAAGCGGGCGTCGAGTTCGGCCGACGCAACGCCGCCCGAATTCAGGGCAGACGTCAACGTTCGCCGCGCCTCTTCGACAGTCCTGCCAGTAAATCGATCGACCACGTGCGTCCCGAAATTGGGCTGAGGCATATGATCGTTGTTAGCCGATACCGGATGCAGCGTCGATATTGCTTAGACGCCGAGATACCGTTGCAGAACATCAGGCTGGGACTTGATCTCCTGCGCCGGCCCCTCGTGAACGATGTGACCATTGTTGATGATGTAGATGCGCTCGGCGAGGGCCAGCGTCGCGGCCAGATTCTGTTCGACCAGCACAATGGTCTGGCCGGCGGCAGCCAGGTTGCGGCACGCGGCCATGAGGTCGCGCACGATGACCGGCGCCAGCCCTTCGAATGGCTCATCAAGCAAAATGATTTTTGGATCGCGGACCAGCGCGCGCGCAATCGCAAGCATCTGTTGCTCTCCGCCGGACAAGTCCGTGCCGCGGTTGCCGCGGCGTTGCTTCAGGCGCGGGAACATCTCGTAGATGCGATCGAGCGGCCAGCGTTTTGCGGCGGTGTAGCCTGCGAGAACGAGATTCTCTTCGACGCTCAGGCTGCCGAAGATGCGGCGTTCCTCATGGACAAGCTGCATGCCGGCCTGTGCGATCTTGTGGCTCTTGCGGCCCGCCACGTCGATGCCGTCAAACACGATCGATCCGGCTCTGGGAGTGACGACTCCCATCAGGCTTTTCAGCGTCGTGCTTTTTCCGGCGCCGTTGCGGCCGAGCAGCGCCACGACCTCGTTGCGCTCGACCCGCATCGAGACGTCAAAGAGGATATGAGAATCCCCGTAATAGCTGTTCAGGCCGTTGACTTCGAGCAAGCTCATGCGGCGAGCACTCCATTCACGCCGCCCAGATAAGCCTCCTGGACGGTCGTGTTGTTCTTGATCTCCTGTGGCGTTCCCTCGACCAGGACGCGGCCCTCCTGCAACACCGTCACGCGCTCGGCGAGTTCGAACAACGCGTCCATGTCATGGTCGATGATGATCATGGTGCGGCCCTGGCTGATCGATTTGAGCAGCTTCACCGTTTCCACGCGCTCTCGCGGGCTCATGCCGGCGAGCGGTTCGTCGAGCAGCAGCAGGCTCGGGGAGGTGGCAAGCGCGAGCCCGATTTCGAGCCGGCGCTTTTCGCCATATGCGAGCTCCGACACTGGCGTATCCGGCCGCGATGCCAGATTGACCAGTTCAAGCGTGTGTTCCACACGCTCGGAAAGTCCGGGGATGTTCTGGATGCGCCGGAACAGATCGAGGCGGAATTTGCCGCGCAGCGCCGAAAGCGCCGCGATGTTGAGATTCTCGCGAACGGTGAGGCCGGTGAACAACTGGTTGACCTGATAGCTCTTGGTCAGGCCGAGCTGGCACACGTCGGTTACGTTCATTCCCGTGATGTTGCGGCCTTCGAATGTGATGGTGCCGGAGGTCGGTGGCACCTCGCAAGTCAGCATCTTGAAGAAGGTCGATTTCCCCGCGCCATTGGGGCCGATTATGCCGCGGAGTTCACCGTGGTTGACCGTGAAGTCGATATCGCTGTTGGCGAGCAAACCGCCATATCGCTTCGTCAGCCCTTTCGCTTGCAGGATCGGGCCGGCGGCATTTGCATCCCCGCACCGGTTCACTGGCGCGGCTGGCGCTCGCGCAGGGCTCGCGGCGCTGGCGGGCTGTTGGCCGGTGGTCATGCTTGTTGGAGGCTGCGCTTCCTTCGGCTCCGCAGCAGTGCGCTTGCCGGTCGCCAGGTGATAGAGACTTGCGATCCCGCCGATGATGCCGCGACGGAGAAAGCAGACCAGCAACACGAAAACGACGCCCAGTACGAGCTTCCACGCGGCGCCGAGCCCGAGGGCGGCCTGGAGAAAATCTTGCAAGGAGAGCCAGACGGCCGCACCCACCAGTGGGCCGAACAGCGTTCCGCGACCGCCGATCGCGGTCTGCATGACAAGCTGGCCTGATGTGTCGAAGGTAAAAGCATCCGGCGGCATGAAGGCCTGCAAGACACCGAGAAGTCCGCCGGCGAATCCGGCATAGGCCGCGGCGATCACGAAGGCCGTGAGTTTATAGCCATGGATGTTATGGCCGACCGCGCTCGCGCGCAGCGGATTGTCGCGGATGGCGCTAAGGACGGCGCCGACTGGCGAACGCACGATGCGCAACGCGATGACGATGCCGATGAAGTAGCAGAACGCCAGGAACGGATAGAGCGACCAGCCAGTCGTGAAATTAAGCGTCGTGAAACCGAGGTGGATGCTCGGCGTCGGCACCCCCGGCAATCCGTTCTCGCCGCCGGTCCAGTCCGCCAGCGGATTGAACTCGACGAAGAAGAACACCTCGGCAATCGCAACCGTGATCATCGCGAAATAGATGCCGGTGCGCCGCAACGCGATCAGGCCGACGAGGTAACCCACAGCGGCCGCGGCGATCATGCCAATGATGAGCGCCAGCACGACATAGGGAAATCCGGCCCGGGTCAGGAGATAAGCGGCGACAAATCCACCGGTGCCGTAGAACGCGGACTGACCGAACGACAACAATCCGGTGAAGCCGAACAGAATGTCGAAGCCGAGGCCGAAAAGGCCCCAGACCAGAATTCGGTTGACCGTGTTGGGCGCCAGGCCGAGCAGCGGCAGCAGGAATGGCGCAGCGATCAGGCCCGCCGCCGTCAGGGCCTCGATCAGGAAGGGTCGCTGCTTCAGCATGACAAATGCGCTTTCATTCGCGGCCTTGAGTACCGAGCAGGCCGTGCGGCCGGAGCACCAGCACGAGCGTCATGGCCGCAAACAACATGACGTAGGCGTAGCTCGGGTTGAACATGGAGGTGATGCTGATGATCTCGCCGGCGATCAGGCCACCGAGGATGGCGCCGGGAAACGAGCCGACGCCGCCGATCACCACCACGACGAACGTCTCGACCAGGATGTCGTCGCCGACGCCTGGCGTCAGCGACACCACGGGCGCGTTGACGATGCCGGCAAAGCCCGCCGCCATGGCGCCGATCCCGAACACGATCATGAAGACGCGGTAGACGTTGATGCCAAGCGAATCGACCATGACCGAATCTTCGATGCCGGCGCGCACGATCATGCCGAGGCGGGTGCGGTAAAGCACGATGAACAGCGCGCCAAGGGCGACCGCAACGATGCCGACGACGGCGAGGCGATAGGTTGGGTAATACATGAAGCCAAGCGAAGTGATGCCCTGCAAGAGCGGCGGCGGAGGCACCATCTGCGACTGGCTGCCGAACAACAGGCGCACGATTTCGACAAAGCAGATGCCGAGACCAAACGTCACCAGCAGTTGGTCTTCGTGCGGGCGCTGATAGAAGTTGCGGATGATGACGCGCTCCATCACCACGCCGAGCACCATCACGAACAGTGAACCGGCAATGACGGCAGCGATGAAAGAATGCGTGTAGCTGAAGGCAACATATCCGGCGTAGCCGCCGATCATGAACATCGCGCCATGCGCGAGGTTGAGAACGCCGAGCGTGCCGTAGATGATTGTGAGTCCCGAGCTGATGAGTGCGAGCAGCGCGCCAAGCGCCAGTCCGTTGAAAAGCTGCGAGACGAAATTTGGCCAGTTGATCATAATATCAAATCCGCGTGCACGCAGATCATTAGACACAAAAATAACGCCGCGGGTAGGGTCGTTCCACCCACGGCGTCCGTTGCAGCTCGAACTTAAGTATAGTCGCCGAGATGACAGCCGAAGGCGTCCGGCTTCTGCATCAATTCGTCACCGGGAACGATCTCGACGATGTCGTAATAGTCTTCCTTGTTCTTCATGTCCTTTTCCATCTTGCCCTTGACGATGATGACAGGGCGGACGCACTGGTGGTCCTCCGCGCGAAAGTGGACGTCGCCGACGAACGAAGGCAGGGTTTCGCCTTTCTCGTAGGTCTTGATGACGTCAGGCGGATAGAAGCTGCCGGCTTCCTCAACCATTCGCGCCCAGTAGGCAAAACTGATGTAGGCGTTCTCGGCGCCCCATTCCGGTTTGTAGCCGTACTTCTTGCTGAACTCGTCGTTGAACATCTTGGCGAGCGGATATTTGTCCTCGACGGTCCACCAATAATCCGTTGCGGCATAAACGCCCTGCATCAGTCCGCCGGTTTCGCGGGCGATAAACGGCACCTGGTACGGCACCACGAGTTTCATCTTGTCCAGCACGCCGAACTGCTTGGCCTGCTGGATCGACAGCACGGCGTCGTGGCCCCAGTTGACGTTCATCAGCACGTCGGCGCCGGAGTTGGCGACGTTGAGCAGATAGGAGGAATAGTCTGGCGCGCCGAGCGGCGACACCTGGTTGGTGACCGTGGTCCAGCCTGCTTCCGCAAGGTGATCCTGCATCGCCTTGGTGACGGTGTGGCCGTAGGTGTAGTCCGGCGTCAGATAGGCAGCCTTCTTGTTTTTCCCGAATTGCTTGACGAGGACCGGCGCGATCGCAGCCGCAGCGGTCTGGCCGAAGAAATTCTGGCGGAAGCCGTAGCGCACGCAATCCTTGCCGGTGGTGTCGTTCGAGCCGGAGATGCCGCACACGAACAGTACTTTTTCGCGCTGCGCCAGCTTGTTCAGCGCCACCGCCACTGCGCTCGAAGTGCCGCCGGTGATCATGATCGCCTTGTTCTCGCTGATGAAGCGCTGTTGCGCCTGCACCGCCTCGTTCGGTTTGGCGGCGGAATCGGCGACGCCGAATTTCAGTTCCTTGCCGAGCACGCCCTTCTTGGTTTTCGGCGAGATCTTTTTGATCAGATCGTGGCCGCTATTGATGTGTTCGATCGCGAGCTGATAGCCCTTGAGCTCGTCCTCGCCCTGCACGGCATAGGTACCGGTGCGGGGAACGGAGATGCCGATGAACACGGAAGAGCCCGACGAGCCCTCAGGATAGGTGCCGATGGCCGCGTGATCTTCGGCATAAACTGGCATGACCATAGAGACCGGCAGCAAGGCGCCGCCTGCGAAGCCAGCGCCGGCCTGCAACAGCGCGCGGCGCGACACGCCCGGTCTCATTCCCTGGCGCAACACTTTGTTAGTCATCGTTCAGTCTCCTCCCAATCTGGGTGATTATTTTTGTCGCACGAAACGGGCCCGATTGCCGGATGCCGGCGATCGGCCCACGCGCCCTGGGCTGCGTAACGCAGCTAGTTGCCGTTAGAATTGCGTTCCCAGCCGTTCTGTCAATGTCACTTTGGTCGAAGGATGTTGCGATAATATCGGTATACGATATATCTCGGTTTTTACCGCTGAAGCGTTCTCCCTATACAAGCGCGCTCATGACCCGAATTCGGCAGGCCGACAGGCGAGGCAGTGTTTTGCAAGACGAGACTGTGCCTTGCAGTGAGAATGTCTCCGCCTCATCGTCCGGAGCATTGAGCGTTCGTGCAGTCAATGTGCTGAAGGAACTGGCGCCCGAACTGATCGGAGAGAGCCCGCCGAAAGGTCCCTGGGTTCCACCTGAAGAGCTGCTTCGCAAGCTCACCGCCCAGCATCTGGCGACCGCTCGAAATTGCGGGCCACAAACGGCGCGTGAAATCATCGGCTGGGCTCGTGCCAGGGGCGTGTCGATCAGATCGCCGCTCTTCATCGGTAAATCGCTGTCCGAGGTGTGGCACAGCCTGGCGGCGCGCGCCTCCGCCGGAAAACTTACCCGGGCCGAAATCACCGAAGCGCTGGAAAAGTCGATCCGCCGCAAGAGCGCGCGCATTCCGGTCGCCTTCCAGATCATTCTTCTGGAAATATTGAGTTCGACCTACGATCCGCCGCCATTGCCCTGACGCGCGAGCGGGGCGGACTTTTTCTAAAATGAAGCGCCATCGTCGCAAAACGGGATAGTTCCGGCTCTCTCGCCTTGATACCCTCTCGCGGTTGAGCGAAGCAGGGGCGGCGGAATGGTCCAATCCAGGCGGCGGCGTCGGCCGCTAACGCGGTCAGGCATCACCAAGGTCAAGCGCAGCAGCAGAGCGCTCGCGGTCGACTACAAGGCGCTCGCGCAGTTTCGCTATCAGCTGCGTGTGTTCCTCGCTTTCAGCGAGACGGCAGCGGAGCGACAGGGCTTGACGTCGCAGCAGCATCAGGCGCTGCTCGGTATCAAAGGGTTTGTCGAATCGGGCCCCGCGACGGTTGGCGACGTCGCACGGTTTTTGCTGATCCGGCATCATTCGGCCGTCGAACTCATCAAGCGTATGGAGAAGGGTGGGTTGATCAAGCGCGCGCCCGATCCAAAGGACGCAAGGCGCGTGCATCTCAGGTTGACGGCGAAGGGCGAGCAGAAGCTTCAGGCGATCTCCAGAATCAATCTCGGAGAGCTGCGCCGCGCGGCGAGCCCGGCGATGATCCGGCTATTGAAGTCGTCGAACGGTTCCGTGCGGCATTGACCTTTAAGCCGACGCGCCTTGCGCGGCGAGCTGCGCGGCCTGGTGCTCCGTTGTCAGCGCGTCGGTCAACTCGCCGAGCGCTTCGCCCGAGATCACCTGCGGCAGCTTATACAGCGTCAAATTGATGCGGTGGTCGGTGACGCGGCCCTGCGGGAAATTATAGGTGCGGATGCGTTCAGAGCGATCGCCGGAGCCGACCTTCTCCTTGCGATCCGCCGAGCGCGCCGCGTCGATGCGCTGGCGTTCGGCGTCGTAGATGCGTGAGCGCAGGATGTTCATCGCAGAGGCGCGGTTCTTGTGCTGTGAGCGGCTGTCCTGCATCATCACCACGATGCCGGTCGGAATGTGTGTGATGCGGATCGCGGATTCGGTCTTGTTGACGTGCTGACCGCCGGCGCCGCCCGCGCGCATGGTCTCGATCCGCAAGTCTTCGTTCTTGATGTCGACGTCGACGTCCTCGACTTCGGGCAGCACCGCGACCGTCGCGGCCGAGGTGTGGATGCGTCCCTGCGTTTCCGTGTCGGGGACGCGCTGCACACGATGCACGCCGGATTCGAACTTCAGCTTGGCAAACGCACCGCGGCCTTGCACCTCGGCGATGATTTCCTTGTAGCCGCCGACGGTGCCTTCGCTCGCCGAGATCACCTCGACCTTCCAGCCCTGCAGGGCCGCGAAGCGCTCGTACATCCGGAACAGATCGCCGGCAAACAGCGAAGCCTCGTCGCCGCCGGTGCCGGCGCGAATTTCCAGCACCACGTTGTGGTCGTCCATGGCGTCCTTTGGCAATAGTGCGACGCGGATCTTCTGCTCCAGGTCGCCGATGCGCGCCAGCAACGTCTCACGTTCGGCTTCCGCCATGGTGCGCATCTCGGGATCGGTCGCCGCGTCCGCGAGCAGGCTCTCGGTGTCGGTAAGCTCGCTGCGCGCGGCGCGATAGGTCTTGACGGCGTCGATCAGCGGATTGAGTTCGGCAAGCTCGCGCGTGATCTGGACATATCGGTCGGAGCCGACCTGACCCAGCAGCTCCGCTTCGAGGGACGCGTGGTGCGCCAGCAGAATATCCAGTTTGGCTTCGGGGAGCATCGACATCGGGAGTCTCGAACAACTTTGCTTTTCAGCGGATAGAGGACAGCAGCGGAGCGAGGATAAAGCCTCGCTACAACGCCAGCCCTTCGGCCTCGGCGAATTCGGTCAGCTTCTGCCGGATCGAGACGCTGCCGGCGGGCGCATCGAGCAGCGAGTTCATCAAGGCTTCGGCCTTTTTGGCATCGAGGTCGAGGATCAGCGCCTTGACGGGACCGTGTCCGGTCGCCGACAGCGAGAGCGAGCGGTAACCGAGCGCGATCAGCGCCAGGGCACCGATCGGCTTCGACGCCATTTCGCCGCACAGCGATGCGGATTTCTTCGCCAGCGTGGCTTTCTGCACGATCTCGCGCAGCACCCGCAGGATCGGCGCCGACAGGGTGTCGAACCGCTCGGAGACCTTGGCATTGCCGCGATCGACCGCGAACAGGAACTGGAACAGATCGTTGGATCCGACCGAGATGAAGTCGACCTTCTTCAACAGCTCGTCGAGCTGATAGAGCAGAGCCGGTACTTCGAGCATGGTGCCGATGTCGATGCGCTCGGGCAGTGAGTGCCCGTGCTGACGCAAATACGTCAGCTCGCGTTCGACGATGCTCTTGGCGGCATCGAACTCGGCCACTTCCGTGATCATCGGAAACATGATGCGCAGACCGCGGCCGCCGCCGGCGCGCAGCAGCGCGCGGATCTGGCCGCGCAAGAGGCCGGGCCGGTCGAGCCCGAGCCGGATCGCGCGCCAGCCGAGCGCCGGATTTTCCTCGATCACGCTTTCCATATAGGGCAGCGCCTTGTCGCCGCCGATGTCGAGCGTACGGAACGTCACGGGCTTCGTCCCGGCAGCATCAAGCACGGTGCGATACAGTGCGAGCTGGTCGCTGGTGCGCGGCAGGCTCTGGCCGACCATGAACTGCAATTCGGTGCGGAACAGGCCGATGCCGGCAGAACCTGTGTCGTCGATATGCGGCAGGTCGATCGCAAGGCCCGCATTGATCAGGAGTTCGACCCGCTGGCCATCCTTGGTCACGCAGGGCTTGTCGCGCAGCGCCGAATATTGTGCCTGCCGGCGCGCGCGGAACCGCACCCGCTCCGCATAGGCCGCCTCGATCTCCGCCGACGGGCGGACATAGATCGAGCCCGAGGTGCCGTCGACGATGATGGCGTCGCCGGGATCGGCGATACCCGGCGCGTTCGGAACCTCGCCGACCGCGGGAATGCCGAGCGCCCGGGCCACGATCGACACGTGCGAATTGGCGGTGCCCTCTTCCAGCACCAGGCCGCGCAGGCGCTTGCGATCGTAGTCGAGCAGCGCCGCCGGCCCCATCGCGCGGGCGATCAGGATGGCGTTGTCGGGGAGCTGCTCGCGCGAAGGCGCATGATCCTGTCCGACCAGTTGCCGCATCAGGCGATAGCCGAGATCTTCGAGGTCGTGCAGGCGATCGCGCAAATAGGGATCGGTGGAGCGCAGCATGCGCGCGCGGGTATCGGACTGAACGCGCTCGACCGCGGCTTCCGCGGTGAGGCCGGTGGCGACCGCCTCGTGCAGCTTGTGCGACCAGCCGTGATCGTTGGCGAACATCCGGTATGCCTCGAGCACGTCGCGATGCTCGCCGCCGTCGGCAACGTCGCCGCGCTCCAGCATGCGGTCGAGGTCGGCGCGCAGCTTGGCGAGCGCTGCGTCCAGCCGCTTGATTTCCTTCGGCAGGTCCTCGGCAATGTAATTGGTGATGACGACGCGCGGCTCATGCAGCACGACGTGGCCAAGCGCGATACCGTCGGACAGGATTGCGCCGGTCTTGTGCTGGGAGTGCCGCGCGGCGGGTTCGGCGCCCGGCTGGGCCAGCGCCGCCAACTCGCCAGAGGCGATCATTTCCGCCAGCACCATCGCGGTGGTCTGGAGTGCCTCGACCTCCTCCTCGACATAGGTGCGCTTGGCGCGGTTCTGCACGACCAGTACGCCAAGCGTGTTGCCGGCGCGCAGGATCGGCACGCCGAGGAAGGAGTGATAGATCTCTTCGCCGGTCTCGGGGCGGAACGAGAAGGCCGGGTGGCTTTGGGCGTCGTTGAGATTGAGCGGTGTCGCCTCGCTGGCGACAAGGCCGACCAGGCCCTCATGCGCATTCAGTACCGTGCGGTGCACGGCGTCGCGGTTGAGACCTTCGGTCGCATAGAGTTCGAGCGTATTGTCGACGCGCAGCACATAGACCGAGCAGACTTCCGCCACCATGTTGGCGGCGATCAGCACCACGATCTTGTCCAGTCGCTCCTGGGCCGAGACCTGCTCCGCCATGGTTTCGCGAAGCCGTCTCAACAGGACGCGGGGGCCTCCCGATGCGCTTCGCAGTGGGGTCAAATCCTATTCCTCCAGGCCAGCCCGCCGGGTGGCCGCGAGCAGGCGTTTAGACTCAAAACGCAACAATTTTATTCATTCGGCGGATGCCGCAGAGCCAAGCTAATGGCCGAATCACGCCGCGAAAACAGTGGCACGGTTCACAATTGAGCTCATTCAGGCCGTATACCGAATCGAGCCTTGTTTTGCCAAGCAAAAGGCCTGCCATTGTGAACACAGCGGCTTGCGCCGCTGCGGTTATGTTGCAGCCGCTAAGGGAAGTTTATTTCTAGGCTTGATCGAGCCCGTAAAGGGTGTGCAGCGTCCGCACGGCGAGTTCGGTATAAGCGGTGTCGATCAGCACAGAAAACTTGATTTCCGAGGTGGTGATGGCGCGGATATTGATGTTGCGCGCCGCGAGCGCCGAAAATGCCTTGGCGGCGACGCCGGCATGGCTGCGCATGCCGCTGCCGATCACCGAAACCTTGGCGACGTCGGTTGCGGTATCGAGCCGGGCATAGCCGATCTTGGCCTTGGCCGAGGTGATGGTGTCGCGGGCGCGGACGTAGTCGGAGGCCGGCACCGTGAAGGTGAGGTCGGTGGTCTTGCCGTCCTCGGAGACGTTCTGCACGATCATGTCGACATTGATATTGGCGTCCGCCAGCGGGCCGAAGATCGACGCTGCGACCCCGGGCTTGTCCTCGATCTGGCGAATGGAAATCTGCGCCTCGTCCTTGGAGAAGGCGATGCCGGTGACGACGTGACTTTCCATGATTTCCTCCTCACCGCAGATCAGCGTGCCAGGCGGCTGGTTGGCGTGCGGATCGATATCTTCGGGCTTGTCGAAACTGGAGCGGACGAAGATCGGCATGTTGTGGACCATGCCGAGTTCCACCGAGCGCACCTGCAGCACCTTGGCGCCGAGCGAGGCCAGCTCGAGCATGTCCTCAAAAGCGATCCGGTCGAGCCGTTTTGCTTTTGGAACCACCCGCGGGTCGGTCGTGTAGACCCCGTCGACGTCGGTATAGATGTCGCAGCGGTCGGCGCGGATGGCGGCCGCGACCGCAACTGCCGACGTGTCGGAGCCGCCGCGCCCGAGCGTGGTGATCCGGCCCGTCTGCGGATTGATGCCCTGGAAGCCGGCGATGACCGCGACCTCCTTGCGCTCCTTGAAGCGGTTGAGCAGTTCGGTGCCGTCGATGTCGAGAATCCGCGCCGAGGCATGCGCGTCGCTGGTCTTGATCGGGATCTGCCAGCCCTGCCATGAGCGCGCCTGGATGCCGATCGCCTGCAATGCGATCGCCAGCAATCCCGCGGTGACCTGCTCGCCGGACGCCACCACCGCGTCGTATTCGCGGGCGTCATGCACGGGCGAGGCTTCGCGGCACCAGTCGACCAGCTCATTGGTCTTGCCGGCCATGGCCGAGACGATGACGGCGACGTCGTGGCCGGCATCGACCTCCCGCTTGACGTGACGCGCCACGTTGCGGATGCGTTCGATATTGGCGACCGATGTGCCGCCGAATTTCATCACGAGGCGACCCATGATGGCTGGTACATTCCTCTGCGGATTATTAATGTAACCGGGCGCAAACGTTCGCACGCGGTACTCGAAACGCGCGTATACATAGCGGCGCGGTCGAGGGCAAGTAACCGGCTCCGAATCGCGCCATGTTATTGAGTTAATTGAGGCTGTTGGTATGGCGCGCTACATCGACGAAATCCTGCAGCCGGGCGAAAAAGTGCTGTATTCGACCAATGCGCACTGGATCTTCTATCTGCCGGCCATCGTGGCCTGGGTTGTGGCGCTGGTGCTCGTAGCTGCTTCAGTCTCCTTTCCGCCAATAGCCGTGATCGGCCTGCCCGCGGCCGCGGTCATCGCCGTGGTGGCGCTCTATTTCACGGTCAAAGGCTGGTTCCACCGGCTCACCACGGAAACCGACGTCACCGACCGCCGGGTGGTGCACAAGACCGGCTTCATCAAACGGCGCACGTTCGAGATTGCCCTCGACAAGATCGAGAGCGTCGACGTCGAGCAGACCATTCTTGGCCGTATCTTCAACTACGGCGACGTCACCATCATGGGGGTCGGCGAGGGCCGGCAAACGATTTCGACCATTGCGTCGCCTTTGGCGTTTCGCAGCGCCATTACCGCGCGTTAGGAGCGGCAGATGGCAACCCAGCCGAACTCTCCCGCCTCTCCAGCAGCCTCCACCGTCGATCCGGCGGAGATCGCCAAATTCTCGAAGCTGTCCGAGCAGTGGTGGGATCCCCGGGGCAAGATGGCGCCGCTGCACAAGATCAACCCGCTGCGCCTGACCTATATTCGCGATGCCGCCTGCCGCAAGTTCGATCGCAACATCAAGAGCCTCGGCTGCCTGTCGGGCCTGCGCATCCTCGACATCGGCTGCGGCGCCGGCCTGCTGTGCGAGCCGCTGACGCGGCTTGGCGCGCAGGTGATCGGCGTCGATCCCTCCGCCAGCAATATTGCGGCGGCGCGGCTGCACGCCGACCGCGGTCATCTGTCGATCGATTATCGCTGCACGACCGTCGAGGAGATGGACGTGCGCGAGCGCTTCGACATCGTGCTGGCGATGGAAGTGGTCGAGCACGTGACTGACGTCGGCGCGTTCATCGGCCGTTGCGCGGCGATGCTCAAGCCAGGCGGGCTGATGGTGGTTTCCACACTCAATCGCAACTGGAAGAGCTTTGCTCTTGCCATCGTCGGCGCGGAATACGTGCTGCGCTGGCTGCCGCGCGGCACCCATCAATGGGAGAAGTTCGTCACCCCCGACGAACTTGCACGCCACCTCCTCGATAACCGGCTAACCATCGCCGAGCAGACTGGCGTAGTGTACAGCCCCTTCACTGATCGCTGGGGTTTGTCGTCCGACATGGACGTGAACTACATGGTGATCGCCGAAGGCATGATCTGACCTTCGCCTGATTCATTTCTCGCTTCCCTCATTTCGCTGATGTTCACCGTCACCTCGCTCTGGATTCCCTTCACCGTGACCGCTGCGGCAGGTCAGGTCGCGCGTAATGCCATGCAGCGGCAGTTGACCGGCCCGCTCGGCACCTGGGGCGCGACCAACATCCGCTTCCTGTTCGGATTTCCGTTCGCGCTTCTGTTCTTCGCCGGCGTCTTGATTTTTGGCGGCGACGCCTTGCCACGGCCGACACTTGTGTTCTGGCCGTGGCTCCTGCTCGGGGCGATCTGCCAGATCGTCGCGACCGGACTGATGCTGGTGGCGATGAACGAGCGTTCTTTCGTGGTGACGACAGCCTATCTGAAGACCGAAGCGATCCAGACGGCGATCTTCGGCTTTGTCTTTCTCGGCGACCACCTGACCGCCTTGAAAGTGCTCGCGATCGTGATCGCCACGGTCGGCGTCGTTGTCACCGCCTTGCGGCCGGGCGGCGAAAAAGGCTTTTCCGACCTTCGGCCGACCGTGATCGGTCTCGTCTCTGCCGCAGCGTTCGCGCTGTCCGCCAACGGCTATCGCGGCGCGATCATCACCATCCACGGCGCATCGTTCGTGACGGCCGCGACCTATACTCTGGCGGTCGGGCTGTTCGTGCAGACGCTGATCCTGACCGTCTATCTGCTCTCGCGGGCGCCCAAGGTGCTCACATCGATCCTGAAGCTATGGAAGCCGTCGCTGCTCGCGGGCTTCATGGGCGCGTTCGCGTCGCAGTTCTGGTTTCTGGCGTTCGCGCTGACGGCCGCGGCCAACGTGCGCACGCTGGCACTGGTGGAAGTGCTGTTCGCGCAGGGCGTCGCCTATTACTCGTTCAAGCAGCCACTTTCGGCGCGCGAACTCTTCGGCATCGTGCTGATCGTGGTCGGTGTTGCGCTTCTGGTTGCATTTTAGCCTTTGAAAGCGATCAGCACGGCGCCGCCGGCGATCATTGCAATTCCGATCCATCCCTGCAGCGAAGGCCGTTCGCCGAGAAACGTCACGCCGAACAGCGCGACCAGCACCACACTCAATTTGTCGATCGGTGCGACCAGCGTCGCGGGCCCGAGTTTCAAGGCACGAAAGTAACAAAGCCACGACGCGCCAGTGCCGAGCGCCGACAGCACCAGAAAAGCCCAGCTCTTGGCCGGGATCGGCCCGGGATCGGTGAACTGCCCGGTTGCGAACAGGATGAGCGACAGCGTGACCAGCACGATGGCGGTGCGGATCAACGTGGCAAGATCGGAGTTGATGCCCTCGACGCCGACCTTGGCGAAGATCGCCGTGAGTGCGGCAAACACTGCCGACAGCACGGCCCAGACTTGCCAGGAACTGCTCATGATGGGCGCTTACCGAAGGCTGGAAATGATCTTGGGCACTTGGGTCACAAGCGGAGCATGGAGCGTCGGATTTGCAAGCTGAAATATCGCGTCAGAGATCGCGTCTCGGCGGTCAGGCTCGTACTCGATATCCTCTCGGCACTCCACCAGATTGGCCCATTCCTCCAGAACAATTGCGCCAAATTCGCCGGCCGCAAACCGCTGCAAGACTGCGACGATATCGCGGCTCGTTAGCGTGACGAGCGGTTTGTCGGAATCCCAGGGAAATGGCTCGAGCGCCACCTTCAGCAGTGTGACGGGTTCATTGAACTGAATGAGCGAGGATAGGACCGCCTGCCGGTTCATAGGGGATCTTTCGGCGTCGCGGCTCGCGAGCTAGTTCCGGTCGTCGGGTAGCGTCGGCAGCGGCATGACCTCGACGCCCTCGTCGATCAAGGCTTTCGCTTCGTCCGCCGAGGCTTCGCCGTAGATCGGCCGATGCTCGATATCGCCATAGTGCATCTTGCGGGCTTCGTTCGGAAAGCTGTCGCCGACGTTGTCGGCGTTCTTGACGATGTGGTCGCGCAACTCCTTGAGCTTGGCGCGCAGCTCGCGCTCCTGCGTCATCAAGAGCGGCGTCGAGGTCGAAGGTGGGATCACCTCGGCAGCCGGCGTTGGGACTGCGGGTGTCGCCACCGGCTCGGAGGAGGCGTTGTCGCGGCCCTTCTTGCGTGCGATCCGCGGCGCCATGATCGCGCGTTCGACCTCGGTCGAGCCACAAATCGGGCAGCTCACGAGCTTGCGTTTTTCCTGGCTTTCATACGCAGACGAGCTCTGGAACCAGCTCTCGAAGGCGTGGCCCTTCCGGCAGCGTAGATTGTAATGGATCATGCCGATCCCCGAACGAGTGGAGTGGATTTGGCATTCGCTAACCCGTAGCCGCACGTTCTCATAGCGAATGCCAAATCCAAAACTCCACTCAAGTTTAAATTTCGCTGGTGTCTCTTTGGGTCTGACATTCGTAAACAAGCCTGCCGCGATAAGATACGAATGTCAGACCCGAGACACCAGTTGCAGATAATCCGGCCCGGATTTCGGGTCGGCGACGGAAAAGCGCCGGCCATGTTGCAGCGACGGCACGGTCTTGCGCGCGGTCTCAACCAGCGAAGGATCGATCCTGGCCATGAACACGCCGGGCTCGACGCCGCCTTCGGCCAGCACCTCGCCCCAGGGCGCGATGATCAACGAATGGCCGAACGTCTCGCGCTTGTTCTCGTGCAGGCCGGCTTGAGCGGCCGCGAACACGAAACAACCGTTCTCGATGGCGCGGGCGCGGAGCAGCGTGTGCCAATGCGCTTCGCCGGTCTTCCGGGTGAACGCCGACGGCACAGTGAGGAACGAGGCGCCGCTTTCGGCCAGCGCGCGATAGAGCGCCGGAAAGCGGACGTCGTAGCAGATCGTCAGCCCAATGCGTCCCCATGGCAGGTCGGCGACGACAGCAGTCTCGCCAGGTTGATAGTTGGCGGATTCGCGATAGCTTTCGCCGCCCGGTAGATCGATGTCGAACATGTGGATCTTGTCATAGCTCGCGATCACGCCACCATCCGGGCCGATCAGGAAAGAGCGGTTGACCGCGCGTTCCGGCGACGCGCGCAACGCCAGCGAGCCGATATGCAGATGAATTTTCAGCTCTGATGCGAGCGCGCGATAGGCTTTCAGCGAAAGATCGTCGGCTTCGTCCGCGAGATGCTCGAACAGCGCCTTGCGGTTCAGCTGCATCATGTTGCTCACTTCCGGCGTGAGCACGTAGTCGGCGCCCTCAGCGGCCGCCTGCCGGATCAGCTTGATGCCCTGCTCGAGGCTCGGCTCGGGCAAGAGGCCTGTGCGCATCTGCACCATCGCGGCGGTAAAGGAGCTGACCTCGCTCATGAGTTGGCCCCTTCGCCGGCGAGCAACGTGTCAAGTTTGCCGGCGCGATCGAGTGCATAGAGCTCGTTACAGCCGCCGACATGGGTTTCGCCGATGAAAATCTGCGGGAAGGTCGAACCGGCGCCGGCGCGGTCGTACATCTGCTCGCGAAAGGCCGGATCGGACGAGACGCTGAGCTCCGTGAACGCTGCTTTCTTGCGCGTCAGCAATTGCTTGGCGGCGGTGCAATAGCCGCAGCCGGGACGGGTATAGATTTCGATCGCAGCAACCATGACGCGCTCTCTAGAGCTCCGATTCCGAAGTTCGCAAACTATCGCGGCTACCTCTGATGCGAACTTCGGAATCAAAGGAGCTCTAGCAACTGAATTTTGCCACGGCGGCTTGAATTTGAAGTTCCCATGACGAACTTGCCGCAATATCGATAGGAACTTCAAATTCGCCGCAGTGGTGGTCCGATTCGGACTAATGACCGGAATGGCTGATTATATGGGAGTTTTGTGGTTATCCACAACCCGGGCGAAGACCAGCACGTCGACAGCGGCGGCCTTCGCGCGCAAGAGCGCCCGCGCACAGGCATCCACCGTTGCGCCTGACGTCAAGACGTCGTCGATCAGCACAACGCGGCGCCCGGCGATGAGGTGTTGCCGTTCAGGCGCGACCTTGAAGGCGCCCTGTACGTTGCTGGCCCGTTGGGGTCGAGACAGGCCGATCTGCTGTTCGGTGCGACGGATCCGGCGCAGCGCCTCGGCTGCGACAGCAACGCCGGTCTGCCGTTCGATGATGCGCGCCAGCGCGCCCGATTGATTGTAGCGGCGGCTCCATCCGCGCCGCCAGTGCAGCGGCACGGGAACGAGCACGTCGGCCTCCTCGAGCAATTCCCGCCCGGCCCGCGCCATCCAGCGGCCCATGCTGGGCGCGAGATCCGTGCGGTCCTGGTATTTCAAGGCATGCACCAGCGTCCGCGCCACGTCGTCATAGCGCACCGCCGCGCGGGCGCGCGTATAGGCCGGAGGGCTCGCGATCGCCTCCATCGAAAGCATGTCGGGGCCGGGATCGTAGACAAAGGGAATGCCCAGTCGCGGACAGAACGGCGGCGCGATGAACGACAGCTTGGCCCAGCAAGCCGCGCAGACGCCTTCGCCCTCGACCGGCTCGCGGCACGCCACGCACAAGGTCGGCAGCGCGATGTCGAGCGCGAGCTTTGCCGCGTGCGACCACGCGCCCCTGCATGCCACGAGCGCGCTGTGGAGATGCGAGGAAATCGAGGGTGACGGATTCTCGGCGTCCATGGGCCCAAAGGCTATCGTCGGGCTTGCCTCGGCTCAAGCGGCAAGAAGCGCTCTTGCCGAAGCCGTCGCCCGTCGCTAGCTCAGTAGGAGAACGACTTGCCTTGATCTGACGACAAAGCCGGATCGCCATGCTCAGGATTATCTTTCCGCGCCCCTATCAGATCGAAGTCACCAGGCTTCGGCAGACCGAATTTCACAAACTTCGTCGGCAACTCGATCAGGTGCATCTGGCCTGGGTGACGGAGTGGAAACGACGGCAAGATGATTTCAGGATCGAGAACATCCGCTTCCGTCACGATCCCTATTGGAATCAGCGATTTTTCAGTCTGCAGGCGGCCCGCGACGGCAACACATGGTTCTGGCGGGCCACCGGCGTATTCCTGGGCTGGGGCGTGGCGTCCATCTAGGACAGTTCACCCTCGCGCGGCGCGCTGCCGCGAAGATCCGGGCTGGTAAGCAAGGCGGCTGTGACCGGCGCAATAGGGTAGGCCGTGCAGCGGCTGGTTGCCGCAGAAGCAGAAATCCTCTTCGCCGGGGCTGTTGATCGGCCAGCGGCACCTCTCTTCGCTAAGCTCGAGCAGCGAGCAATGCTGCTCACTTTGGATGCTCTGGTCGTCTTCCACAGGCGGCGCTTCCGAAAACAATCTGCGCAGGATGCGGTATTGCAGCCTCGGCACCGAGCGTGGGCGGCTGGCTTTCGGGCTCACTCGCCGCAGGTCAGGCTTCTTTTCCCGGGTCAGGTTGAGGCGGGCAAGCTTGCCGATCACGGCGTTGCGGGTGACCCCGATTTCATTGGCGATTTCCCGGCAGGAGAGGCCGGCTGCGAAATGGTTCTTGAGGAGTTCGATGCGGTCGGTGGTCCAGGTCGCTTCTTTGGCAGGCATTTGAAAGTCCCGAAGTATGAGCCGTCACACCGGCTCCCCCATAGGCCTCCCAGTCGCCGATCCGTCCCGAATGCCGCGATTCTCAGGGCGTCTTGCCGTTATCGCGGATCGAAAGCAGCCCGTCCTTGATGGCGAGACGAATACCCTCCTCGATCAGGGTCCTCGCAACGCCTGGCACGCTCGTCCCGTGGGTTCCCTGTCTGACCAGCTTCTCGAGGTAAGTGATGGTCGAAAGGGCCAACGTGACTGGAACGCGGTCGGTTTCGGCTTTTTCTGTGGCCATGCAAAAACGCTAGCCTCTCACGCGGGTACTGAAAAGTATCTATTAAGAGTCTATTTACACCAGAACGAGGCTCCTTGTCAGCCCACCATCGCAGGCCTACCAACCAGCATGGTTTACGACAGAGCTGCCGCACCCCGCCTGTTTGACCGCGCTTTGCTGCCTGTCCGGTTTGCGCGGGCGCAAAGGCTGGGTCTTGCGACCTTTCTGCTCGATCGCGTTGCCGAGGACATGGCCGAGCGGCTCAAGGCCGTCTTGCGGGAGTTCAAATGCGCGGCGGAGATCGGCGCGCCGGGCACGCAGATCGCGAGCGCGCTCGCGGGAAGCTTCGATCAATATGCGCGGATCGACCTGCCGGAACGGGAATCCGAGCCGCTTCCACTTCAACCGCACTCGCTCGATCTCGTGGTTTCCGCGCTCGCCTTCCAGTTCGTCAATGATTTGCCGGGCGTGCTGGCGCAGATCCGCCGCGCGCTGCGTCCTGATGGATTGCTAATGGCAGCGATGATCGGCGGCGATACGCTGACCGAGCTGCGGCAGTCGTTTGCCGCAGCGGAAGCTGAGCTCGAAGGCGGCGTGTCACCGCGCGTGGCACCATTCGCCGATCTGCGCGACGTCGGTAGCCTGTTGCAGCGGGCAGGTCTTGCGCTGCCCGTAACCGACGTCGACCGCATCGTCGTGCGCTACGACAGCGCGTTCAAGTTGATGGGTGATTTGCGGCGGATGGGCGCAACCAACATCCTCGTCGAGCGGCGGCGTGCGCTGACCCGCCGCGCCACGATGTTGCGGATGGCGGAGATCTATCAGGAACGCTTCGCCGATCCTGACGGCCGCATTCGCGCGACCTTCGACATCATCTGGCTCTCAGGCTGGGCACCGCATGACAGCCAGCCAAAACCGCTCAAACCGGGATCGGCGAAAGCAAGCTTGGAAGAAGCGGTGAAACGTAGGTCCGACCCTCATGGTGAGGAGCGCTGAAAGCGCGTCTCGAACCATGAGGCCCGACTCGCGGCCATCCTTCGAGACGCGCGCAGGGCGCGCTCCTCAGGATGAGGAGTTTCATCACATCAACAAATCGATCAGATGCGGGATCAGCGGAATGTCGGCGGGCGGCATCGGATAGTCGCGCAATTTGGTGACGAGCACCCAGGCGAGCTTCTGGCCCTCGCGCGCGATCACATCGCCTTCCCAGCGCCGGCAAATGTACAGCGGCATCAGGAGATGGAAATCGTCATAGGCGTGGCTCGCGAACGTGAGTGGCGCAAGACACGCCTCCTTCACGGTGATGCCGATCTCTTCGTGCAGCTCGCGGATGAGCGTTGCTTCCGGCCGCTCGCCGGGCTCGAGCTTGCCGCCCGGAAACTCCCAGAGACCTGCCATCGCCTTGCCTGGCGGCCGCTGCGCGATCAGCACGCGCTTGTCGGCGTCGACGAGGGCGCAGGCCACGACCAGCGTCAGTTTGATGTCGGTCATGTCTTGCCTGCTTGAGCAATTTCAATCGCTTTTCGTGAAGGGCGCGTTATGTGCGGGCCGGCTCCCCGATCGCGACCAGCCATAGCTGAAGCAGCGCCGCCGAACCAGAGCATGACGTTGAGAAATTGCCTGCGCGGCTATTGCAGCGACCGTTTGGCCAAATCCAGATCGGCAACGGCGCGGCCGTCTGCCTTCACACGGACGTGGCGGTTATATCCCATCGCCCCTTCTGGCAGAGCTAGCAGGCCTTCTGCTGCAAGTGCTGGATACAGGTACACGTTTTGTTCGAGGGATTGGCCGTCGTGCCGTACTTGACGTCATAATACGCAGGACCGGTCGAGTTCGTTGGGCTGTCTGTCGAACAGCGCGGATACAGCCAATAGACGTCCTGAAGATTGACGGTGCCACTGATCGTGTAACCGAGAGCGGGTGTATAGGCGTAAGTGACTTCACTCACGATGAACGAAACCTGGTCGTTTTGACCGTTTGGATTGTTGACATTGCCCACTGCTCCGTTGAGCGACGTAGGCAGCGCCAAAGCGTTGTAGGCTGGGGTTGCCCCGTTTGCTGACGAACTGCTGAGGCTTGATCTTCCCTGTGCGAAGCTTGATCCGTTGTAGTACTGACTCCATTGGACGGTCATGTTGCCATTGGCGTCGCTGGAGATCTCGGACACCGTCACCCCAAGCTGGCTGCCGGAGACGGGATAGGGTGCAATGATGGATGTCGCGCCGGTGAGAATGTTCTGCATCGAGGCCGTGCTGAGCATCGTGTTCTGCGTCACCATATCGGCGACGGAGTGTGCGGTCGCGCTGACCTTGACGTTGATCGCCATTCCGTCCGCGAGTTCGACGCCGCCGACGTAGAGCAGCAACATGAACGGGACCACGATCGCGAATTCCGTCGCTGCCACGGCGTCGGCGTCGGTCGAAAATTTCCTTACGCGAAATGACAGGCTTGTCATAGGTCGATACCTCTAGGGTGCGGCCGGCTCGTTCTGGAAAGCGGCGGATGCCATGAGCAGCCGGCTGCCGTTGGCCTGGTTGGCTATGTTGCCGGCAATCGGCCCGAAGAAAACCGGCCAGAGATACATCACGCGGACAACAACGATGTCGCCGGCGTTTCCGGGATTGAATTGCAAGTTTGCAAGAGATGTAGCGCTGACAGTCCCATCCGGGTTGTAGGTGAACGTCGGCATGCCGGTGTTGGCCGAGGACCAGTTGCTGGCGACCTGCACATCGACCATGATGTTAGTGCAGGTGAAGAGGACGTTGGAATTGTTGCAGACAGTCTGGTGAAATGCTGCCACGGCTTGTGCCTGGGTCAGGCTCGCATCCGTTGTCTGCGTCTGCCCGGTCAGAATTTGGCGAGCCGATGCGCGCACGGCATTTTCGAGCAGCGCCTGCGCAAAGAAAATCAGGAACGTCTGGATGAGGGCGGCGACCAAGGCGAGGAACGGCGTGGCAACCAGCGCGAACTCGACCGCCGTCGCGCCCTTGCTGTCCTTGGCAAAAGCGACGAAGCGCTTGCGGTGTCCTTTTCCTTCAGTGGTTTCCAGTTGGGCCATGGCGCGCTTCTCTTACTGTGTGAGGCTGGCGGTACTTGACGCAACCTTGATGAACAGATCTGTCAGCGCCTTCGTGATATCGCCGCCGGTTGCCACGCTTTTGTAGAAGCCGGGTGAGGCGCACGCCTGGAGTTTTGCTGCGATCGTGCCGGTATCGGGAGCAGGCTCGTCGTAGGTGTCTACCCAGCTCATGTACCAGTTGTCCGTGATGTTTTGACTGGAGCCGAGATTCTTGAGCTGAAGGTACTCCGTGTAGAGGATCGCGATCTTGATGCCCCGGTTCCTGATGGTCGTGCACATCGTCGTGTCGAGCGGTTGCTGGCAACGATTGTGGGAGGCGAGGCTCGCGTTGGGACAAGCCCCTGCGTTCGCGACGATCTTGTCCTCGACGCCGTCGGTGATAATGAACACCACTTCCTGTGGCGTATCTCCCGACGCGTTGCTGCCAAGGCCGGGGCTGGGCAGGCTGCTGTTGAGAGTTGAGAGTGCGCCCGCGATATCTGTGCCAAAGTCGGTGTTGGGATTGCTCGTGCTCGTGGAAGAGCAGCCAACGTAGATACAGTTCTGGTATTGGACCTGCATCAGCGAGATGTTGCCAATCTGGTTTCCAGCCAGTGTCGGGGTGGTCAGTGTCGCCAGTGTGTTCAGGCTGACGTCGAAGGTATAGAGGGCCGCCTTGTAGGTGGTGTTGTTCAGAGCCGACATGCAATTCATGACGCCGGTCGTAATGCTTGTCTGCGGGCAGCCCGTATATGAAACGAACAGCTGGGTGAGGGCATTCTTCAAGAGATCGATTCGCAAGGTGACATTATTGGCCTTTGCGATCGCAAGGTTGTCCTGGGTCCCGCCCTCGTGGGCGATATTGGCTTCATGGCAGGCGAAGCCGCAATTTTGCGACGCTGTTGCCGGTTGTTTCGAGGGAGCGGTATACGTAATGAGGTTGTTGATGTCGGTCAGGGTCGCGCCGATGCCCATCGACGGCGAGTCATCCGTCAGAAAATACCAATTGATGTTGGGTGCGGCTGCCGCCTGCGACGTGGCAGAACCGCTGATCGGCCACGCTACCTTGCTCACGCCGTTCCCCAGCACTTTAGGAAAGTTGTTCAGGGCCGCGGAGGTGTACGAAACCGAGACGGTGCGAGAAAGTCCGGTATCCGTCACGGTGATCGTCGGCGTCGGAGCTCCGTTTTGCAGACCGGGGGCCAGGGCGTTCGCCGTCGACATGAAGATGGCGTTGGCAGTGGCCGCGGCCACGGTATCGCTTTGCATCAACATGGCCGGCCTGACGGCCGCGATGGCGGCTGCGTCGGCAGCCGCGTCCAACTGCTCCTTTTTCCGCAGCGCCTGGGTGAAATCGAGCGTCATGCCGAGCAGAAAGATGATCGGAATCATCATGAGCGCAAAAATCACGGCGACGTTCGCCCTGTGATCTCTGGCGAAGCGATACAACCAAGCGCGGAGCATAACCTTCATCCCAATCGCCATAGGTCCCGGGGCAATTCCTTGGTATTGCAAAGGCTGAGTGCGGAAAAAGACGGCAAAGAGCCTCCTCCGCTGTCTCGGCAACGGGGAACTTTGAAGATCGGCCGTTAAACAATGCTTACGCCGACCGCGTGAACGCGAGGCGCGCGAAAATCGGTCGATCCGATCAGGGCGGATCGTTAACAGTCGCTAAACGCGGCTGGTAAAATTCGCGTAATTTGTCGCGGGAAGAGAGATTTTTACGACCGGTAGTCGCCGTTGATCGCGACATATTCCTTGGTGAGATCGCAGGTCAAAACGCGGTCGCGGCCCTTGCCAAGGCCGAGCGCGACCTTGATCGCGATCTTCGGCTGCTTCATCGCAGCCGAGACTTCGGTCTCGTCATAGGAGGGATCGCGCGCGCCGCTTTTTGCGACGCGGATGCCGTTGAACGAGATCGAGAGCTTGTCGCGGTTGGCGGGCTCGCCCGCCTTGCCGACCGCCATCACCACGCGGCCCCAATTGGCGTCCTCGCCGGCAATTGCGGTTTTCACCAGCGGCGAGTTTGCGATCGACATGGCGATCCTGCGCGCTGACGTCTTGGAGACCGCGCCTTCGACGGTGATCTCGACGAGCTTGCGGGCGCCTTCGCCGTCGCGCGCGACCTGCTCGGCGAGATTGGCGAGTACAGCGTTGAAGGCCTTGACGAAGGCCTTCAGCCGCGGGTCGCTGGCGCGGCTGATCTTCGGCGCGCCATGTCGCGCGGCTGCTCCTGTCGCAAAGGCGAGCAGCGTATCCGATGTCGACGTGTCGCCATCGATAGTGACCGCGTTGAAACTGTCCTGGACGCCTGCCTTCAGCAGCGATTGCAGCGCGCTTGCCGTAATCGGTGCATCGGTGAAGATGAAGGACAGCATGGTCGCCATGTCAGGCGCGATCATGCCGGCGCCCTTGGCCATGCCGTTGATCGTCACCTTGGCCTTGCCGAGTTTGACCGTTGCGGTGGCCACCTTTGGAAAAGTGTCCGTGGTCATGATCGCGCGCGCCGCTTCCATCCATGCATCCGGCGTCGTCTTGGTGGCGAGGTCGGCGAGCACGCCGTCGAATTTGGTGGCATCAAGCGGCTCCCCGATGACGCCGGTAGAGGCCAGGAAGATCTCTCTCGCCTGACAGCCGACCGCCTTCGCGGCGATCGAGGCGGTCAAGGCCGTGGATTGACGGCCGGTCTTGCCGGTGAAGGCGTTGGCGTTGCCGGAATTGACGACCAGCGCACGCGCGAATCCTCCCCCGGAAGATTTGCCGCGTGAAAGTTTGGCGCGGCACCATTCGACCGGCGCTGAGGGACATTTCGACTGCGTGAAAACGCCGGCCACCGCCGTCCCCTCGTCCATGATCGCGAGCAGCACGTCGGTGCGGCCCTTGTAACGGATGCCGGCGGCTGCGGTCGCAAGCCGCACGCCCGCAATGGCGGGCATATCCGGGACATCGGTGGGGGCGAGGGGGGAGATGGAGGACATGAGAGCACCAGCGGCGGGAAATGCGGGAAGCGCTCTCTATCACCTTCGCTGTCAGGAAGGGAGAGGGTGCGTCACCTGCACCCCGTCATTCCGGGATGGTGCGTAAGCACCAGACCCGGAATCTCGAGATCCCGGATCGCCGCTTTCGCGTCGTCCGGGATGACTTCGTCACTTCTTCGCAGGCGCCATCTTTGCATCCCCCGGCTTGGCGGCGTCGGGTGAAGCGGCCGGCGCGTTGGAGGCCTGATCCATGCGCTCGACCTTCGCACCTTCGCGCAGCTTGGCGACGTACTCGGCCTGCGCCTTGCGGGTGACGTAGGTCTCGATCTGCGGCTTCACTTGCGCGAAATCGGGCGCCTTGCGGTTACGCTTTTCCTCGACCTTGATGATGTGCCAGCCGAACTGCGACTTCACCGGATCGGAAATCTTGCCGGGTTCGAGCGAGAAGGCGACGGCGGAAAATTCGGGCACCATCTGGTCCTTGGTGAAGAAGCCGAGGTCGCCGCCATCGGCCGCGCCACCGGGATCCTTCGACTTCGACTTGGCAAGCTCGGCAAAGTCGGCGCCCTTCGCAAGCTCAGCCTTGATCGCCTTGGCCTCGTCTTCGGTCTCGACCAGGATGTGCCTCGCATGCACCTCCTGCTCGCCAGCGATCTGCTTGGCGGCTTCCTCGTAAACCTTCCTCATGGCGTCGTCCGTCGTCGCCGCCTTGCCTTCGGATGCGAGCAGATTGTCCATCAAAAGGCGATTGCGGGTAAAAGCGAGGCGGGCCTTGAAGTCGGGGCGATCCTCGATCTTCTTGTCTTCCGCGGCCTTGGCGACGATCTTCATGTCGATCAGAAACGCCAGCACGTTTTCCTTCTTGGTCGCGGGGTCCATCTGCGCCAGGCTGGGCCCGAGCTCTTCTTCCGCAAGGGTGACGTCGCTCTGACGGATTTCAGCGCCGTTCACCTTGGCAAGCACGGGGTTATCTTCAGCACGCAGCGGCTGGCTCGCGAACAGGGCAATTGCCAATGCGCCGGTTGCCGCGGCAAAGCGGGCGCGGTTTGCGTGTGACGACGAACTAGTCATGAAAAATCCTTATATCATCAAAGCCAAATGGCTGTTGCGCCCTGGGGGTCGTTAAGGCGGCGCGACACTCGCCCAATCGCGTGGCCTTGGCAACGCGAAAAGTCTGTCAAAATCATGAAATCCTCGAAAGGCCGGCCTGCTTTTGCAGGGCCTCTCGCCGGCGGGCTGGCAGGCCTCTCGCCGGGGGCAAACCGGGTCTAACCAACGCTCCGCCACGGCGTTGGACCGGCCGTGTGCCGCCGGCGCCAAACGCTGATCCTCCCGAGCCTGGGATAGCATCCGCAGGCCTCTGGCGGCGTTGACAAGGCTTAGGCTCAGCCATATCTCTGCCGAACCTGAGTCAATGGCGATAGCGCCTTTTTTTCCGCGTTTTAGCCGTTGAACCCCGGATTGCTGAACTCCCACTCATTCGACGGATAACCCCGGTCAGGGCCGGTCGTTAGCGCGTCACGATGAGTTGATGGCTGGCTGGTAATCCGACCACCTCACGGCAGCTCTGCCGAAGCACAGGAAGTTGGCATGATCGGCGCGCTCGCCCGCAAGTTTTTCGGTTCCTCAAACGACCGGCGGGTCAAGGGGTACCAGAGCCGCGTCGATGCCATCAACGCGCTGGAGAGCGAGGTCGCTGCGCTGTCCGATGAGGCGCTGAAAGCGCGCACGGCGGAATTCCGCAAGGAACTCGCAGACGGCAAGACGCTCGACGACATTCTGGTTCCCGCTTTCGCCACCGTCCGCGAGGCTGCCAAGCGCACGCTCGGCCAGCGGCATTTCGATGTGCAGCTGATCGGCGGCATGGTCCTGCACGAGGGCGATATCGCTGAAATGAAAACCGGCGAAGGCAAGACGCTGGTGGCGACGCTTGCGGTCTATCTCAACGCACTCGCCGGCAAGGGCGTCCATGTCGTCACCGTCAACGACTACCTCGCCCGCCGTGACTCCTCCTGGATGGGTCAGATCTATTCCTTCCTCGGCCTGACCACGGGCGTCATCGTCCACGGCCTCGACGATGCCGAACGCAAGGAAGCCTACGCCTGCGACATCACCTACGGCACCAACAACGAATACGGCTTCGACTATCTGCGCGACAACATGAAGTACCGCCTGGAGGACATGGTCCAGCGCGGGCACTATTTCGCGATCGTCGACGAGGTGGACTCCATCCTCATCGACGAGGCGCGCACGCCCCTGATCATCTCCGGCCCGCTCGACGACCGCTCCGAATTCTACAACACCATCGACACCTTCTTCCCGAAGCTCGACAAGTCCGACTATGACGTCGACGAGAAGCAGCGCACGGTGACCTTGACCGAAGCCGGCATGGAGAAGATCGAGACGCTGCTGCGCGACGCCGGCCAGCTCAAGGGCGAATCGCTCTACGACGTCGAGAACGTCTCGGTCGTGCATCACATCAACCAGGCGCTGCGCGCGCACACGCTGTTCACCCGCGACAAGGATTACATCGTCCGCGAAGGCGAGGTCGTCATCATCGACGAGTTCACGGGCCGCATGATGCCGGGCCGGCGCTATTCGGAAGGCCTGCACCAGGCGCT